>Ga0265780_10001781_pt1 | contig 29843 bp, 18 predicted proteins | sample P1T30metagenome_FD_192432 | JGI IMG/M metagenome (GOLD analysis project Ga0265780, IMG submission 192432) | Plant litter microbial communities from East Loma Ridge, Irvine, California - P1 T30 | ecosystem: Environmental > Terrestrial > Plant litter > Unclassified | place: USA: California... | reverse complement strand
CGCCCATGATCAGTACTACATCGGCATTCTTGATGTCAACCCAATGGTTGGTCATCGCTCCTCGTCCGAACGTCGGGGCCAGACCGGCCACCGTAGGTCCGTGTCAAACGCGAGCCTGGTTATCGAACACGAGCATGCCCATCGAACGCATCGCTTTGTGCGTGATGTAGCCCGTTTCGTTGCTCGACGCGGACGCGCACAGCATACCGGTGCTGGTCCAGCGGTTGACGAGTTTGCCTTCGGCGTTGGTCGCGATGAAGTTGGCGTCGCGATCGTCCTTCATGAGCTTGGACAGGCGCGTCATCGCCACATCCCACGACACGCGCTTCCATTCGTTGCTGCCTGGCTCGCGGATCTCGGGATACTTGAGGCGGTTCGGCGAGTGGACGAAGTCCAGCAGGCCAGCGCCCTTCGGGCACAGCGTGCCGCGGTTCACCGGATGGTCCGGGTCGCCTTCGATATGGATGATGTCCGAAGTGACGTTCTTCGCGCCGTCGCCGATGCTGTACATCAGCAGGCCGCAGCCCACCGAGCAGTACGGACACGTGTTGCGCGTCTCTTTGGCTTTCGCCAGTTTATAGTGCCGCGTCTCGGCCATTGCCGGCAGCGGCGAGAAGCCGAGCGCGACGATGGTGGAGGCGGCCAGTCCCGCACCGCTTACGCGGAGGAACTGCCTACGATTCATGCCCATCTGGGATCTCCTACTAGTAATGGATGCGCGCATCGCAAAGGAGGCCGCCGGGGTCGATGCCCCGGCTGGCTGGTTCCGTTGTCGAAGCTGCCACCCGAGCAGTGGTGGCAAGCGCGCCGTTCGACGCCTCGGGCCGGGTTACCGGGCCGGTGGCGTTGTTGCCTGGGTGGCGCCATCGCCACCGGTTGGTTCGGACGCACCGCTATCGCGCGGCTTGTCTGCATCTTGTCCTGCCACCACGCCGCCGACGGCGGTGCCGCCTTCGGCCGGGCCGGTGCCCGACACGGCTGCCGGCGCATTGGCCGATTCCGGCACGATCGCAGCGTGCGGATCGGGGTTCTGGGCCGCGACTTCGGCTGGCGTGGTCGTCGCTGGCGCTTCCGTTTTCTTGCCGCAGGCGGCCAGCGCGAGCACGGCAGTCACCAGGGCTGCGGCGCTCAGCAGGGAGCGGCTGGTCAAACGTGAGTTATGGTTCATTGCAATTTCCGTTTATCTTGAGATATATCAAGAATATATATGAATTGATGAGCGCAACAAATAGGTATTTTACGCAAGTCAAAAGATTCTTGTGAGATTGAGTGAGATTTGAACCGATTGTGTCGTGGTAAGCTGGAATGACCGTGTAATGTAAAGACGAGCCACTTCCTCCTTCTCGTCGCTTCCTTGCGCCTCTTCCTGGTATCTGGTGCCCTGGGGCCGAGCCGCACGCGTCTCGCCCACCGATTGGCGCTGCCGCGTCGGCCAGTGTTTATCTCGTGTCGGCGCCACTCGGTCGCGGCTCGCCCAGCCGCCCGTCCCCGCTCCCGATGCGCAGCCCGCGACAGCCCGCGATCCTGGCTGTGCGGCCTTCCGCCCTAGACTCGCTCGCGTGCCGGCGCAGGCTGGCGCCCGCGCTATCCTCTCGCGCGCTTAGGAGCCGCACGGTCCGAGCCCCCCCCATTTCCGCCGGTTGGCGCCTGGCGTGACGATCCCCGTCATGGTCATGCGCAAGGCCTTCGGGACCCGCACAACAGGGCACATGTCAAGGGCAGCAAAAAAATTTGCGAACAACCCACAACACAAATGGTTGCGCATAACATTTGGTGTTATATTTAATGACAGGTTGCACGCTTGCTGTCATCCGATCGTTACGACGAGCCGGCAAGCACCAGGAAAAGAGCCCCGGCAGATGGGCTCTTCACAACAAAGACGGAGACAAATAATGAGACAGTTGAACAAGTCGGCTATCGCCGTGGGCGTCGCACACCTGTGCTGGCTGACCGCCGCCTTCGCGCAGGAGGCAGCCCCCGCCCCTGCCGCCCAGGTCGTCACTATCACCGGGCAGCGCGCCGCACTCGACAGCGCACAAGAACTCAAGAAAAATTCCTCGGAGGTGGTCGACTCGATCGTCGCCGAAGACATCGGCAAGCTGCCCGACAAATCGATCACCGAAGTGCTGCAGCGCGTGCCGGGCGTGACCATCGACCGCACCATGTCGCGCAGCGACCCCGAGCACTTCTCGGTCGAAGGCTCGGGCGTGTCGATCCGCGGCCTCACCTGGGTACGCTCGGAACTGAACGGCCGCGACTCGTTCTCGTCCACCGGTGGCCGCGCACTGAACTTCGAAGACGTGCCGCCGGAGCTGATGGCCGGCGTCGACGTCTACAAGAACCCGTCCGCCGAACAGATCGAAGGCGGCATCTCGGGCCTGGTGAACCTGCGCACCGCCCTGCCCTTCGACATCAAGGGCCAGCGCATCTCGGGCTCGATCGAAGGCACGTATTCGGAACTCAAGAAGGGCAAGGCCGATCCGGCCGGCTCCTTCCTGTACTCGAACCGCTGGAAGAGCGCGATGGGCGAGTTCGGCATCCTGGTGAGCCACGCCAGCTCGCAAAGCGCCACCCGCACCGACGCCTTCCAGGTCGAACCCTACTATCCGGTCGCTGGCGCCGAGCCGGGCCGCACGGTATGGATCCCGAAAGGCGCGCAGTGGCGCACGCTGGACTTCGACCGCAAGCGCCAGGGCACCTACGGCGCGCTGCAGTGGAAGCTCGACAACACCCTCAAGAGCCACGTCACCTGGTTCCGCTCCAAGTACGAGATGCAATGGGACGAGAACGCGCTGTTCTCGGCCGAAGGCACGCCGACCAATCTGCGCGTGAACAATGGCGTGTACGACGCCAACGGCGCTTTCCTGTCCGGCAGCATCACCAATCCGGAAGCGGGCAGCATCGAGTACGCCAACAATACCCGTACCGCGACGCGCGATTCGAACACCACCGACATCGCCTGGAACATCGAGTGGAAACCGGCCTCGAACTGGACGCTGACCTCGGACTTCCAGCACGTGAAAGCGCGCTCGGAGGGGTTCGATTCGACCGTGGCGCTGGGCACCCTGGTGCCGGAACTGAACCTGGACCTCACCGGCAGCATCCCGCGCTTCAACTTCAGCCCGTCGCAGGCGGCGGCGATGAGCGACCCGAACAACTTCTTCTGGGCGTTCTCGCAAGAACACCGCGACCGCAGCGTGGCCGAACAGAAGGCCTGGAAAGGCGACGTCAAGTACGACTTCGACCATCCCGTGCTGCGTGACCTGCGCATCGGCGTGCGCCTAACCGACCGCGACGCCAAGACTATCAACTCGAACCCGAGCTACAACTGGGTCGGCATCTCGCAGCGATGGATGATGCCCTGGCAGATCAACCAGCTGGCCTACCTGAGCGATCCGCGCTTCCAGGCGCCGACCACGGTCAACAACTTCAAGAACTTCTTCAACGGCGACGCCAGCGTCCCGGGCATCATCTTCCCGGCCAAGTCGGTGGTGACCGGCTATCCGAACAGCTACCAGCAGCTGCACAGCTTCCACGACATCCTGTGCGCGCAGGCAGGCAATAGCTGCACCCCGTGGAAGGCAGCCGCGTTCGGCGAAGCCAATCCGTCCGGCGACAACGAGCAGGCCGAGAAGACCAAGGCGCTGTACACCCAGTTGCGCTTCGGCTTCGACGACCTGAAGTATCCGGTCGACGGCAATATCGGCGTGCGCTACGTAAAGACCGAAGGCAAGTCGTTCGGCTACACCGTGTTCAACCCGAACTTCGTGATCCCGCCAGGCGGCACCACCGGCGTGACCGTGCCCACCATTTCGGCCTTCGCCGGCCGCCAGGACTATGAGAACAGCTACCACAACTGGCTGCCGAGCCTGAACCTGCGCATGAAGGCCAGCGACGAGCTGCAGTTCCGCTTCGCCATCGGCAAGGGCATGGCGCGGCCCGACTTCGACCGCCTGCAGGCCTACACGACGCTGAGCCAGAGCGTGAGCAGCACCACGACCGGCACCGGCGCCGACCAGGTCACCAACGTCACCTCGGTGGGCCACGTCGGCGAAGCGGTCGGCAATCCGATGCTGCGCCCGACCACCTCGCGCAATATCGACCTGACCGCGGAATGGTACTTCGCGAAAGCCGGTTCGCTGACCTTCGGCCTGTTCGACAAGCGCCTGAAGGACATCATCATCAACCAGAACGCGTCCTACCAGCTGACCGATACGAGCGGCCGTGTAATCGATTTCAGTGTCGCCACGCCGGTGAATGGCGCGCGCGGCACGGCGCGCGGCGCCGAGATCGCCTACCAGCAGTACTTCGACCGCCTGCCGGGCTGGCTGTCGGGCTTCGGCATGCAGGTGAACTACACCCACGTGAAGAGCAAGCGCGACCTGTACAACCCGGTGTTCTCGCCGTATTGCAGCGCCCAGGCCGGCGCCGCGAACATCAACCTGAACATCAATGGTTGCGACACCGACGGCCGCACCTTCGGCGACCTGCCACTGCAATACCTGTCGCGCAACTCGTATAACTTCGCAGCCCTGTACGACAAGGGACCGTGGTCGGCGCGCCTGGCCTGGAGCTGGCGTTCGAAGAGCCTGCTTGGCAACAACAACAACGGCACCAACGGCACCAATGGCGTTGACACCAACCCCGACAGCCCGACCTTCGGCCAGAACGTGATCGCATGGGGCCTGCCGATCTGGGCTGACGACTACGGCCAGCTCGACGGCGGCGTGAGCTACAAGTTCAACGAGAACTTCCGCCTCGACTTCCAGGGCCAGAACTTGACTGACGCCAAGTACAAGCAGATCATGACGCAACACATCGGCGACAAGGGCCGCGCGTGGTTCGTCTCCGGTCCTCGCTACAGCGTGCGTCTGGGCGTGACCTTCTAAGTCTCCTCGTTGGCGCCGGCCGCGTCAGTCGCTTTTCGAAGCGAACGACGCCGCCGGCGCATTTTCGTTTTTCGCAAAGGGTTGTATGCACAATACGAGCTTCGCGACGCTCGACAGCATCGTCTTCGTCATCTATTTCCTCGTCGTCGCCGGCTACGGCCTGTGGGTGTACCGCCGCAAACAGCGCTCGGCGTCGGCCTCGCACGACTACTTCCTGGCCGAAGGCTCGCTCACCTGGTGGGCCATCGGCGCCTCGATGATCGCCTCGAACATCTCGGCCGAGCAATTCATCGGCATGAGCGGCTCGGGCTTCAAGATGGGCATGGCCATCGCCGTCTACGAGCTGATGGCGGCCTTCACCCTGATCCTGGTGGCGGTGTTCTTCATGCCGGTGTTTCGCAAGAACCGCATCTACACCATGCCGCAGTTCCTCGAGCAGCGCTACAGCGGCAAGGTGGCCACCATCATGGCGATCTTCTGGCTGTCGCTGTACGTGGTGGTCAACCTGACCGCGATCCTGTACCTGGGCGCGCTGGCCATCGGCGCCATCGCCGGCGTCGACGTCTGGGCCTGCATGCTGTTCCTGGCCGTGTTCGCGGCCATCATCACGCTGGGCGGGATGAAGGTGATCGGCTACACCGACGTAATCCAGGTGCTGTGCCTGATCGTCGGCGGCCTGGTCACCACCTGGCTAGCGCTCGACCTGGTGGCGCAGCACAACGGCGGCGGCGGCGTGGCGGGCGGCTTCAGGCACCTGCTGGCAGCGGCCCCCGGCCACTTCGACATGGTGTTCACGCGCGACAATCCGAACTACCTGGACCTGCCCGGCGTCTCGATCCTGATCGGCGGCATGCTGATCGTGAACCTGAACTACTGGGGCTGCAACCAGTACATCATCCAGCGCGCGCTAGGCGCCGACCTGCACACGGCGCGCAAGGGCATCCTGTTCGCGGCCTTCCTCAAGCTCCTGATGCCGGTGATCGTGGTGGTGCCCGGGATCGCCGCGTATGTGCTGCACCAGCAGGGCGCACTCGGCGCGGCGATGGGCATGGGGGCGGACGTGAATCCCGACCGCGCCTATCCAGTGCTGCTGGCGCTGCTGCCGACCGGCCTGAAAGGGATCGCGTTCGCGGCGCTGACGGCCGCCATCGTCGCCTCGCTGGCGGGCAAGGCCAACAGCATCGCCACCATCTATACCTTCGACATCCACAAGAAGCATTTCAACCAGGACGTGTCGGAAGCGCGCATGGTGTGGATCGGCCGCGTGACGGTGGTCGTCGCCATGCTGCTGGCGGTGCTGATCGCGCCGTTCATGGGCATCGACAAGAAAGGCGGCTTCCAGTACATCCAGGAATACACCGGCTTCGTTTCGCCCGGCATCCTGGCCATGTTCCTGATGGGCTTCTTCTGGCGTCCGGCCACCGCCGCCAGCGCGATGTTCGCCACCATCGGCGGCTTCGTCGGCTCGATCATCCTCAAGATCCTGCCGCTCTACGCCGACCTGTCCGGCCTGGCGCCGATCGGCTTCGCCGTGCCGAACGCTGCGGGCGTCCACGAGATCCCGTTCCTGGACCGCATGGCCATCGTGTTCGTCGCCGTCATCATCGGCATGGTCGCCATCAGCAAGCTGTTCCCGAAGAAGGCGGCCGAGCAGCACAAGCAGGTCGAGGTCGATGCCCGCATGTTCAGGGTGCAGCCGGGCTTCGCGCTCGGTTCGGCCATCATCTGCGTGGCGCTGGTCGTGATCTATGCGGCCTGGTGGTAGCCTCGCGAGCACAGCAATAAAAACATAACGACACAAGGAGACACAAACATGCAGCAAGTTTTACCGACCAGCCGCTGGAGCATCGCCCTCGCCGCCGCCCTCGTCGTCCAGTGCGCGCAGGCCGCGCCCGACGCCGCCCAACAGCGCGCCGCCCAACTCGTGGGCCAGATGACCATCGACGAAAAGATCGGCATGGTGTTCGGGCAGTTCGGCACCGAATTCCAGGGCAAGCAGCCGCCCAAGCAGGCGCTGGCCCAGTCGGCCGGCTTCGTCAAGGGCGTCGAGCGCCTGAAGATCACGCCGCAATGGCTGAGCGACGCCGGCATCGGCGTGGCGTCGCAGCCCGGCAAGCAGGCGCGCGAACGCACCGCGCTGCCGGCGGGGATCGCCACCGCCGCCACCTGGAATCCGGCGCTGGCGTTCAAGGGCGCCGCCATGATCGGCAAGGAAGCACGCCTGTCGGGCTTCAATGTGCTGCTGGGCGGGAGCGTCAACCTGGCGCGCGAGCCGCGCAACGGCCGCAACTTCGAATACACCGGCGAAGACCCGCTGCTGGCCGGGATCATGGCCGGCGAACAGATACGCGGCGTGCAGTCGAACCACGTGATCTCGACGCTCAAGCACTTCGCCTACAACGACCAGGAGACCGGCCGCAACCACGTGAACGTCAAGATCGACGACGCGGCCGGGCGCATGTCCGACCTGCTGGCGTTCCAGATCGCGATCGAACGCGGCAATCCGGGCTCGGTCATGTGCTCGTACAACCGCGTCAACGGGCCGTATGCCTGCGAGCACGACCACCTGCTGAACCAAGTGCTCAAGAGCGACTGGGGCTTCAAGGGCTATGTGATGTCCGACTGGGGCGCCGTGCACTCGACGATTCCGGCGGCCCTGGCCGGCCTCGACCAGCAGTCGGGCTACCCGTTCGACAAGTCGCCCTATTTCGACGGCGCCCTGAAAGAAGCGGTGCAGAACGGCCACGTGCCCGAGAAGCGCCTGGACGATATGGTGGCGCGCATCCTGTGGGCGATGGCCGCCCACGGCGTGCTCGACCACCCGGTCAAGGTGCAGGACAAGCAGATCGACTACGCGGCCCATGCCAGGATCTCGCAGGAAGACGCCGAGGAAGGCATCGTCTTGCTGAAAAACCAGGGCAATCTGCTGCCGCTGGCGAAGGACTTGAAACGCATCGCCGTCATCGGCGGCCACGCCAACAAGGGCGTGCTCTCGGGCGGCGGCTCGGCCCAGGTGTATCCGCGCGGCGGCATGGCGGTGCCGAACGAAGGTCCGGCCACCTGGCCGGGTCCGATGGTCTACCTGCCAGGCTCGCCGATGAAGGCGCTGGCCGCCCGCAGCAAGGCGCAATTGACTTGGCACGACGGCAAGGATGCGGCGGCTGCCGCCCGGGTCGCTGCCAATGCCGACGTGGTGCTGGTGTTCGCCAACCAGTGGACGTCGGAGGCGAACGACGTGCCGAACCTCTCGCTGCCGAATAAGCAGGATGCGCTGGTCGCCGCCGTGGCCAAGGCGAATCCCCGCACCGTGGTCGTGCTGCAGACCGGCACCCCGGTCACCATGCCCTGGATCGACAGCGTGGCCGGCGTCGTCCAGGCCTGGTATCCGGGCACCAGCGGCGGCGAGGCGATCGCGCGCGTGCTGTCCGGCGAAGTCGATGCTTCCGGGCGCCTGCCGCAGACCTTCCCGCAGTCCGAAAGCCAGCTGCCGCGCGTGAAGATCGACGGCATCGACCTGCCGAAGGAGACCCGCTTCGATACCGACTACGATATCGATGGCGCCGCGGTCGGCTACAAATGGTTCGACCTGAAGGGCCACAAGCCACTGTTCGCCTTCGGCCACGGCCTGTCGTACACCAGCTTCGCGTACACCAACCTGAAGGCGGAAGCGGCCGATGGCAGCATCCGCGTGACCTTCGATACCGCCAACAGCGGCGCGCGCGCCGGCAAGGCGGTGCCGCAGGTGTACGTCTCTAAAGTGGGCGCCGGCTGGGAAGCGCCGAAGCGCCTGGGCGGCTGGGACAAGTTCGCGCTGGATGCGGGCGAGCGGCGCGCCAGCACGGTGACGATCGATCCGCGCACCCTCGCCGTGTTCGACAGCGCCAGCAAGCGCTGGAAGATCGCGGCCGGCGACTACCGCGTGATCCTGGCGAGCGCCTCGGACGCGCCGGTGTCGACGGTGACGGTGCGCCTGGCGGCGCGCGAGTTCGCGGCCGGCGCGCGCTGAGGCGCCGCCATGCACGCGTTCCAGCGCACGGCGCTGCTGGCGTGCCTGCTGCTGCTGGGCGCCAGCCTGGCGCTGGGGCTGTACGGCTACCGGCGCAGCTTCCTCGAAGCGGCGCTGCTGCCGGCGCCAGGTGACGCCGGGCAGCACGCCTGGCAGATCCGCCCGGCCGCCGCGGCGTCGCCCGGCGGCGAATCGAGCGTGCGCGTGCTCGACGACGGCCGGCGCCTGCGGCTGGCGCTGAACGTCGCCAGCGGCGCCGCCTATCCCTACGCGGCGGCCGACCTGTTCTTCGTCGACCGCGCCGGCGCCCAGCTGCACGTCGACCTGTCGCGCTACGACGCGCTGTCGTTCGTCGCCACCTGCGCACCCGCGAATACGCTGGCGCTCGCGGCGCCGACCTTCGAGCACCAGCTGTCGCGGCGCGGCGACCTGCTCAGCTACCGCGCGCCCTCGAGCTTCTTCTCGTGCAGCGAGCATGGCAGCCGGGTGCGGCTCGACCTGACCCGCATGGAAACGCCGCAGTGGTGGTTCGAGATGTTCGGACTCGCGCTGTCGCGCCAATCCTACCGGCTCGACCAGGTGCCCAAGCTGTCGATCGGCAGCACCTTCCAGACCCCGCGCGACCGGCAGGTGGTGGCCGACCTGAGCGGCCTCTCGCTGCATGGCCGCGATCCGCGCTGGCTGTACGCGCCGCTGTGCGCGATCGCCCTGGCCTGGGCCGCCTTCGGCCTGTGGTTCTTCCGCGCCCATGCCCAGGCGCTGGCCGCCGACCTGCATGACAAACTACAGAAAGACCTACCGATCGTGGCCTACCAGCAGCTCTCGCTCGAACCCCACCGCGACCGCGAAAAATCCGCCATCCTGCACGCCATGGCCAGCCGCTACGCCGACGCCGACCTCGATCTCGAGGCCGTGGTGAGCGCGGCCGGCGTCAACCGCAACAAGGTCAACGACATCCTCAAGTCCGAACTGGGGTTCACCTTCACCGGCTACCTGAACAAGCTGCGCCTGACCGAGTCCGCGCGCCTGCTGGCAGAAAAGAGCACGGCTACGGTCTCCGAGATCGCGTATACGGTCGGCTACAACAACGTCTCGTACTTCAATAAACTCTTCAAGGAGGAGTACGGCTGCACGCCGAAGGCCTTCCGCGCGGCGCTGGGCAGCGGCGGCCCGACGGCGCCCAAGCCTCACACACCTGCCACGATTGCTTCAACTTTCCGCATGGAGCGTGAAATGCAGCGTTGAGCGGCAATGCCGCGGCTGCGTGGCGTCGTATCCTGCCGCTTCGCATCCACCAACTTCAAAGGCAGACATCCATGACCCAAGCCACGCTCAGGAAGGCGGCGCTGACCGCGCTGCTCGCCCTGCCCCTCGTCTCCGGCGCCCAGGAGCGCGTCATCGACGTCGACGTTCGCCAGGTCCAGGGCAAGCTCGATCGCATGTTCAACCTGACGGTCGGCGCCGGGCGCGCCAACGAGGGCCTGCGCGCCGACTGGCAGCAGCAGCTCGCCGAGATCAAGAAGGACGCCGGCTTTCGCTATATCCGCTTCCATGGTCTGCTGAGCGACGACATGGGCGTCTTCCGGATCGACGCCCAGGGCAAGGAACAGTACAACTTCCAGTACATCGACAGCCTGTTCGACTATTTGCTGAGCATCGGCGTCAAGCCGTTCGTCGAGCTGGGCTTCATGCCATCAGGCATGGCGAGCGGCGCCAAGACCATCTTCTGGTGGAAAGGCAACGTCACGCCGCCGCGCGACTACGCGCAATGGGGCCGCCTGGTCAAGGCGCTCACCCAGCACTGGACCGAGCGTTACGGCCGCCAGGAAGTCGCCAGCTGGTACTTCGAGGTGTGGAACGAACCGAACCTGGACGGTTTCTGGGCCGGCACCCAGGACGAGTACTTCAAGTTGTACGCGCACGCCGCGCGCGCGGTGAAAAGCGTCGACCCGGCGTACCGCGTGGGCGGCCCGGCCACCGCCGGCGCGGCCTGGATTCCCGAGATGATCGCCTATGCCGACAAGAACCAGGTGCCGCTCGACTTCGTCAGCACCCACGCGTATGGCGTGGGCCAGGGCTTCCTCGATGAATTCGGCACCCAGGGCACGGTGCTGAGCACCGACGAGATGGCGGTCGCCAGCGACGTGCTGAAGAACCGCAGGGAGATCGCGGCATCAAGCAAGCCGAAGCTCGAGCTGCACTACACCGAGTGGAGTTCGTCGTACACACCGGCCGACCCCACCCACGACAGCTACCACCAGGCCGCCTACATCCTGAAAAAACTCAAGCAGACGAACGGCGCGGTGCAGTCGATGTCGTACTGGGTATTCACCGACATCTTCGAGGAACCGGGCCCCCGCTTCGAGGCCTTCCACGGCGGCTTCGGGCTGATGAACACGCAGGGCATCAAGAAGCCGGCCTATTTCGCCTACCAGTTCATGAACCAGCTGGGCGCGACGGAACTCAGGAACGCCGACCAGGATTCATATGCGACGGTCGACGACAAGGGCGGCGCCCAGGTGCTGCTGTGGGATTACACCCATACGCTGCCGCCCCAGACCAACAACCAGCAGTTCTTCGTCAGGGACTTGCCGCCGAAGGCCAAGGGACAGGTGAAGGTGGCCGTGCGCGGCCTCAAGCCGGGCGCCTACACGATGACAGTGTCACAGGTGGGCTACAAGCAGAACGACGCCTACACCAGCTATATCGGCATGGGTTCGCCCAAGCATCTCACGCGCCAGCAGGTAGCAAAGCTCAAGGCACAGGCGACGGGCAAGCCGGCGCGCCAGGAGCGCGTGACCGTCGGCAGCGACGGCCGCCTGCAGACCGCGCTGCCGCTGCGCGAGAACGACGTCTACCTGCTGCAGTTGACGGCGGCCGGTTCCAGGTAAGAGCAGGTTCGACAAGCCGCGAGAACTGGCAAGGAAGGGTGATAACTCGCGACAGAGCCCGCGACAGAGCCAGCGACAATTGGCGAGAATTGCCGGTGATCGCGGCAGATACAATGCAGGTTTGCAGCCGACCCGGCGCCCAGACCTGCGCGTAGCCATGTTCGACGTTTCTCTCGCCTGCCGCTTTTCGTGGCCCCTGTTCCACTGCGCCTTGCTGTGCGCTGCCTGCTCGCTCTCCTCGGCGGCGCATGCGCACAGCGGCGGCCTGAATGCGGATGGCTGCCACAACAACCGCAAGACCGGCGACTATCACTGCCACCGTGCGCCGGCGGCGCTGAAGGATGCCTCGGCCAGCTCTGCGGCGCGGAGGAACCTCGCGCCCGGGCCCGCGCCTGCCGATTCGCGCGGGAGTGCCGGGGGCGGAGCGTACAGGAATTGCGCGCAAGCGCGCGCTGCCGGCGCAGCGCCGGTGCGGATCGGTGAACCGGGCTATGGCGCGCACCTCGATCGCGACGGCGACGGCATCGGCTGCGAGCCGTATCGTCCACGCCGGTGACGCACGGCGCAGGAAACGCCCGATCGACTCTGTAGGGGACGTAGCCGGGCCGCGCCAGCGTCCCGGACATCATGGAGAATGCAATGACACTCGCCAGCACATGCCTACCCGTCGCGCTCCTCATGCTGATGAGCGGTATCGCGCACGCCTGCGAGTCGCCGGCCAGCGTGGTGGCCATTCGCTACCTGGTCCGCGAGCAGCTTCCCGAGCGCGTGGAAGCGAGCGTCACGAATCCGCTGGAGCGCATTCTCGTGCGCACGCCCCGCCTGACGGAGCTGAACTCGAACACCGGCCATGGCACGGTCGATTTCGCCCTGCAATTTCAGGGCGGCGCTACCACCGACGATCTCGCGGCCGTCAAGCGCGTGGTCGCCGAGGTCGCCCTGCACGAGCGCGTCGACGTCCTATCCAGCACGATCGAACTGACCATGACGTGCCTGAACACGTGGCCGTTCCCTTGACCGCGGCCGGCTGACGCCCACCCGGGCATCCTGCACTCACCAACCCATCTTCTTGCGCACGAACGCGGTCAACAGATCGGCGTTCGCCTGGTGATGCCGGACGCGCGGGTGATGCCCATAGCCGGTGAACGGGAAGAACAGCGTATCGATACGCTGGTCGCCTTTCTCCTGCAGGTTCGTCACCGCCTGGCTGACATACCCCGGCCATACCGACCCCGCTTTGGTCGCGTCCATGCTGCCCAGCGCGCACACGATATACGCCTTCGGGTACAGCGACCGCACGCGTGCGACGAAGGTCTGGTAGGCGGCAATGCGCTGCGCATCGCTCGGGTCGGGCTGGAGCTTCTTGTCGCGCCCGATCAACCAGCTATCGTTCTGCATCAGGTTGATGACCACCACATCCGGCGTCCAGCGCGTGAAATCCCACTGGCTGTCGTTGTTGCCGACGGCGCTGAGCTGGTCGTAGAAGTCGGGCATCGTGAACGGGAACCAGCTCATCATCACGCCGATACCGCCCTGTGACGTCAGGTGCGCCTCGGCGCCAAGCTGGCGCGCCGCGATGGCGGCATATGACTGGAAACTGTTCTTGTCCTTGCCAAGATCGTCGCGCCCATCCTCGGGCGCCTCGTTGCCCATGCCGCTGGTGATCGAGTCGCCGAAGAATTCGATCCGGCGCGCCGGACGCGGCGGCGGCGGCAGCAGGTCGGCCTTGTCATCCAGCTCGAGTCCCTTGAAGACGGTGCCGCCCTCCTCGCCCTCGGTGCGCTTGGTCAGCAGGAAGCTGTGCGCGCCGGGCGCCAGGCCGTTGGCGACAAGATAAGACTTGCTGCCCTTGTCGAGCTGCAGGATCACCGGACGACGCAGGTCGCCGTCGAGGAACACGTTGTAGTAGTTCTTGCCGCGCTCGTCGTCGAGCACGATGGCCAGCGACGTGCCGCTGAAATTGCCGGCGATCGAGGAATTGGGCCAGCTCAGGACCGGGGCTCGGCCGTCGCTGGTGTCGATCCGTCCCGTGTACTGGAAATGCTGGTGGTCGGCCGCGACGACATGGGCCGCCTGCGCCGGCGCCAGCAGGAACAGCCCGGCCAGCGCCAGGCCCATTGCAAAGGTAGGGAGTTTCATGATCTCGAATGAAAAAAGCCGGGTACGCGTACGTACCCGGCCCGGTGTTACAGCTTGATGGTGACCGGCTTGCCTTCGTAGACGACCGATTTGTCCGATGCGTCCATGTCGGCGGCGGTCGAGACGCCCGGCTTGATCAGCCGCACGCGGAACTCGCGCTTCATCGGCATGCCTGGGTACTGGCCGGCGCGCTCGCCGATCTGCACGACGCCCTGCTTGTCGTCATAGCTGATCTGGATGCGGCTGGCTTCACCACGCTGGTAGCCATTGCTCACGCCATCGTCCTCGTACAGCGTGGCCACGCCATTGGCGCCGGCGTACACATTCACGGTGATCGGCGCGTCCGGCTTCTCGTCGACGTACTGGGTGACGGGACCGGTGGTGATCACCGAGCCGGCCTTCACGAACAGCGGCATGCGTTCGCGCGGCGCGTCGACCGTGCGGGTCGCGCCGCCCTTGAAGCGTTCGCCGGTATGGAAGTCATACCAGTCGGCGCCGGCCGGCAGGTAGACCTGGCGGCTGCGCGCCTTGTAGGCGTAGACCGGCGCCACCAGGAACGACGGGCCGAACATGTACTGGTCCTTGACGTTCTTCGCTTTGTCGTCGTTCGGGAAGTCCATCACCAGGCCGCGCATCATCGTGCCCGACTTGTAGTGGGTGTCGGCCGCGATGGTGTAAATGTACGGCATCAGGCGGTAGCGCAGCTTGAGCCACCAGACCATATTGTCGCGCATGGCGTCGTCGCCGGCCGAGATATTGTAGATCTCGCGCTTGACCACTTCGCCGTGCGAACGGAACAGCGGCGAGAAGGCGCCGAACTGGAACCAGCGGTGATTCAGCTCGCGCCATTCCTCCATGTCTTCCGGATTGGCCTTGGCGCGGCTCGTCACGCGGTTTTCCTGGGCCGAGCCGACGTCGCCGGTCTGGAAGCGCACCTCCTGGGCGTAGCCGCCGATGTCGTGGGTCCAGTTCGGGATGCCCGACATCGACATATTGGTGCCCGAGGCGATCTGGTCGTACAGGTTGTTCCAGCGGCCCACCGTGTCGCCGCTCCACACCGCCACGCTATTCCTCTGGATGCCGGCGAAGCCCGACCGCGACAGGATGAACTGGCGCTTGTCGGGCTGGTCGCGCTTGAGGCCATCGATCATCGCGCCCGTGCTCACCAGGCTGTAAGGATTGAAGGTGATCTCGCCGGCGCCGTAGACGGTTGGTCCGATCAGCTCCTTGAAGTCTTCCAGTCGGCTGTTCGACAGCACGTCGGGTTCGGTATTGTCCATCCACCAGGCGTCGAAGCCCAGGTCGACCAGCTTGGTCTTCAACTGGCGGTAGTAGATGTCGCGCGCTTCCTTGGTGTACGGATCGTAGTGGCTGTTCAGGTAACCCTTGCCGACCCAGTCGCGCGAGCCGTTCTCGACGTTCTTGGTCCACATATGGCCTTTCGACTCGAGTTCCTTGTAGTTGTCGGTATTGGCGTAGAACTTGCCCCACACCGACAGCATGATGCGGGCGTGCTGCTTGTGGACGGCGTCGACCATGCCCTTCGGATCCGGAAAGCGCGTCTTGTCGAAGTCGTGCGAACCCCAGCCGTCCTCGGGCCAGTAGAACCAGTCCTGCACGATGTTATCGAGCGGCCAGCCACGCTTGCGGTATTCGCCCACGGCGTCGAGCAGCTGCTGCTGGGTCTCGTAGCGCTGGCGCGATTGCCAGAAGCCGTACGCCCACTTCGGCATCATCGGCTGCTGGCCGGTCAGGTGGCGGTAGCCGGCGATCGCGCCGTCCATGTCCTTCGCGCTGATGACGTAGTAGTTGATCGCCTCGGCGATCTCGGACGACATCGTCAGCGAATGGCGCTCCGGCGCCGGCAGCGGGTTGTTGTGCGTGATCGCCACCATGCCGCCCGACGGCTTCCATTCCAGGTGCAGCTTGACCGGCTTGTTCCTGGCGAACTTGACTTCGAAGTTGTGGTACCACGGGTTCCAGCCCATGCGCCAGACGTCCATCACTTCCTTGCCGTCCACGGTGAGCTTGGCGTAGTCCGACGAGTACAGCTGCATCTTGTGCACGCCCGGCTTGTCGCTGGTCATGGTGCCTTCCCAGACCACGCGCACGTTCTGCAGTTCCTTGATCGGCTTGAGCTCCTTCGGCCAGTTCTCGTCGACGTCCTTCAGGTACTGGTAGGCGATGTCCTTCTCCTGGCGCGTCAGCGCCAGCTTGCCGTCGATGTAGTAGCGCGCGGTCAGGCCTTCGCTCTTGCCGTCGGCGCCGCGCAGGGTCAGGTCGCGCGACATGTGGTCGTACGGCGTCTCGTCGCCGAAGCGCGAGATCGAGTTGTTGTCCCACAGGACCCCGTAGCCCTTGTCCGACACCACGAACGGCACCGCGGCGATCATATTGTGCTGTTGCAGCAGCACGTCTTCGCCGTTGTAGTTCATCTGGTTGTTCTGGTGCTGGCCCAGGCCGTAGTAGGCGTCCCTGGTGCCATGGTTGAAGCCCTGCTTGATCGCCATGAACGGCTTGCCGCCCACATTCACGGGCTTCATCGATTCCGATGCCTGCGCCAGGAAGCGCTTGCCGGCGGCGTCGAAGAACTGCACCTGGCCGTCTTTCAGCGAGACAGTCGCGGCGATCCCGCCGGCCTTGAGCTGCACCGCATCGTTGCCCGGTGCGACCGTGAAGCGGCACTTGTCGGCGCACGGCGTGGCCACCGTCATCAGCGATGGCGTGAGGGTCTTGTCCTGGTCGAGCTTGAGCACCTGGATGATGTTGTCGCTCATCAGGTTCAGGCGCACCACCTTGGCGCCACTATCGGGACGAACCTCGATGCCGGTGCCGGTCTGCTGGTAGGTGCCCGCCTGGGCCTGGATGCTGAAAGTGAGGAACAGCGTCGCTGCTGCCACCTGTGTCATACGCATAATCGCTCTCCTGTGATGTTTTGGTTATTCTTGATACGTGCCGAGCCTGACCTTGAGCACGGTCGGCGTCGACGGCAGGTTCAGCCCGTAGTCGGTCTGGTCGCCGTTCCAGTTGCGCTCCATGACCCATTTGCCGCTGGCGTCGAACCGGCCTTCTTCGACCCGCGCCAGCATCGACGGCTTGCCTTCGTTGGCGCCGCTCGGCGCCAGCTTGACGCGCGCCTGCTGGCCGACGAGCACGAATTCGTTGTCGCCGATCTGGGCCATCGCCACCCCGCCGCCAGGTTGCTCGGTGCCCGACTGGAACTCGTTCTTGTCCTTCAGGTACTGGCGCTCGCCGAACTGGAATTCGCGGAACGACACGGTCGCCTTCCAGCCCTTCATCTCGACCGTCTGCGGCGCGCGGTGGTCGCCCTCGGCCACGCCATGCGTACGGCCTTCAAAAGCCCAGCGCGCCCACTGGCGCTGCATCGGCGCGAACACGCCGAACACCTTGGCGAACGGCTCGACCATGCGGCGGTCGGTGAATTTCGAGCCGAGCGGATAGTTGCTGTATTCGGCGTAATCCAGGCCGAACGGCGCCACGCCGATGGCGCCCATGCCGAAGGCCTGGTAGGCGTAGCGCGCATAGGCCGGGGCATTGCCCATTTCCGGGATCATCAGGGCGTTGTCGGGGCGCTTGTACGAATCCAGGATCAGCGACACCTTGTGCGATTCCGGCATGTAGATGTCGGGGGCGGCGAAGTCGATGTGCGGCGCCGCGGCCTTGTAGATGTCGATCACGTCGTAGGTCGGGCCGCCGCTGGCGAAGTTGCCCTGCCATGGCAGCGCCGGCTTCGCCGATGGCTCGCGCAGCGCGGCATTGACGAACATCGGCAGGTCGTAGACGGCGCGCCCGGCCTTGGCGATCGACTCGATATAGCTGGCGATCGCCCACGAGTGGAAGTACTGCTCGGCGTAGTCGCCATAGACCTGGGTCCAGTTGCCGCCCGTGACGCCGGCGACCTTCGGCTTCTGGCGGGCGACGACGGCCGCCGGCACCGGCTGTTCGAATGCGGCCTGGGCGCGCGCGCCATGGTCGCGTGCGAAGCCGTAGGTACCGACCTCGTTCTCGACCTGCACCATGATCACGGTGCGGTGATCCGAGTCGATCTTCTTGATGTGCTCCATCATCTTGACGAAGGCGCGGCGATCCAGCGCCAGCGTCTCTTCGGCGAACGGCGAATGGCTGTAGACGTTCTTGCCGTCCTTGTCCTTCATGCGCGGGAAGCGCGCATTGTCGAACTTGACCCACTCGGGAAGGTAGCCGGGACCGGTATTCTTCCAGGTGCCGAACCAGATGATCACGAGGCGGACCTTGTTCTCGCGCGCCTGCCGGACCAGGGTGTCGAGGAAGCTGAAGTCGAACCTGCCTTCTGTCGGCTCGACCTGTTCCCACGCGATGGGCATCTCGAGCGTGTTGGCGTTGGCGTCCTTCAGTGCGGCCCAGACCTTGGGCAAGGCGGCCGGGTAGTTGCTGGAATTGTGCGCCTGGCCCGACAGCATCAGGAACGGCGCGCCATCCACCATCAGCGCGTGCCTGCCGCCCTGTTCGACGAGACGCGGCAGTTCGGGGGCCGCCACCGCGCCGCCGGCCGCGAGCAGCAGGCAAAGTGGCGCCACGAGGTGTTTGACACCGCGGGCGATGTGGTTCAGGGTCATGCGGGTTGTCTCCTTGATTGTCGTTGTTTGCTAGTACAGCTGGGCGCCGCTGATACTGCGGCTTTGCCCGGGTCCTACCTCGATCTCGATCACCTTGGCGCCGTAGCGCAGCGTGGGCCTGCTGGCGCCGTCCACCAGCGAACGCACCGTCGCCTCCTGCAAGCGCCCGGCGCGCCAACGGATATCGACCTCGTAGCCGCCGCGCGCGCGCAGCCCTTTGACGGAACCCTGCGGCCAGTTCGGCGGCAACGCCGGCAGCAAGTGGATCTCGCCGGCGTGCGACTGCAGCAGCATTTCGGCGATCGCCGCGGTCGCGCCGAAATTGCCGTCGATCTGGAATGGCGGATGCGCGTCGAGCATGTTCGGGTAGGTGCCGCCGGCATTGTTATGTTCCGAGAAGATACCGGCCTGCTGTGAGGCGCGGGCGCCCGGCGCGGCCAGCACGCCGCGCAGCATCCGGTAGGCGCGCTCGCCATCGTGCAGCCTGGCCCAGAACGCCATCTTCCACGCCATCGACCAGCCGGTGCCGGCGTCGCCACGCGCTTCGAGCGTGCGCCGTGCCGCCTTCGCCAGTTCCGGCGTCTGCACCGGGCCGATCTGGCGGCCCGGGTACAGCGCGAACAGATGCGAGACGTGGCGGTGGGTGTCCGCCGGCGTATCGAGCACCGGATCCTTCTTCTCTTCCAGCCACTCGAGCAACTGGCCCCAGCTGCCGATGCGCGGACCGGCCAGGCGGTCGCGCATATCGGCCAGCGTGGCGCGCAGCGCGGGATCCGTCTTCAGGATGCCGGCCGCTTCGACCGTGTTGTTGAACAGGTCCCACACGATCTGCTGGTCGTAGGCGATGCCGTCTTCGACCGGGCCGTGCTCGGGCGACCAGCCCTGCGGCGCGACCACACGCCCGTCGGGCAGTACTTTCAGGTAGTCCTGCCAGAACGCGGCCGCCTCCTTCATCATCGGGTAGGCCACCTCGCGCAGGAAGCGCTCGTCGCGCGTAAAGGCGTAGTGTTCCCAGAAGTGCAGCGCATACCACGCGTTGCCGGTCTTGTTCCACAAATAGCCCATGGCGCCGAAAGGATTCGACTCGGTACGCAGGGTCCAGCCGCGTACCGGCCGGCCGTCGGCGCGCTTGAATTCCTGCGCCGTCGCCTCGCGCCACACGGGCGCCAGTCCGGTGACGAAGTCGAGGAACGGCGTCGCCAGTTCGGACAGGTTGGTCACCTCGGCCGGCCAGTAGTTCATCTGGACGTTGATATTGGTGTGGTAGTCCGAATTCCACGGCGGCGTATAGCTGTTGTTCCACAGACCCTGCAGATTGGCCGGGAGCGAGCCGCGCGAACTCGAGGCCAGCAGGTAGCGGCCGTACTGGAAGTACTGGGCTTCAAGCTCGGGATCGTCGCCCTTGTGCGTGTACGCCAGCAGGCGCGCGTCGGTCGGCAAGGCGCGGCGCGCAGCCGCCGAGTCGCCCAGATCGAGCGCCACGCGCTGCTGCAGCCGGGCGAAATCCTGTTCATGTTCGGCGCGCAGCGTGGCGGCCGGCCGCGCAGCCGCTTCATCCACCTGCTGCGTGACGACTGGCAGCGGATCGGCGCCATTGAAACGGCGGGCGGCATCGAGCACGAAGCTGGTGCCGGCGCCGAGGACCAGCGTCAGCGAATCGGCGCCTTTAAAGGTGACGCGCTCGCCGTCGGCGGACAGCGTGCCGCCTTCGTTGAGTACCTGCACCTGGCTGGCGTAGGTCATTGCGTTGCTGCTGGCGTCCTGGCCCTTGGGCGTGAAGCCAGCGAGGGTGCCGTGCGCGCGCAGGCGGTTACCCGATACCGTCAGCCTGGCGCCATGGCGGTCGGTCAGGTAAACCGCGCCGCTGTACCGGCCAGGCTGGTCGGCGCTCAGGCGCAGCACGATCACCTGCGCCGGGTAGCTGGCCCACGCCTCGCGGGTGTAGGTCACGCCCTGGTGGGTGTAACGCACCGTGTGCACGCCGCGCACCATGTCGAGCGTGCGGCGGTATTGGGTAGCGCCGGCGGCGTGGCCCGGCAGCTCCACCAGCACGTCCCCGAACGGCTGGAACGCCCCCATGACCTTGTCGTCGCCGGTCCAGAGCGTGATGTCGTTGAACTGCAGGTGCTCGCGCCCCGGCTGGCCGAACACCATCGCGCCGATGCGGCCGTTGCCGATCGGGAGCGCTTCTTTCTCCCAGCCCTGGTCATTGTCCTGGGCCGGCCGGTCATAGCGCAGCACCATTTCGGGCGCGGCGCCGGCGGCTGCCGCCATGCACAGGCTGACCGCAAGCAGCGTCGCCTTCAGGATGATCGTGGTGCTCATTGGGCAGGCTTTCCATAGACGATGCCGCGGCCGGCGGTGCTCATGTACACGACACCGAAGCGGTTCGCGTCGCCGACGATGAAGTGGCCGTCCCCTGGCCCGCCGTACTGGTGGGCGTCATCGTTGATGCGCTGCCAGGTAGCGCCAAGGTCGAGCGAGCGGTAGATGCCGCGCACCTCGTTCACGCTGCCCCACATGTAGACGGTCGGATGCTCGTTGCCCGGCGCGGCCTTGCCGAAGCCGATTGCGCCGCAGTAGCCGACGCCGGCCAGCGGGGTGAACGTGGCGCCGCCGTCCTGCGAGCGCACCAGGCCACCGTCCTTGAGCGGCACCCACAGGTCGCCCGCGCGGCCGGGCAAGGCGCGCAGCAAGCGCGAGCCACCGGCCGGCAGGCTGGCGCGCGGCGTGAACGTCGCGCCGCCGTCCACGCTTGCCATCAATGCTTTGTCGTCGTAGGCGTAGAACACATTGGCGCGCACCGGATCGGCCACCGCGCGCAGATTCGGTCCTGCCAGGCCCTTGACCCGGGTCCAGCTGGCACCGGCGTCGCCGGAGCGGAACAGCGTCGACATGCCTTGCGGCGAATGCACCAGCGTGGCGCCGTCGGTGGAAATCGCCACGCGACCGCGCTTGCCCTGCAACGCCGGCGTCTGCTTCCAGCTTGCGCCGCCATCGCGCGTGATCAGCATGGCGTCGCCGACGCGCACCATGGTGCCGGGCCGGCCGGGGGCCGCGTCGAGGCCATAGGTGGTGCCGATCTCGGGCTGGTGGATGCGGCCGGGACGCGCCGGATCATCGTGGATGAAGCCATCGTAGTCACCGATCACGGATACCGCAGGCAGTCCGGGCATGCTCACGAAGCCGAGCGGCACCGTCTCTTCGAGCCCCTTGACGGTGAAGGTCCAGGTGGCTGGGCTGGCGTCGATGTTCGCGGTGCGGAAGATGCCGTTGCCGGACGTGACCCAGACCGCGCGCGGATCCTGCGGATCGAATGCGATCGAGCCGGCCCAGTGGATTGCGTGCCCTTGCAGCCACGGCACGCCGGCGTTGTCGCGCTTGAAACCACGCGCGATGACATCGATCCAGGTCGCGCCGGCGTCGTTGGACAGGTAGATGCGGTCGCCCTTGGCGTCGCCCTGCGGGATGAAGGTATTGATCGTGGAGACCACCAGACGGCGCGGATTCGTCGGGTCGACGCTGATGCCGGCAAATGGGTGCGTAACGCCATTGGGGGTCACATCGGTCCAGTCCTTGCTGGCGATGTGGTACTTCCAGACCTGGCCACGCGCGACCGGCTCGCTGCCGCTCTTGTTCGCATGTGGTCCCGCGCCATCGGCATAGGTAAGATAGACGTTGCCGGCGCCATCGAAGGCGGCGCGCTGCGGCATCAATGCGGTCGGTGCGCCGGCCACCGGGGCGAAACTGAGGCCGCCGTCGTCACTGCGGTACAGGTTCGGGCCGATGCTGCCGAAGCGCGAGACGCCCACGAACAGGCGGCGCGCCTGGCCATCTTTCACGCTCGCCGGGTCCGGCAGTACGATGTTCAGGCCGACGTCGTTGGGCGTGGTGGTCACCGACAGAGCCTTGCTGCGCGACCAGGTCTGGCCGCCGTCGCTGCTGGCGAACAGGCCGTCGCGGCGCGAGCCGAGCCACAGGCGCTGGCTGGAACCGGGGTCGACCGCGAGACGCTCGCCGTTCTGGCGGCCGAAGCCGTTGCCATGGGTTTTGAATTGCGCCGTGACGTCCACGCTGGTGAACGTCTTGCCGTAGTCGGTCGAGCGCAGGACCGCGGTGCGGCCGCCGTTCAGGTAGGCGATCCCGGCCAGCAGCCAGACGTTGGCGGCATTCTGCGGGTCGATCGCCAGCGAGTCGATGCCGAGCAGGCCGGTCTGGTCCTCGCCCACCCAGTCGAGCAGTGCGCTCCAGCGCCCGTCCCTGGCATCCCAGCGGTAGGCGCCGCCGACATCGGTGCGCGCATAGACAATGCCGGGCTCGCTGCGGCTGGGGATGACGGCCGTGACGAAACCACCGCCGCCGATCACAACGCTGTCCCACACATATGCCGTATTGACACTGGAAACAGGGGGAACACGGCCCTCTTCCTGCGACGCAGCAGTGGCAAAGGCCGTGGTGGCGACTGCGGCGCAGATGGCCGCAACCGCGCCCACGTACACGCCTGGGCGGCGCGCGGTCGTGGTACGCATGACGTCTCCTGATATTCTTTATTATTGGCTTACTGCAAACCATGCTAAACAATACAAGAGTCGCTTGCAAGGAAAATGTTCGCGCTAACAAAAAAACTTCCCATCTTGCCGCCGCCCAGGTCGAGAACCTCTGCAACATCTGATGATTGCGTATAACATTGTCGGACTTCGAACCGGTTGCAGCAAAGCCGGCCCCACACGTCCATGAGGAGACCCCATGAATATCAGCGGCGAAATGATTGTCGGCCAGCGCATCCTGCGCGGCAGCGCCGGCACCGTGCGTGCCTATAATCCGTCCACCAGAGAGCAGCTCGAGCCAGAGTTCGGCTTGGCCACGCCCGGCGACCTGGCGCGCGCCTGCGAATTGGCCGACGCCGCCGTCGACCCCTACCGCGCGTTCAGCCTGGAGGAACGCGCGCGCTTCCTGGAGACGATCGCCCAGCGCATCCTCGACCTGGGACCGGCGCTGATCGACCGCGCGACCCAGGAAAGCGGCCTGCCGGTGGCGCGCCTGGAAGGCGAACGTGGCCGTACCGTGAACCAGCTGCGCCTGTTCGCCAAGGTCGTGCGCGACGGTCACTTCCTGGAGGCGACGCTGGATTCCGCGCTGCCCGAACGCGCGCCGCCACGCTCCGACCTGCGCATGCGCAAGATCCCGGTTGGCGCCGTGGCCGTCTTCGGCGCCAGCAACTTCCCGCTGGCGTTCTCGGTGGCCGGCGGCGACACCGCCTCGGCGCTGGCGGCCGGCTGCCCGGTCGTCGTCAAGGCGCACAACGCCCACCTGGGGACGTCCGAGCTGGTGGCCAAGGCCGTGCTGCAAGCCTCGCTCGATTGCGGCATGCCGGAAGGCGTGTTCTCGATGATCATCGGCGAAGGCAACCAGATTGGCGGCGACCTGGTGAGCCACCCGGCGATCCGCGCGGTCGGCTTCACCGGCTCGCGCGCCGGCGGCCTGGCGCTGGCGCAGATCGCGAACCGCCGCAAGGAACCGATCCCCGTGTATGCCGAAATGAGCAGCATCAATCCGGTCTACCTGCTGCCGGGCGCGCTATCCAGCGGTGGCGCCAAGCTGGCCGGCGCCTTCGTGGATTCGCTGACCATGGGTGTCGGCCAGTTCTGCACCAACCCGGGCCTGGTGATCGGCCTGGCCGGGCCCGAGCTGGACGCCTTCGGCGCGGCCGCCACCGCCGCACTGCAGCTCAAGCCCGCCGGCACCATGCTCACCGCCGGCATCCACCAGGCGTATTTGGAAGCGGTCGGCATCCGCGCCAGCATCGACGGCGTGAAACTGGTCGCGCACGGCAGCAGCGAGGGCGCCGGCTGCGCCGCCCGCGCCGCGCTGTACCAGTGCGACGCGGCCACCTTCCTGGCCAATCCGGCGCTGGAAGAAGAAATCTTCGGACCGGTCTCGCTGATCGTGGCCTGCGCGAACCCGGACGAGATGCTGGCCGTCACCCGCCACCTGGAAGGCCAGCTGACCGCCACCGTGCATGCGGTCGAGAGCGACCATGGAGTGGGCGGCGCCCTGCTGCCGCTGCTCGAGCGCAAGGTGGGCCGCATCCTGTTCAACGGTTTCCCGACCGGCGTCGAAGTCGCCCACGCGATGGTACACGGCGGCCCGTTCCCGGCCACGTCCGACCCGCGCAGCACCTCGGTCGGCGCCACCGCCATCGAACGCTTCCTGCGGCCCGTGTGCTACCAGGACGTACCGGCGGGCCTGCTGCCAGAGGCGCTCAAGGACGGCAACCCGCTCGGGATCGTGCGCCTGGTGGATGGCGAGCTGAAACTGCCGGGTTGAATGTGCGCGCCGAGCCGCCTTGATCGCAAGGTGGCTCGCCGCACCCTGTTACTCGCGCCGGCCATACCAGTTGGCCGGTTTTACCAGGGCCGCCCTGTTGACCGAAGGCGCGTCGAATGCCAGTTCCACGCGCAGCTCCTCTGCGCGGATCGTCTTGCCGGCCGGCGCCTGATCGCCATCAATCCGTATCCAGGACAGCGTCAACGCCGAGAAATCCGAGATCTTCTGCTGCGCCAACAGGTCGGAGACATCAAACTCGAGCCTGGCCGGACCGTGGTGCGAGGCCGCCGCTATCTGGAATGCGCCCAACGTACCGATGAAGGACTGCCCGTTTGCCGACGTCGCGCTCGCGGCCGGCATGTTCAGATACAGCGCATAGAAATAGCCGCCGCGCGCCGCCAGCGCGCCCACCGACGCACCATCGATCACGACCTTGATCGTGCCGATCCGCGCACCAGTGCCGGTCTCACTGCCGCCCCGGCGCGCGGCCACCACGCGCCCGACCTCGGCCGCATCGGTCTTGTCCAGACGCAGGCGGACCGACACCGATTGCTCGTCGAAAGCCAGTTGGGCGAAGCCGCCCAGCGAACGCCTGGATTCCGAGATGCGGCGCCGGCGCACGGTTGGCAATGACCGGAACGGGGGACGCTGCCGAGCCGGCAGTACGGCTGACGGCGCCAGTTTGCTCGCCTGCGTCTTCAGCGCGGACGGAACCGGCGGCAAGGTGATCGGCACACTGGTATCGGCGTAGTCGTTGCCGAGCCAGTTCGGATCGAGTGTGCGATAGCGTTCGATACTCAGGTCGCTCGCGTACACATTGTTGCCGGCCCAGTAGGGATCGCTATTGGTCGACGAATACGGAAAGGCGGACAGCGGAATACCCTTGCCATCGGGCAGCGCCCATGCATGCGTCAGCCGGTCGACGCTGCCATGGTGCAGGAAGAAGATCGGATCGAGCGGCGACTGCATCGTGGTCATCACACCCCCGATCAAGTCGTGCACGGGATTGTGCACATCCTCGATCTTGGGTTCGAAGGCATTGCTGGTACCGTGCTGGAAGTTGTGCACGGTCGGCGCGAACGGCAGCAGGCTGAGCGCTTGGTACACGTTTGCGCTCATGCGCGGCATGTACAGCGGATTGGTGGCCGACGGATCGGTGAACTCGGCCGGCAGCGTGGTGTAGGAATAATAATCCCAGTACGGCAGGTTGAGCTCAGGGTCGCCCGAGGCGATCCGCAATTGCTGCTCGAAGTAATACAAATAGCCCCGGTGCCACGAAATGAAGTACGGGGCGCCGTGCGGGCAATGGTTGACGTGGACCTGGGTCCAGAACTGCAGCGAGCCGCGGCTGGCCGGGTTCGTGTTGGCGCGCATGGACGCAATCGCGTTCAGGAACGACGGGTACTGGCTGGTGAGCTTGAACTGCTGCCATTCCTGGCGAATCCGGATGCCCGACTGCGCCGACGCCTTATCGAGCATCCATGGCGCGACCGCAATTCCCAGTCCCGACTTGAGCAACTTCCTCCTGAACCTGTTCTGGATTTTCATCTTATCCTCTTGATGAACGATCAACGATGATGTTCATTCGAGTCTAAGAAGGGATCACGCCGCCGTCGCGCGCACGCATCCAGCGCTTAACGACGATCAAACCCCACGCGATACAGGTTGCTCGGAACTGACAGCACGGCTGGCAATGGCGCGGAAATCGGCACCAGCCGTGCCCCGCGCCATCGATCCATCAGCGCGCGTTGCCGCGCGTCGCCACGTCCAGCCACACCGCCAGGGTCAGGATCAGCCCCTTGACGATCATCTGCCAGTAAGCATCGACGTCGAGCATCGACATGCCGTTATCGAGGCTGGCCATCACCAGCGCCCCAACCAGCGCGCCGTGCACGGTGCCGGCGCCGCCGCGCATCGACGTGCCACCAATGAAGCAGGCCGCGATCACGTCCAGTTCGGCCGACACGCCGGCCGACGGCGAACCGGCCGCCAGGCGCGCCGTGTTGATCAGGCCCGCCAGCGCGCACATCAGGCCCATGAGGCCGAAGATCCACAGCTTGACCTTGCGCACGTCGATGCCCGACAGGCGGGTCGCTTCCATATTGCTGCCCACCGCATAGATGCGGCGCCCGAACACGGTCTGCTTCGCGATATAGCTGAATACGCCCAGCAGCACCAGCAGGATCAGCACCGGCAGCGGAATGCCCTCATAGCTGTTGAACGTCGAGATCAGGCCGGCCAGCACCACGCCCGCCAGCGCCACCCGGAACACCGAACGCCACAGGGCGATCACCGGCAGCTTGTGGCGCGCCTGGTTGACACGCTGGCGCCAGGCCAGCACGGCGGCCAGCACAAACAGCGCCACGCCCAGCACGATGCCCCAGGTCGGCGGCAGATAGGCCTGGCCCAGCTGCTCCATGCCCGGCGACACCGGCGCCACGGTGGCGCCATCGGTCAGTCCCAGCACCACGCCGCGGTAGGCCAGCATGCCCCCGAGTCCCACAATGAAGGACGGTATGCCCGCGTACGCCGTCAGGTACCCATTCAGGAAGCCGCATAGTAGGCCGGCGCCCAGCACCACCGCGATCGACAGCGGCAAGGGCATGCCGTGGGTGACGTCGAGCACCGCCGCCATCCCGCCCAGCAGGCCAAGCAGCGAACCGATCGACAGGTCGATCTCGCCGGCGATGATGACGAACACCATGCCACAGGCCAGGATGCCAGTGATCGACATCTGGCGCATCAGGTTCGAGAGGTTGCGGGCCGAGGTGAAGCCACCGTCGGTTTTATAACTGAAGAAGGCCCAGATCAGCGCGATCGCCACCAGCAGGGCCAGGATCTTGTATTGCGTGAACAGCCGTTTGAGAGTCGTAGTCGTCATCGTCTTGATTGTTGTGTCATGCCTGGCCAAGGGCGGCCGCCAGCACGGTTTCCTGGGTCAGGCCCTGGTTCGGGAATTCGCCGCGCAGCCTGCCCTCGCCCATCACCAGCACGCGGTCGGACACGCCGAGCACTTCGGCCAGTTCGGACGAGACCATCACGATCGCGATGCCCTGCGCCGCCAGCTCGAGCATCAGCCTGTAGATTTCGAACTTGGCGCCGACGTCGACGCCGCGGGTCGGCTCGTCCAAAATCAGCACCTTGGGGTTCGTGAGCAGCATCTTGGCCAGCACCGCTTTCTGCTGGTTGCCGCCCGAGAGCGCCGTGATCGGCAGCGCGGGGGTCGCGGTCTTGAGGGCCAGCTGGGCGATCTGCGCGGAGACCGCGCCGGCTTCCTCGTTGCCGTCGATGCGGGTCAGATGCGCATAGCGCTGCAGCACCGACAGCGTGATGTTTTCGCCCACCGACAGGTCGCGCACGATGCCGTGGTGCTTGCGGTCTTCGGGCACCAGAGCGAAGCCGGCGCGGATCGACTTGAGCGGCGTCGAGGTGTCGACCTTGCGGCCGTCGAGCCAGACTTCGCCCGTGTGCTTGCCGGGATAGGCGCCGAAGATCGCCGTCACCAGTTCGGTACGCCCGGCGCCGACGATGCCGGCGATGCCCAGGATTTCCCCGGCACGCACCTGGAACGACACGTCGTCGACCTTCTTGCGGCGCGGCTGTTCGGGGTCGTAGCAGGTGATGTTGCGCGCCTCCATGACGACCTCGCCCACCGCATGCGGCAGCGATGGATACATCTGGCTCAGCTCACGACCGCACATCTGCGCGATGATGCGCTCGACGCTCATCGCGGCCATCGGCGTGGTGCCGATATGCTTGCCGTCGCGGATCACGACGATGGTGTCGCAGATCGCCGCCACTTCCTCGAGCTTGTGCGAGATGTAGACGCAGGCCACGCCTTTCGCCTTGAGCTCGCGGATGATCTCGAGCAGCACCGCGATCTCGGACGCCGTCAACGAGGCCGACGGCTCGTCCAGGATCAGCAGGCGCGCGTTCTTGTTGAGCGCCTTGCCGATCTCGATCAGCTGCTGGTGCCCGCCACCGTAGTGCTTCACCGGCAGCGCCACGTTCACGTCGGGCAGCTTCAGCTCGCGCAGGATCTCTTCGGCGCGCCCGTTCATGGCCGGATAGTCGAGCCGTCCGCCGGGCAAGGTGATCTCATTGCCCAGGAAGATATTCTCGGCCACGGTCAATTCGGGCACCAGCATCAGCTCCTGGTGGATGATGATGATGCCGGCGTCCTCGGTCTCGCGCACCGAGCGCGCACGCACCGGCTGGCCGTCGAGCAGGATCTCGCCATCCCAGGTGCCGTGCGGGTAGACCGCCGACAGCACCTTCATCAGGGTCGACTTGCCGGCGCCGTTCTCGCCGCACAGGCCGATGCACTCGCCGGGGCGGATCGCCAGGTCGATGCCGTCCAGCGCGGGCACGCCATCGAAGCGCTTGGCGATGCCCTTCATTTCCAGTAAATAAGCAGCCATCGTGCGCTTATTTGCCGGCCAGCTGGCCCTGGGTATAGAAACCGTCCTTGACCAGCAGGTCGACGTTCGCCTTGTTCAGCAGGATCGGTTTCAGAAGCACGGTGCTGACCTGCTTGAAGCCGTTATTGAGCTGCGCGTTATAGGCCGGCTTCTCGTTACGTACCAGTTGCACCGCGAGCGTCGCGGCGCTGGAGGCGATGGTCTTCAGCGGCTTGTACACCGTCATCGCCTGGGTGCCCGCGATCACGCGGCGCACTGCGGCCAGGTCGGCGTCCTGGCCCGACACCGGCACCCGGCCGGCCAGCTTCTGCGACGACAGCGCCTGGATCGCGCCGCCGGCGGTCGCGTCGTTCGATGCCACCACGGCGTCGATCTTGTTGCCGTTGGCGGTCAGCGCGTTCTCGACGATGGCCATCGCCTCGGACGCGCTCCAGTCCTTGACCCACTGGCGGCCGACGACCTTGATGTCGCCCTTGTCGATCAGCGGCTGCAGCACCTTCATCTGGCCTTCGCGCAGGATCTTGGCGTTGTTGTCGGTCGGCGCGCCGCCCAGC
>Ga0265780_10001780_pt1 | contig 29847 bp, 27 predicted proteins | sample P1T30metagenome_FD_192432 | JGI IMG/M metagenome (GOLD analysis project Ga0265780, IMG submission 192432) | Plant litter microbial communities from East Loma Ridge, Irvine, California - P1 T30 | ecosystem: Environmental > Terrestrial > Plant litter > Unclassified | place: USA: California... | reverse complement strand
GACGGGACGCTGTTCGATCACCACGGTTCGGCCCGCTCCGCCGCGGCCCACTTCCTCGGCTCGCTCGGTGTCGTCGCGTCGGACTCGACTCTTGATAGCTGGTTCGCCGCCGAAGAGCAGCACTTCGAGCGTTGGCGGTCGGGCGAGATCAGCTTCTCGGAGCAACGCCGCGAGAGACTGCGCTCGGTCCTCCCGCCGCTCGGGGTCCATGTCCCCGCCAGTGACGTCGAGATCGACGAGTTGTTCAGCGAGTATCTGCGGGCGTACGAGTCGTCGTGGCGGGCATTCCCTGATGCGCTTCCGCTTCTTCGGAGCCTGCGCGCGCCCGGTCATCGCATCGGGCTGCTGACGAACGGGGCGGAGGCTCAGCAACTAGCGAAGGTCCGGCGCACAGGTCTCCTCGTCGAGTTGGATGTCGTCTGCACGTCTGAGCGCATCGGTTTGTCGAAGCCCGACGTGAGGGCCTTCTCAGTTCTCGCCTCTGAGCTCGCAGTCGAGCCGGGGGCATGCCTGTTCGTCGGCGACGATCTCGTGAAGGACATCGACGGAGCCAGGGCAGCCGGGATGCAGGCGCTGCTGGTGGACGGCCACAGGCGCCGCGAGCTTCCGATCGGTGATTTGGTCACGGTCCGTGATCGCCCGGTCTGCGGATGCCCGATAGTCGATCAGCATCCGGGCACGTGGTTCGACCCTGACGGCGGGTCCGAGGCCTTGGAGCCATAGGAAGCGCATATGTGGGTCATGGGGATCTGAGGGTGTCGCTTCCTAGCGTGTTCCTCGTCCTGATCCCCGCACCGAGGAGAACCGTGTTCCTGACCTACCTGCTCAGAGAGCTGAGCAACAGACGCAAACAGACCGTGATCGTCGCAGCGGGCCTCGCCCTGGCCATCGCCCTCGTGATCGTGGTGAGCGGGGTGGCGGCCGGCGTGAGGAACGCCCAGTCCTCCGTCCTCGAGTCGATCTACGGCGTCGGAACCGACGTCACCATCACTCAGATCGCCGAGCCGGGTACCGGTGGACCTGGCCAGCAGTTCGCCTTCGGCTCCGGTGACGGCACCACGACCGACGACGGCAGCACCGAGGTCGCCCAGAGCACCCTCTCCGCCGCGCGCGGCACTGCGACCTTCGACTCGTCGGCCCTGACCACCGTCGAGGGTGTCGACGGCGTCTCCGCCGCGACCGCGACCCTGAGCCTGCAGAACTCCAGCTTCTCGGGCACGCTGCCCGACTTCTCCCCGGGGGGCGCAGGAGGCGCGGGTGCCGACGGTGCGACCGGTGACGGTACCGACTCAGGCACGGAGGCCGCGCCTCCCTCCGGCGGGGCCGACGGCGCGGGCGGCAGCGCGTTCGACGTCGACCAGTTCTCGGTCACGGGCCTCGACCCCGCCACGGACGCGGTCGGACCGCTCAGCAGCGCATCGCTCGTCGACGGCCGCAGCTTCACCGCCGCCGACGCGGGGACCGACGTCGTCGTGCTCGACCAGACGTACGCCACGAGCGCTGAACTCGCCGTCGGTGACACGCTCGCCATCGGCGGCACCGACTTCACGGTCGTCGGGATCGTGGCGTCCACGTCGTCGGACGCCGCCACCGCCTCTGACACGTACGTGCCCCTCGACACCGCTCAGGCGCTCAGCGGTCTGACGGACCAGATCAGCAACGTCTACGTCACGGCATCGAGCGCCAGCGGCGTCAACGCTCTCAAGACCGACCTGCAGGCGGCACTGCCGGACGCCACCGTGAACACCCAATCCGACCTCGCGTCGAGCGTGTCGGGTTCGCTGTCCACTGCGTCCGACCTGATCGGGAAGCTCGGGACGTGGCTCTCGGTGGTCGTCCTTGCTGCAGCTTTCCTCATCGCGATCCTCTTCACCGTCTCGGGAGTGAGCCGCCGGACGCGCGAATTCGGGACGCTCAAGGCCATCGGCTGGAGCAACTCCCGCATCACCCGCCAGGTGGCGGGCGAGTCGCTCGTCACGGGTCTGCTCGGCGGCGTCGTCGGTGTCGCGGTCGGCCTGATCGGAGTGCTCGTCGTGAACATCGTGGCGCCGACTCTGTCCGCGGCAGCCACGACCGACGCTGCAGGCCCCGGCGCCGACGGCCCTGGCGCCGCTGCGGGCGGAGGCGGCTTCGGGCAGCAGATCGCCCAGGCGACCACCGACGTCGCTCTGAATGTTCCCGTCACCGTCCCGGTCGTGCTGCTCGCCGTCGGCCTCGCCGTCGCCGGCGGTCTGCTCGCCGGCGCCGTCGGGGGCTGGCGCGCCTCCCGCCTGCGTCCCGCCGAGGCCCTGAGGAGCGTCGCGTGAACACGTCCCGCCCGACCTCGACCTCTCTCCCGGCTCCGGCCGGAACGACCCGACCGACCACAGCCTCTGGAGCCACCGACCCCATGTACACGCTCACCGCCGTCACGAAGACCTATCAGCAGAAAAAGCGCACCGTGAAAGCACTCGACGGGGTCGATCTCGTGATCCCTGCAGGGCAGATGGTCGCGATCCAGGGACCGACCGGCGGTGGCAAGTCCACCTTGCTCCAGATGCTCGGCGCGCTCGACCGGCCCACGAGCGGCACGGTTCGACTCGGTGACTCCGAGCTCTCGGCGGCGGGCGACCATGCCCTGGCGGCGGCACGGGCACGCGAGATCGGTTTCGTGTTCCAGGGCTTCAACCTGATCCCCACCCTCACGGCCGCGGAGAACGTCGAGACGGCCTTCGCAGACGGGTCGACGCCCCGGGCGGAACGCCGGGACAAGGCGAAGGCGGCACTAGCGTCCGTGGGTCTCGCCGAACGAGCTGACCACCTGCCGAGCGAACTCTCCGGAGGACAGCAGCAGCGCGTCGCCATCGCCCGGGCGCTCGTCAAGGAACCGAGCGTGTTGCTCGCGGACGAGCCCACGGGCTCTCTCGACGAGGCCACCCGCGACGAGATCATGGACCTGCTCGAGGGCGTCTGGCGTGATCGAGGGCTCACCCTCGTCATCGTCACGCACGACTCGGCCGTGGCCCGGCGGGCACAACGTCGTCTCCGCATCGCGGGCGGCGAACTGGCCGAGCTGGGTCCGGCTGCCTGACCCGGCAGGCCGTAGCCGGCTCCGTCACGGCGTCGGGGCGGATGATCGTCCAGGCGGGCCCGCCCGCACGAGCTCGTCGACGACGAGGCTGCCGGTTCGACCGTGGGCGCCCACGACGAGGCAGGCGGTCATCGGAGCATGACGGTGCCGCCGTCGACGGCGATGGTCTGCCCGGTCACCCAGCCTGCCTCCGAGCTCAGCAGCCAGCGGACGCTCGCGGTGATGTCCTCCGGCTGACCCACTCGACCGACGAGGGTGCGGGCGGCGGCGGCGTCGATCATGGTCGAGCTGTCGCCGAGCCCGGCCGCGTCGAAGAAGTCCGTGTCGGCCACGAAACCGGGGGCGAGGGTGTTGACGGTGATGCCGCGCCTGCCAGCGCGGATGGCGAGGTCGCGGCCGTAGCCGGCGACGGCGGCCTTGGCGGTCGAGCAGGGGCCCCCGCCGCCGTCGAGTCCGGCCGTCGAGCCGATCAGGACGATTCGTCCTTCCGTGTCGAGCACCTGAGGAAGAAGACCCTCGACGGGCAGGACGGCGGTGAAGAGGTTGACCCGGAGAGCGTCGGCCCACGCGCTCTCGATCGCCGGGAGGTCGGTTCCCGGTCGACGGAATCCGCCTTGCCCACCCGCGGCGGCGACGACGCCCGCGACGCGCCTGTCGCCCACGGCATCGACGATCCGGCTGACACCCTCGACTGTCGAGGCATCGGCGACGACGGTGAGGATCTTCTCGGGGTCTGCCGCGGACCGCTGCGTCTCTGTGAGCAGGCCCTCGCGTCGACCGGCGATCAGGACATCTCGCCCGAGGCTCACCTGGTCCAGGGCGATGTCGCGGCCCATGCCCGTGCCGCCGCCGATGACGACGACCAGTGGGGTCATCTGGGAGGGGGAAGAAGTCATGTCAGGTCCTTTCCGGGACTGTCAGGGAATGGCGTGCACGCATCGAGCGCATGCAGGAAGGCCAGTTGCTGTTCGGTCGTGAGGGGGCTCAGAAGCTGTTGCTGAGCGCGTTCGACTGCAGGCTCGGCCTCCCGCACCACCCGTGTCCCGAGGGGTGTCAGCGCCAACGGTCGGCGTCGGCCGATCGCTTCGTCGGCATCTCGGACGAGGAGGCCTCGGACACCGAGCTGCGCAGTCACGCGCCCCAGCGCCTGGGGCGTGATGAGGAGGAACCGGGCCAGATCGGCGTTGCTCGTTCCCGGGTTGCGGTCGACGAAGACGAGCGCTCCGTACTGGGCGCCTGAGAGCTCGAAGGGCTCGAGCGCAGCCTCGACCGCCTGCCGCGTCGCACGATGGAAGCGTGATGCCGCCAAGCCGAAGTCGTGGCCGGGCAGCGCTCGGGACGTGTTCATGTAACCCAAGGTTACATCAAGGCGCCGGGCTGGCGACCCCGCACGAAGCCGAATCGGTTCAGACACGAGCAAGAAAGCCTTGGGTTGCAATGCCTTGTATAGCAAGGTTAGAGTCTCGGCATGGGCGATGAAGAGGACAGGATCCTCACCAACCTCCGCAAGGGCGTGTTGGAGTTCTGCGTCCTGTCCGCCCTGACCTCGGGACCCGGTTACGGGCGGAATCTCGCACAGGCGCTGGGGGAGCGAGGCCTGCTCGCGAGCGAGGGCACCCTGTACCCGCTGCTCTCCCGTTTGCGGGACGCGGGCCTTGTCGATACCGAGCTCACGAACCCGGCGGACGGTCGTCAGCGCCGGTACTACACGCTGACGAGTGCCGGCCACGCCCGTCTCGCTGCCTTCCGGGCAGCGTGGGCACCCTTTCGCGACACCGTCGACGACCTATTGGAGACTCCATGACGACCTCACCTCTTCTCGCCGGTCGTGTTGACGAGAAGGCGCGCTACCTCCGCGAACTTCGGCGGGAGTTGTCCGTTCTTCCCTCGGGCCGACGGCGCGACGTGCTCCGGGGCGTCGCGGATCACCTCGACGACGCCGCTCCAGAGGACCCGCGCCCATTCGAGGAGATCCTCGGTGCTCCGGAACTCATCGCCCGGACAGCGATCCGGGATCATGATCTGCACGCCGGTAGATCTCTTCGGCCCGGCTACGCCATGGTGTCGAAGCGACTGCAACTGATCGCAGGCATCCTCTACTGCCCACCCGCCGTGTACGGGCTTGTCATGTTGGCCCTTGACGGACGCGAGTGGTTCCTGTGGGAGCACCTGCGGTTCCTCCTGCAGCTGGCACCGGCGCTGCTCTTCCTGCCTCTGCCTTTGCTTGCTCGGTGGAAGCGGTGGTATCTGATGTCGGTGCTGTGCATCGGCGGGTACGTGGCCTACCTCGCTGCGCAACTCGCGGTGAACCAGTTGGCAGTGACTCATCTGCTCGCCGCGAAGCTGTGGTTCGTGCCCACGTCCACGGTGTGGATCTCGCACGCACCAGTCATCGTCCTGCTCACCCTTGCGCTGCTCGGCGCCCCGACGGTCCTGCGTCACCATCGAAACCCTCGCCATACCGGTCCGATGGGGGATCGTTCACCGAGTTCGGTCTCGGACTGACCTGTCGAGACAGTCGGCGCCCCGGAGCTGCGGGGGAGCGGCCAGCCCCCTGACCGATCGGCTGTCGGGCGGCTCGGCGAGATGCGGTCGCGCTCTCAGAGCTTCTCGGGGGTCTCGCGGTCCGCGGCGTGGATGGGCTCGCTGTGCCCGAAGGTCTCGGCCGCCGCGCGAAGGCGCTCGACGAACTCCGTGTTCTCCATCTCGAGCTCGTCGGCCTCGGCGTCCTCGACGACGAGTTCGCTGGCCGGCCCGATGAGGATCTTCGTGGTCGTCATCATCCCGTCCGGGGCGACGGCGGGGACTTCGACGGTGTCGGCGCGGTCGCCTCCCGAGAGCGCTGCCGCGTACTCGATGACGGCGTCGGCGACGTCGTCGCTGGTGAGGATGATGGCGCTGTCGTAGCGGATGTTCTTCATGGCGTCTCCTGATCGGCGTCCTCCCAGTCAAGCCCGGCTCGCGCATCCTGGACCGACCGAAGAGGCCGCGCGGATCGCTCACTCAGGCGCCGGGTCGCGCCCTGGCTGCTGCCCGGGCGTCGATCGCGACGCCGACGATCAGCCGGCGAGGGTGCGGTACCGGGCGGGGATCGGCGGGACGCGCAGCCAGGAGGCGCGGCGCACGCCGTCGGGCGACGTCCAGTCGACGAAGACCGTCCCGAGCGAGACCAGGGCGGCGAGCGACTCGGGCGACGCGACGCCCACGGACGACCCGCGGCGAAGGCGGGCGATGCCGACGATCGAGTCGTCGGGCAGGCGGACCTCCACGAGCCGGGGGTCGTCTCCGCCGATGGACCGCAGCACGAGGCAGCTGCCGGCGGGCACGGAGAGGTCGCCCGAGGCCTGCGGCTCGTCGAGGTAGGTGAGGTAGAAGCGGGGGGATCTCCGGAGGCGCGGGGCGCGTTCCGACCGGATCCTCCCGAGGGTCCGTGGGGCGCGCTGGACGACGGCGGGCGGCTGATCCGTGCCGGATGCGGTGGTGTCCATCGTGGTCGTCCCCTGGTCGTCTCGGTCGCCCGCGTTCCCTCGCCTGGCGTCCTGTTCCAGACAACAGGGTGCGGGCGGCTCGGAGCATGCCCGCCCCCTCCCCAGTGAGGGGGGTCGCGCCTCCCCAGTCCGGGGGGTCCGCCGCGTGTCGTCGCCCGCCCGCGTCGGTCGAGGGGCAGGAGAGTGAGCGCTCACTTCGGGCGGGTGCGGAGGTCTAGAGTGGACGCGCCACCGAGCCGAAGGAGTCCCGATGCACAACTGGGCCGCCAACGTCGAGTACTCGACGACAGACCTGCGCCGTCCCACCACCGTCGACGAGGTCCGTGACGTCGTCACCTCGTCTCGACGGGTGAAGGCCCTCGGGTCGAGGCACTCGTTCAACCGCGTCGCCGACACCGACGGCGCTCTCGTGTCGCTCGATCGGCTCGACGTGCCCATCGAGCTCGACGCCGAGGCGGGCACCGTCCGCGTCGGGGCCGGGACGACGCACGCCGTCCTGGCCGTCGAGCTGCAGCGTCAGGGTCGTGCCCTGCCGAACCTCGCCTCGCTGCCGCACATCTCGGTCGCCGGAGCCGTGCAGACCGGCACCCACGGTTCGGGAGTCGGCAACCCCGCCCTGTCGGCGTCCGTCGCGGCCGTCGAGTTCGTCCGCGCCGACGGCTCCCTCGAGACCGTCCGCCGGGGCGACGACCGCTTCGAGGCGTCGGTGGTGGGTCTCGGGGCCCTGGGCGTGGTCACCGCGCTCGTCCTCGACACGGTCCCGACGTTCGACGTGGTGCAGACCGTGCATTCGGCGCTGCCCTGGCGGGCCGCCCTCGATCGGCTCGACGACGTGCTCGGTCACGCGTACAGCGTCAGCCTCTTCACGCGGTGGACGGGCGACGCCGTCGACCAGGTCTGGGCCAAGGCCCGCGTCGGCGACCCGGTCCGGCTCGATCTCGCCGACCTGGGCGGCGTGCCCGCCGAGGCGGCCGTCCACATGCTCCCCGACACCGCGGCCGACGCCGTGACGCCGCAGCTCGGCGTCCCCGGGCCCTGGCTCGACCGGCTCCCGCACTTCCGGGCGGACTTCACCCCGAGCGCGGGCGAGGAGATCCAGAGCGAGTACCTCGTGCCCGCCGAGCACGCCGCCGCCGCGATCGGGGCGCTCCGCGCGGTGGGGCACCGCTTCGCCGACGTGCTGTTCGTCAGCGAGATCCGCACCGTGGCCGCCGACGACGCGTGGCTCAGCCCGAGCGGCGGACGCGACAGCGTGGCCTTCCACTTCACCTGGCGACGCCTGGCCGACGAGGTACTCGCCGTGCTGCCCGTCGTCGAGGAGGCCCTCGCGCCGTTCGACGCCCGCCCGCACTGGGGCAAGGTCGCGACGCTCGACCACGGGACGCTGCGCCGCCGCTTCCCGAGACTCGACGACTTCGCCGCGCACGCCCGCGCCGTCGATCCCGACGGGCGCTTCCGCAACGACCACCTGGCCCGCACCGTCTTCGAGGAGTCCCCTGTTGTCTGACCCCACCCGCGCCTCCTCGTCCACGACCGCGGCGACCGGTCCGGTCGACGCGCCGCTGCCTCTCAGCGGCCGGGCGAGCACCATCGAGCACGGCCCGTATCGCGCCGAGATCGCCGGTGTCGGCGCCACCCTGCGCGCCCTCACCCACGACGGCCGCGACCTCGTGGTCCCGTTCGGCGTCGACGAGGTCCGGCCGCTCTACCGCGGCGCCCTGCTCGCCCCCTGGCCCAACCGGGTCGTCGACGGGCTCTACGACGACCAGGGGGTCGAGCGTCAGCTGCCGATCACCGAGGTCGAGCGCGGTCACGCTCTGCACGGGCTCGTCCAGTGGGCCGAATGGGACGTCGAGCACCACACGCCCGACCGCGTCGTGCTGGCCACCCGCCTGGCGCCGAGCGACGGCTACCCGTACCGCCTCGACCTGCGGGTCGAGTACCGGCTCGACGACGACGGTCTGCACACGACCGTGCTGGCGTCGAACGCCGCCGCCGGGCGGGCGCCGTACGGCGTGGCCCCGCACCCCTACCTCGTCGCCGGCGAGGGCCGCGTCGACGACTGGACGCTCACCCTCGCCGCCGACGGCTACCTCGAGGTGACCGACGACCGCCTCGTGCCGCTCGGCGTGCACGGGGTCTCCGAACGCGACGGCTTCGACTTCCGCGACGGTCGGCTCATCGGCGACCTCTTCGTCGATCACGCCTTCACCGACGTCGCGGCGGCGGCCGGCGGGCGTCACGAGGCGCGGGTCACGACGGCCGACGGCACCGGCGTGCGGATGAGCTGGGGCCGGGAGCTCCCCTGGGTGCAGGTGCACACCGGCGACCGCCCCGAGCCGGAGGACGACCGCCGCGGTCTGGCCGTCGAGCCGATGACCTGCCCGCCGGACGCGTTCACGAGCGGCGTCGACCTCGTGCACCTCGGACCGGGGGAGTCGCACGAGGCGTCCTGGAGCATCGCCGCGATCGTCTGAGCGCTGATCGTCAGGAACGGTCACGGGTCGTCTGGTTACCATCGAGTGTGAGCAGACGATCCGAACGACACGACGAGACGGCGCCCCTCGAGGGCGGCCACGCCGCCGCGACGGACGACCGCACGCCTCCGCGGCACGCCAGAGGTCGTCGTCGCCGGGTCGTCGTGCTGCCCGCCGTGGCTGGTGTGCTCGCGGCCCTCCTGCTGCTCACCGGCGGCTACGCCACCTACAGCTACAACCGGTTCGTCGGCGGAGTCACGCACGTCGACGCGATCCCGTCGGCCGGCGACGACGGTGACGACGACGTCGACGGCGTGGCCCAGAACATCCTGCTGGTCGGCGACGATCACCGACCCGACAACGCCACCCCCGACGAGCTCGCGCTGCTGAGCACCGACTCCGACGGGGGAGCGTCGAACACCGACACGATGATCGTCCTGCACATCCCCGCCGACGGCTCGAGCGCCACCCTCATCTCGATGCCGCGCGACTCGTACGTCGAGATCCCGGGCTACGGGCAGAACAAGCTCAACGCGGCCTACTCGCTCGGCAAGGAGTCCGGGGGCAGCGAGGCCGCCGGCGCGCAGCTGCTCATCCAGACCGTGCAGAACCTCACCGGTCTGACGATGGATCACTACGTGCGCGTGTCGCTCATCGGCTTCTACCGCGTCGTCGACGCGCTCGGCCCGGTCGACGTCTGCCTCAACCAGGCCGCCGTCGACAGCTTCTCGGGGGTGAATCTGCCCGCGGGGGTCTCGACGCTCGACGCCAAGCAGGCGCTGTCGTTCGTGCGCCAGCGGCACGGCCTCCCCGGCGGCGATCTCGACCGCCAGGTCCGTCAGCAGTACTTCCTCAGCGTCGAGGCCCGCAAGATCCTCTCGGCCGGCACCCTGCTGAACCCGACCAAGCTCGGCTCGGTGCTCGACGCCGTCAGCTCGTCGATGGAGACCGACTCGGGGCTGAACTTCCTGCAGCTGGCGAATCAGGTCAAGAACCTCCGGCCCGAGAACGTCCGATCGGCCACCATCCCGATCCTGGGCACGCCGACGATCTCGGTCGGCGGCTCGCCGCTGTCGATCGTCGAGGTCGACAAGGGCGCCATGCCCGGGTTCATCCAGGGGCTCGTGGGTCCGCCGCAGGCGTACACCGACGCCGTCGCGGCCGCGCCGGCCGACGTCTCGGTCAGTGTCGCCAACGCGAGCGGCGTCACGGGCGCCGCCACGACGGCCACCGAGGCCCTGGCTGCGGCGGGCTTCGTCACCGGCGCCCCGACGTCGGCGTCGGCGACGGCCGCGACGGTCGTGAACTACCCCGCGGGGCAGGAGGCCCAGGCCAAGGCGGTCGCCGCCTATCTGCCCGGAGCGGTCGCGGTCGCGTCGAGTCAGGTGACCGCCGTCACGGTCGTGCTCGGCAGCGACGGCATCACCGTGCAGCCGCCCGTCACCGAGACCCCCGAGCCCTCGACACCGGCCGAGACCACGGCGCCCGAGGCCACCGTCGCGCCCGAGCCCGCGCCGACGCCCACCCCGGCGGGCACGAGCTACGCGGCCGGCGCCTGCATCAACTGACTCTGACCCGATCGGGTGCGGTCGACCGGCCCTTGACCCTCGGGTGCGGTCAGCCCGCCGTGCAGCGGTCTAGGCCGGCATCGAGCGCGTGCCCACCGGGTCGGACTCCCAGGTCGTCGCCGAGACCGACCCTGGTGAGAGGCGGTGCAGAGCCGCCTCGAGTGCGCGACGCGTGCGGCGGGCCGACAGCTCGTCGCGGACGACCATGTCGAAGCGGAGCATCTCCGTCGACTCGGTGAGCAGCACCGTGCCGGCGTCGGCGAGCTGCACGAGGTACTGGCCCTCGCCGACCCGGGCGGCGACGTGCTCGGAGAGCAGCCGCCGCGACAGCCAGAACAGACCGGCCGAGTCGTGCGCGGTGTGGACGGTGGCCGTCGCGGTGATCATGCGGACACTGTGCCGTGCCTTCCGCTCAGCGACGTGAACGGCGTGTGGCGAGCGTGTTAACCCCGCAGGGGGACAACCGACTTGACACGCGCCTGCGCAACGCGCATAGTTGGCGAGCGCTCGGATGTGAGCGCTCACATTGCAAGCAGTCCCTGACGAAGAGGTCACCTGTGAACACCAGCACCACAACCCGACGCGCGAGCCGCCGCCCCCTGGCCGCCCTCTCTTCGCCGCACCCCGTCGCCGACGGCCCGGCCCCGCGCCTCCTCGGCTGACTCCGGGCCCCGCGGCCGCCCCGATCACTCCGGTCGGAGCCCCGCACGTCGCCCCGAGCCTGCTCCGCAGCCGGCCCGGACGCGGCCTCAGCCCCGGCGGTCGCCTCCCCGTCGCACTCGACGCCCTCCCGTGTGACCGGTCACTTCGGCCGGTCGCCCCCCTCGACTCACCCTCACCCCCCTCCCACCGTCATCGACGACGTCGTCGAGATGACACGGACACCAAAGGAATCACACCGTGAAGAACAAGAAGATCCTCGCCGGCATCGTCGCCGTCGGCCTCGTCACGTCGCTGGCAGCCTGCTCGGGCGGCGGCGGCCGTGGCGCCGACTCCGGCAGCGGAGACACCGGCGGAGACAACGCGGGCGCCCTCGTCGGCGTCGCGATGCCCACCAAGGTCTCCGAGCGCTGGATCAAGGACGGCGACGCCGTCAAGAGCGCGCTGGAGGACAAGGGCTACAAGGTCGACCTCGAGTACGCCGACAACAAGATCCCCCAGCAGGTCCAGCAGGTCAGCAACATGATCACCAAGGGTGCGAAGGTCCTGATCGTCGCCTCGATCGACGGCGGCTCGCTCAGCGACCAGCTCGACCAGGCCGCCGCGGCCGGGATCCCCGTCATCTCGTACGACCGTCTGCTGACCGGCAACGAGAACGTCGACTACTACGTGTCGTTCGACAACTACAAGGTCGGCGTCGACCAGGCGACCAGCCTCCTCACCGGTCTCGGCCTCGCCGACGCCGACGGCAAGAAGATCGACGGCGCTGACAAGAAGACGATCGAGCTCTTCGCCGGCAGCCCCGACGACAACAACGCGACCTTCTTCTTCAACGGCGCGATGGACACCCTGAAGCCCTACATCGAAGACGGCACCATCACGGTGGGCTCCGGCCAGACCGAGTTCACGCAGGTCGCCACCCAGCAGTGGGACCCGGCCACGGCCAAGGCCCGCATGCAGAACCTCATCGCGTCGACCTACTCGGGCGGCACGAAGCTCGACGGCGTGCTGTCGCCCTACGACGGCATCTCGATCGGCATCATCTCGGCCCTCGAGGGTGCCGGCTACAGCTCCGACGCGCTCCCGGTCGTGACCGGCCAGGACGCCGAGGCCGCCTCGGTCAAGTCGATCATCGCCGGTCAGCAGTACTCGACCATCTACAAGGACACCCGTCAGCTCGCCGACCAGTCCGTCGTGATGGCCGACGACATCCTCCAGGGCGAGACGCCCGAGACGAACGACGACAAGACGTACGACAACGGCGAGAAGGTCGTGCCGACGTACCTCTTCCAGCCGACGATCGTCACGAAGGACAACTACGAAGAGGTCCTCGTCGACAGCGGCTACTTCACCGAGGCCGACCTCAAGTAGGTCGCCCCGCCCCCCGGGGCGCAGGAGGCGCGGGGCACCCGTGCCGCGCCTCCTGCGCCCCACAGCTCCGCCCCCACCCCATGCACGAGAGAAGGAACACGTGGCGAACACGATCCTCGAGATGCGCGACATCACGAAGACGTTCCCCGGCGTCAAGGCCCTGCAGAACGTCACGCTGGAGGTCGAGCGCGGCCAGGTCCACGCGATCTGCGGCGAGAACGGCGCCGGCAAGTCGACGCTGATGAAGGTGCTGTCGGGGGTCTACCCCTCGGGTTCCTTCGACGGCCAGATCCTGCTCGACGGCCAGCCCGTCGACTTCAAGAACATCAACGACTCCGAGGCCGCCGGCGTCGTCATCATCCACCAGGAGCTCGCGCTGAGCCCGTTCCTGTCGATCGCCGAGAACATCTTCCTCGGCAACGAGCAGTCCAAGGGCGGCTTCATCGACTGGAACAAGACCAACCTCGACGCCGCGGGCCTGCTGGCCCGCGTCGGGCTGCGCGACAACCCCGTGACGAAGGTCACCGACATCGGCGTGGGCAAGCAGCAGCTGGTCGAGATCGCCAAGGCGCTCTCGAAGAAGGTCAAGCTGCTGATCCTCGACGAGCCGACGGCGGCCCTGAACGACGACGACTCCGCCCACCTGCTCGACCTCATCAAGAGCCTGCAGGGGCAGGGCATCACGTCGATCATCATCAGTCACAAGCTGAACGAGATCAAGGCGATCGCCGACAAGGTCACCATCATCCGCGACGGCAAGACGATCGAGACCCTCGACATGCACGCCGGCGAGGTCACCGAAGACCGCATCATCAAGGGCATGGTCGGCCGCGACCTCGAGAGCCGGTACCCCGCTCACGAGTCGAACGTCGGCGAGGAGCTCCTCCGCATCGAGGACTGGACCGTCCACCACCCGCTCGACGCGACCCGCGAGATCATCCACCAGGCCAACCTGAACGTGAAGGCCGGCGAGATCGTCGGCATCGCGGGCCTCATGGGCGCCGGTCGGACCGAGCTCGCCATGAGCGTCTTCGGCAAGAGCTACGGCACCGGCATCTCGGGCACCGTCTACAAGCGGGGCGAGAAGATCGACACCAGCACCGTGAGCAAGGCCATCAAGGCCGGTCTCGCGTACGCGACCGAGGACCGCAAGAAGTACGGTCTCAACCTGATCGACGACATCACCCGCAACGTCTCGGGCTCGGCCCTCCGCAAGCTGGCGAAGTCCGGCTTCGTCAACAGCTCCGAAGAGAGCCGCGTCGCCGAGGGCTACCGCAAGAGCATGAACATCAAGGCGCCGAACGTGGCCGCCCTGACGGGCAAGCTCTCGGGCGGCAACCAGCAGAAGGTCGTGCTGTCGAAGTGGATGTACACCGACCCCGACGTGCTGATCCTCGACGAGCCCACCCGGGGCATCGACGTCGGCGCGAAGTACGAGATCTACACGATCATCAACCAGCTCGCGGACGCCGGCAAGGGAGTGATCGTCATCTCGAGCGAGCTGCCCGAGCTGCTCGGCATCTGCGACCGCGTCTACACCCTCTCGGAGGGACGCATCACGGCCGACGTGCCGATCGCCGAGGCGACCCCCGAGTTCCTCCTGAAGTACATGACCCTCGAACGAGAGAGCCCCGTCAATGAGCGCGCCTAGCCCCACCCAGGCCACCGACCCGAAGCCCACGGGCGGGTCGCCCACCTCCCGTCAGCCGCAGAGCGGCTCCGGCGGCAACCCCCTCGTCGGTGCGGTCTCGTACCTCGGCGGGCAGCTCCGCCAGATCGGCCTCTTCATCGCGCTGATCGTGATCGTGCTGTTCTTCCAGGTCACGACCGACGGCATCACGCTCGCGCCGATCAACGTGTCGAACCTGGTCGTCCAGAACAGCTACATCCTGATCCTGGCCATCGGCATGGTGATGGTGATCATCGCCGGTCACATCGACCTCTCGGTCGGTTCGATCGTCGCGTTCACCGGCGCCATGGCCGGCGTCATGATCACCCAGTGGGGTCTGCCCTGGCCTCTGGCCGTCGTGCTCTGCCTCATCCTCGGCGGTCTCGTCGGCGCCTGGCAGGGGTTCTGGATCGCCTACTTCGGCATCCCGGCGTTCATCGTCACCCTGGCGGGCATGCTCGCCTTCCGCGGTGCGGCTCAGATCGCCCTGCAGGGTCAGCAGATCTCGCCCTTCCCCCAGGGGTTCCGCGACATCGGCTCGGGCTTCCTGCCGGCGTTCGGCACGACCGGCTACGAGCCGCTGACCCTCGTGCTCGGCGCGATCGCCTCCGTCGCCCTGATCGGCACCGGTCTCCGCGGTCGGGCCACGCGGCGCAAGTACCAGCTCGAGGACGAGCCCTTCCTGTGGTTCATCACGAAGATGGTCTTCACGGTCGCCCTCGTCATGTACATCGGGTTCCTCCTCGCCAGCTACTCGGGCACCCCGATCGTCCTCGTCGTCCTCGCGGTCCTCGTCGTCGTGTACTCCACGGTCATGAAGAACTCGGTCTTCGGCCGCCACGTCTACGCCATCGGCGGCAACCTGCACGCCGCCGAGCTGTCGGGCATCAAGACGAAGCGGGTCACGTTCCTGCTCTTCGTCAACATGGGCGTCATCTCGGCCCTCGCCGGCCTGGTCTTCACCGGTCAGCTGAACCTCGCCAGCCCGAGCGCCGGAAACGGCTTCGAGCTCGACGCCATCGCCGCGGTCTTCATCGGCGGTGCGGCGGTCACCGGCGGCATCGGCACCGTCACCGGCGCCATCGTCGGCGGTCTGATCATCGGAATCCTCAACAACGGCATGTCGATCCTCGGCGTCGGCACCGAGTACCAGTCCCTCATCAAGGGCCTCGTGCTGCTCGCCGCGGTCGCGTTCGACGTCTTCAACAAGCGTCGCGCCGCCTCGGCAGGCAAGTAGAGCGACCACCCCAGGAGGCGCGGTTCCCGATCGAGGGGGCCGCGCCTCCTCGTCGTCCGGGCCCGTCCGACCCGCGAAACGAACAGATCTAGGATCATCTCGTGGCAACCCTCTTCGACGTCGCGGCCGCGGCCGGCGTCTCGCATCAGACCGTCTCGAGGGTCGTGAACGGCGATCCGTCGGTGAGGCCGGCGACGAAGGCGAAGGTCGACACGGCCATCGACGAGCTCAACTACCGGCCGAGTCTCGCGGCCCGCGCCCTCGCCAGCCGCAGGACGACCTCGCTCGGCCTGATCAGCACCGGGTTCCCGTACTACGGCCCCTCGAGCACGATGCACGGCTTCAACGGCGCCGCGCGCCGGGCCGGCTATCAGGTCTCGATGGCCACCCTCGACGTCGCCGACCGGAAGGGCATGCAGCAGGCCCTCGACTCGCTGCTGGGTCAGAACGTCGCCGCCCTCGTGCTGATCGCCCCCGACCCCGAGGTGCTGCGGGTGCTCCGCCGGGCCGATCTGTCGGTGCCGCTCGTCACGGCCGACAGCGAGGCCGAGCCCGGGCACCACACCGTGTCGCTCGATCAGGTCGCGGGCGCGGAGTCCGCCGTCGAGCACCTGGTCGCGCTCGGTCACACGCGCATCGCGCATCTGGCCGGGCCCGAGGGCTGGATGGACGGCCGCGACCGCGAACGGGGCTGGCGCGAAGCCTGCACGCGACTCGGACTCGAGCCGTCGGTGCTGCTGCGGGGCGACTGGACCCCGGCCTCGGGTCACGGGGTCGGCCGCGAGATCGTCGAGAGGGTCGCCCGCGACGAGGTGACAGCCGTGTTCTGCGGCAACGACCAGATGGCGCTCGGCCTCATGCACGCCCTCGCCGAGGCCGGCGTCTCGGTGCCCGGCGACGTCAGCATCGTCGGGTTCGACGACATCCCCGAGGCGGCGCACTTCCTGCCGCCGCTGACGACCGTCCGGCAGGACTTCGAGGCGCTCGGCCGACTCATCATGACGACGGTCGAGGCCGTTCTCGCCGGCGACTCCACGCCCGTGGCCTCGCTGCCCACCCAGCTCGTCGCGCGCGCCTCGACGGCGCCGCCCCGCACCGTCGCCGACTAGAGGCCGCGCGCGGGCATGAACCGCGCCTCCTCGGTGTTGGCACCCGCATGAGCATTCCCCTCTCGATCCTCGACCTCGCCCCCGTCGCCCCCGGAGAGACGGTGCGCGACAGCTTCGCCGCCTCCGTGGCCCTCGCACAGCAGGCCGAGGCGAGCGGGTACCGGCGGGTCTGGTACGCCGAGCACCACAACATGGCGTCGATCGCGTCGAGCGCGACGTCGGTGCTGATCGCCCACATCGCCAGCCAGACGTCCACCATCCGTCTCGGCTCGGGCGGCGTCATGCTGCCCAACCACTCGCCGCTGACCATCGCCGAGCAGTTCGGCACGCTCGAGACGCTGCACCCGGGCCGCATCGACCTCGGCCTCGGGCGGGCGCCCGGCAGCGACCAGGCGACGTTCCGCGCGCTGCGCCGCGACCCCGCGTCGTCCGAGCGGTTCCCGCAGGACATCCTCGAGCTGCAGGCGTTCCTCGCCGGCGAGTCCCGGGTGGCCGGCGTCCAGGCGGTCCCCGGCGGAGGCACGAACGTGCCGTTGTACATCCTCGGATCGTCGCTGTTCGGGGCGAAGCTCGCCGCGGCCCTGGGTCTGCCCTACGCGTTCGCCTCGCACTTCGCGCCCGGCGACCTGATCGACGCGGTGACCGCCTACCGCCGCGAGTTCCAGCCGTCCGAGCAGCTCGCCGAGCCGTACGTCATCGCCGCGGTGAACGCCGTCGTGGCCGACGACGCGGACGACGCCGACGCCCAGTTCGCGGTCGTGAAGCGGCAGCGTCTGCTGATGCTGCTGCGGCAGAGCGGTCAGATCGACGTCGCCCGCGAGTTCGACGACGCCGAGCTCGACCACCTGCTGCGCACCCCGGTGGGGCAGCACGTGCAGACGATGACGACCTACACCGCGGTCGGGACCCCGTCCGAGTCGCGCGAGTACATGGAGCAGTTCGCCCGCACGGCGCAGGCCGACGAGCTGATCGTCGCGCACGCCGGGTCCTCGAAGGAGGCGCGGCTGCGGTCGGTCGCGCTGCTCGCCGAGGCCATGGAGCTCGCACCCGCCGCGTGACCCGCCGGGGCGTTGCGCGCTCCGCCGCGTGACCCGCCGGGGCGACGCGCGCTCGGTCTCCGCGCGCCGCGGCTAGGGTCGAGCGCATGAGTCTGCCCGAGCTCTCGGCGCTCGGGGTCGACGAGGTCGCCGCCGAGGTGCTCGAGGTCGTCCTGGCCGAGCCCGACGGCGTCGTGCTCGACGACGTCGCCGCCGCCCTGCCCGTGATCGACCGGGGAGCGGTCGCGGTGGCCCTCGAGCAGCTGCGTCAGCTCGGTCTCGTGCACCGCGGGGCCGCGGCTCCGGCCCCGTCGCCGCGCTCCGATCAGCGGCCCGCCCCCGAGGGGCGCTGGGCCGCCATCGACCCCCGGGTCTCGGTGCCGGCCCTCGTGACGAAGCGGGCCGACGCGCTCTCCGCGGCCCGCGCCTCCACGGCCGTCCTCGCCGAGCTGTTCGACGAGACGCGCCGCCTCGCCGACCCGTCGGCCACGACGCGGACGCTCGTCGGCGGGGCGGCCGTCGGCGACTGGTACTCGCGGCTCGAGCTGACGGCGACCCGCTCGTTCCTGGCCTTCGACCGCCCGCCGTACGTGGTCGCCGGCAACGAGGCGACCGAGCGGACGGCGCTGGCCCGCGGGGTCCGCTGGCGGGCCGTCTACACGATCGACAGCTTCGGGGCCGACGGCCGGTGGCAGGGGGTCCGCCGACTCGGCGGTCACGGCGAGGAGGCGCGGCTCACCGACTCCCTGCCCGTCAAGCTGGCCGTCGCGGACGAACGCATCGCCCTCGTCTCGCTCGGGCACGACCCGGCCGCGCCCGAGGCGCTCGTCACCGAGTCGCCCGCCCTCGTCGCGGCGCTCGTCGAGCTGTTCGAGCAGCGATGGCGCTCGGCCGTGCCCGTGCCCGTCGAGCGCGCCCCCGACGACGGCGTGCCCGGCCCGGCCTCGAGCGACTGGGCCCTGATCGCCGCCCGTGTCGCCGACGAGGGCCTGGCGGCGTCCGGGGGAGCGGCCACGGGAGGGTCACGACGTCCGCCGAGCGCCGACGAGCGCGACCTCGTGGCGCTCGTCGCGGCCGGGGCGACCGACGAGGTCGTGGCCCAGCGGCTGGGCGTGTCGGTCCGGACGGTGCGTCGGCGTCTGCATGAGCTGCTCGCCGAGCTCGGAGCGACGAACCGCTTCCACGCCGGCGTCGAGGCGTCGCGGCGAGGCTGGATCTGACGTCGGCCCTTCGGCGGACACGGTGTCCCCCGAACAGGTCACGACAGGTAAACAAACCGGCCTGACCCGGCCAGTGGCATGGATCGGCCAGCACCCCCGCTTGAGGGGCAGGTGAATTCTCAGGTAACTCTTACTCGACGACTTCGCCATGGGGGCGACAGCGTCGGAAGGCACCCGTGATCACTCCATCCGGCCCTCGTCGGCCGAAAGTCCCTCTCTCCGCGCTCCTCCTGTCGGGTCTCGTGGCCACCGGTCTCGTCGGCGCGGGCGTCGTCGCCCTGCCGGCGTCGTCGGCCGTCGCAGCCGAGGGGCCGGCCGTCGTCGGCGACACGTCGTTCTCGGCGGGCAAGTACATCGTCACGCTCCGCGAGCCGGCGGCCGCGACCTACGAGGGCGGCACGGCCGGCCTCCCGGCGACGGCGACGCCCGAGGGCACGCGACTCGACGCCCGCGCCGCTCCGGTGCAAAAATACAGCGATCACCTCGAGGAGACCCAGGCGGACGTCGCCGCAGCGGTCGGCGCCTCGGTGGACGCCCACTACTCGGTCACGACCAACGCGTTCGCGGCCGATCTCACGGCCGACCAGGCCCGGTCGCTCGCCGCCGACCCGACGGTCGCCGCCGTGTCGAAGAACGAGCTGCTGAAGCTGCAGGCGACGCCGTCGACGGAGTTCCTCGGACTCGGCGACGCCCAGGGCGCCGGCGGCGTCTGGGACTCGCTCGGCGGTCAGGACGCCGCGGGCGACGGCGTCGTCGTCGGCATCATCGACTCCGGCATCGCCGCCGGCAACGCGTCGTTCGCCGGCGACCCGCTCGGCGCCGCCAGCGAGACGGAGCCGCACCTCGAGGGCGACGCGACCGTCTACCCGCGCGGCGACGGGGGCACCTTCCGGGGCGTCTGCCAGACCGGCGTGCAGTTCACCGCCGCCGACTGCAACACGAAGCTGATCGGCGCCCGCTACTTCGTCGACGGCTTCGGGGTCGGCAACATCGGCACGGAGGAGCAGGGCGAGTACCTCTCGCCCCGTGACGGCAACGGGCACGGCTCGCACACGGCCTCGACCGCGGCCGGCAACGCCGACGTCGAGGCCCAGGTCGCCGGGCGCGACTTCGGCACGATCTCGGGCGTCGCGCCCGCGGCGAAGATCGCCGCCTACAAGGTCTGCTGGGACGGCCCCGACCGCGTGTCGACCGACGACGACGGCTGCGCCACCCTCGACCTGATCGCCGCCATCGAGGCGGCCGTCACCGACGGCGTCGACGTCATCAACTACTCCATCGGCGGGGGCGGCGCGACGAGCACCTACTCGGCCACCGACCAGGCGTTCCTCGGAGCGGCCTCGGCCGGCGTCTTCGTCGCCGCCTCGGCCGGCAACGACGGCCCCACGGCCACCACCGCGGACAACGCCGCGCCCTGGATCACCACCGTCGCCGCCAGCACGATCCCGAGCTACTCGGCGACCGCCCGCACCGGCGACGGCACCTCGTACCTCGGCGGTTCGATCACGGTCCCCGTCGGAACGGACGGCCTGACCGGGACGCTGGTCGACTCGCAGGCGGTCAAGCTCGCCTCGGCGACGACCGCCGACGCCCTGCTCTGCACGCCGGGCACGCTCGACGCCTCGCTCGTGCCCGACGACGCCGTGGTCCTCTGCGACCGCGGAGTGGTCGGCCGCACCGACAAGAGCGCCGAGGTCGACCGGGTCGGCGGCATCGCGATGCTGCTGGTCAACAAGACCCCGAGCTCCGTCGACCTCGACGAGCACGTCATCCCGACCGTCCACGTCGACGCCGAGGGCTACACGGCCCTCCACGCCTACGCGGCCACCGAGGGCGCGACCGTCACCCTCCTCGACGGCAACCCCGACGCCCTGCCCGAGCCCGCGACCCCGCAGATCGCCGGCTTCTCGTCTCGCGGCCCGGTCACGGCCGACGGCGGCAACCTGCTGAAGCCCGACATCTCGGCCCCCGGAGTGGCGATCCTCGCCGACGGCGCGAACGCCGCCGGCGAGGAGGGCTCGTACGAGTTCCTCTCGGGCACGTCGATGTCGTCGCCCCACATCGCCGGTCTCGCCGCGCTCTACCTGTCGGCGCATCCCGACTGGTCGCCCAGCGAGGTCAAGTCGGCCATGATGACGACGGCCTACGACCTGGTCGGAGCCGACGGCCGGCCGAACCGCGACGTCTTCGCGCAGGGCGCCGGCCACGTCGACCCGACGAGGTTCCTCGACCCGGGTCTGCTCTACGAGAACGGCCCCGATCAGTGGCAGGCCTACGTCGACTCGATCGGCACGGTCGAGGGCACTGACTCGTCGATGAACCTCCCGTCGATCAGCGTCGGATCCCTCGCGGGCACGGCGACGGTCACGCGCACCGTCACGGCCACCGGCGCGGGCACGTACACCGCGGCGCCGGTCGAGATGCCGGGCGTCTCGGTCGAGGTCTCGCCCTCGACCCTCTCCTTCGCCCAGGAGGGCGAGAAGAAGGAGTACTCGGTCACCTTCACCCGCACCACGGCGGCGCTCGACGAGTTCGCCACCGGACATCTGACCTGGAGCGACGGCAGCCACGACGTGCGGAGCCCGCTGGCCGTGCGTCCCGTCCAGCTCGACGCCGCCTCGGAGATCAGCGGAGAGGGCGCCTCGGGCGAGGCCGCTCTCGACGTGACGGCCGGCGACGCGCTGACGCTGCCGCTCGAGACCGAGGGGCTCGTCGAGGGGTCCGTCGCCACCGGCTCGGGCACGGCCGGGGGCGAGCCCGCGCTCGTGCCGCTGACCGTCGCCGAGGGGACGACCCACGGCCGCTTCGTGCTCGACTCCGCCGACGACACGGCCGATCTCGATCTGCTGCTCTACTCGGCGGACGAGGCCGGCGAGCCCGACACCCTGGTCGACTACGCGGCGACGGGATCCGCCGACGAGCAGCTCGACGTCGAGGCGCCCGAGGCCGGCAGCTACGTGCTGATGGTCGACTTCTACTCGGGGGCCGGCGACCTCGGCTACACGCTGACGTCGTACCTCCTCGACCCGGCGCAGGCCGTCGGCGGCTTCGCGGTCGACCCCGCGACCCTCGACGCGGCGCTCGGCGAGACGACGACGGTCACGACCTCGTGGTCGGGGCTCGACTACGACTCCAGCTATCTGGGCCGGGTCTCGTACGGCGACACCGGCACCGTCACCTACGTGACGGTCGCCTCGGGCGCCGAGCCCGAACCGGAGGAGCCGCCCACCGAGCCCGGCACACCGGGGCACGGATGGGACCTCGGAGCGATCCTCGACTGGATCTGGAACGCCATCGGCGGCCTGATCCACCACTGGTGGCCGCGCTGGCGCTGAGCCGCCGCTGACGGCGCGGGGCCCTGAGCCCCGCGTCGGATGGCGACCAGGAGGCGGTCCGCACCTGTCGAGAGACGGTGCGGACCGCCTCCTGCCTGTTCGCAGAGCGAAGAACCCACCCGATCTGCACGTCCGCGAAACGTGAGTGGGCTAGGTTCGGTCCCCGTGAACGAAGAAGACGGCAACTCGATGCGCGTGATCAGCTACAACCTGCGCGAGCACACGGCCAAGGGCGAGATCGAGGCCCTGGCGCGGGATCACCGGGCCGACGTGCTCTGCCTGCAGGAGGCCGACACGAACGACATCCCCGAGCGACTCGGCGACCTGGTGCTGGCGGCGTCCACCCGCAACAACCGTCTGGGCCTCGCCGCCTACTACCGGCCCGACCGCTTCGAGCTGCTGGGCTCCCAGGTCTACGCCCTGAAGAAGTCGATGCACGACCGGGTCATGTCGCCCGCGCACGAACGGCTCCTGGCCATGCATCTCGCCGACCGCGTCTCGAAGACCGACGTGCTCGTCGGGTCGTTCCACGCGGCGCCCCTGACGGCGTCGAACGGGCTGCGGCGGAAGCAGGTGTCGTCGGCGCACGAGCTGATGCGCGCGCTGGCCCCCGGCGTGCCGATGCTCATGGTGGGCGACTTCAACTACCCCTGGTTCCACCAGGGGCTCCGCAAGCAGATCGAACGCGACGGGTTCATCCTCACCCGCAGCGACACGCCGACCTATCTCGGCTACCGCTACGTCAAGGGGCACTTCGACTTCGCGACGAGCATCGACCTCACGATCGACGACATCGTCACGCTGCCGGCGGGGATCTCCGACCACCGGCCGATCCTCGTCCGCGCGCAGGGGCTGCTGACCGCCTGACGGCCGGTGCGCCGCCCGCGTGGCGGATCGCTCGCGGGGCTCACCGCCGGCACGACGAACCGCCCGCACGGCGAACCGCCCGCACGGCGAGGCCGTGCGGGCGGTTCGTGGTCACTCCCGCGACCGTGGGGGTCGCGTCGGATCGATCAGGCGGCGAGGAGCAGCGCTTCGGCGTCGACCGAGTAGGCCTGCACGATGGTGCGGCTCGGCTCGCGGCGCCAGCTGCGGCCGGGGATGACCCAGCCCTCGGTGCCCGAGACCGTGACGGTCGAGCCGACGCGCACGGCGTCGGTGACGACGTCGCTCCATGCGCGGACGGCGAACTCGGCGCCACGGTCGTCGACGACGACGAACTCGACGAGGCGGGCGGTGGTCAGGGTGGGGACGGTCGTGACCGTCCCGGTGATGGTGGTGATGGTGTTCTTCATGATGCGTTCTCTCGATGTGCTCTGCGGCACGCGGCGTTCTCGGCTCGCGTGGGCCGTCGGGATGCGACGGCGGTTCGGACGGTGTCCGGTCGGGCCCGTGTCACGATCACCGGAGGAGTGAGCACCTGGTGAGGTGGCTCCGATGATGTCGGGCTGTTCGGATCAGATGGCCGGTGTGGACTCGGCTGCTGCTGTTCCGGGAACGATCAGAGTAGATCTGCTCCAAGCGACTCACGACAGTAACACGCCCGGGCTGCAGACACCAGAGCCAATCTGGAAGCCTGGACAGCTTCCGGGTGTTGGCTTCTCACATGACCACGATCCCCACCATCACTCTGAACAACGGCATCCAGATCCCCCAGCTCGGGTTCGGCGTCTACCAGGTCGACCCGGCCGAGACGAAGGACGCCACCCTCACCGCGTTCGAGGTCGGCTACCGCCACATCGACACCGCCGAGATGTACGGCAACGAGGCGGGCGTCGGCGAGGCCATCGCCGAGAGCGGCCTCGACCGCAGCGACATCTTCGTCACCTCGAAGCTCAACAACGGCTTCCACAAGCGCGACGACGCGCTGAAGGCCTTCGACGGGACCCTCGAGGCCCTCAAGCAGGACTACGTCGACCTGTTCCTCATCCACTGGCCCCTGCCCGGCATCGACGTCGACTACATCGAGACGTGGAAGGCCATGGAGGAGATCCACGCCAGCGGCCGCGCCAAGTCCATCGGCGTCTCGAACTTCCAGCAGCCGCACCTCGAGCGCGTGCTCGCCGAGGGCTCGGTCGTGCCGGTCGTGAACCAGATCGAGGTGCACCCGTACCTGACGCAGGACCCGCTCCGCGAGTTCGGCGTGTCGAAGGGCATCCACACCGAGGCCTGGTCGCCCATCGCCCAGGGCGGCGTCCTGAAAGACGAGACGATCACCGAGATCGCCGAGCGCGTCGGCAAGTCGACCGCCCAGGTCACGCTCCGCTGGCACATCCAGCGCGGCGACATCGTCTTCCCGAAGTCGGTCACGCGCTCGCGCGTCGAAGAGAACTTCGCGCTGTTCGACTTCGAGCTGACCGACGCGGACGTCGCCGCCATCACGGCCCTGAACAAGGACGAGCGCACGGGCCCGAACCCCGACGAGTTCAACTACATCCCGTAAGCGGCCCCCGCTTCGAGACACCCACCGGGTCGTCGCGCCTCGTGCGCGGCGGCCCGGTCGTCGTCTGCGGCGCGGATCGGCCGTACCCGGGGCGGGCCCCCGCGACCCGGTCGCCGTCAGGCTCCGCTAGTACGCTCGGTTCTTCCGATACGACGGCCTGACCCGGGAGAGTGTGACGACGTGCGACGACTCGTGGGCGTTCTCCGGCTGCTCGCCGCCGCCGCCGGGTCATCGGCCCTCGTCTCGTACTTCGTCTACGTTCTCGGCTTCAGCACGTTCAGCACCGTGAACTACTTCAGCTACTTCACCCAGCAGAGCAACATCGCGAACGTCGTCGTGCTGACCGCGTCGGGCATCCTCATGCTGCGGGGAGTGCCCGAGCCGCGCTGGTTCGCCTCGCTGCACGCGCTCGTGACGACGTACGTGATCGTGTCGGGCCTCGTCTACGGGGTCATCGTGATCGAGTCGGCGAGTCACAACTACACGATCGGCGTCCCCTGGTCGAGCCAGGTGCTGCACTTCTATCTGTCCACGTTCGTGCTCGTCGACTGGATCTTCGCACCCGGGCGCACGAGGGTCCGATGGAGCCTCGTGCTCGCGGCCCTGCCGTTCCCCGTCGTCTGGGGGCTGTTCACGATCTGGCGGGGCGCGCGGGTCGGCTGGTACCCGTACTTCTTCCTCGACCCGGCCCAGGTGCGCTGGCCCGACGAGTTCGTGCTCTACAACGGCATCGCGATCGGCACGATCATCGGGGTGACGGTGGCCCTCGTCGGGCTGAGCCATCTGCGTCCGCGGCATCGTCCGGCGGTGACGGGCGCGCCTCCTCGGACTCCCGCGATCAGGGCGGGGGCGGGGCTCTCCCCGGAGGCACGGCGAGGGTCGTCCAGGCGTCGCCGCGGTCCTCGAGACCTGGCGGTCGCCACGCGTCAGGAGCCGGGGGTCGCCGAGGGGTCGACGGTCGGCTCGCCGGACGGGGTCGGCGAGGCCGACACGAGGTCGAGGTAGGGCTCGAGCGACGCGAGGGCCGCGGTGACGGCCTCGTCGTCGTCGAGGGCCGCAGCCGCGCGACCGGCGTCGCCGCCCGTCAGCGACACCAGGATCGGCTCGCCCGTCGACGGCATGAGGTTGACGAACAGGCGATCGCTCGCGGTGTCGTCGAGCACGGCCCAGACGGTGGCCTCCGTCGACCAGAACGCCCGATCGAAGCGCAGCCAGAGGACCTCCTGGTCGCCCATCCCGAGCGACTCGATCGCCGACGAGTACGCGGCGGGCAGAGCGGGATCGAACTCGACCGCCCCTCGCTTGAGCACCCCGAGGGGCATCGTCGACACGACGCGGTCCGCCGAGAGCGACTCGCCCGTCGCGAGTCGCAGGCCGACCCCCTGATCGCCGTACTGGACGCTGACCACGGTGCTGCCGCGCAGCACGTCGAGTCCGTCCAGGAGCCCCGTGACGAACGACTCGAAGCCGCCCGTGACGAGGGTCGCATCGACGGGGAGGAGATCGTCGCCGATCTGGCTCATCGCCAGGTCGCCCGCCTCGGCGCCGAACCGGGCGGGCAGGACGGTGTCGAGCAGGAACGCCACGCGCTCGGCGTCGGACACGCCCGTCGCGTCGGGCGTGCTCGAGACCCGGTCGGCGCCCGACTCGGCGAAGACCTGCCGCGCCGACGTGCCGAGGCCGCCGCCCGTGCCGTCGCCGCTGTCGACGCCGTCGGTGCCGGCAGCCCACGCGGAGGCGGTGGTCACGGCGGCCGCGAGTGCGCCGGTCAGATCGGTGGTCGTGCCGTCGGCGGTGCGGGCCGCGACCTGCGCGGTGCCGGAGCCGGAGGAGGCGGTGGAGCCGGGGGTGTCGGAGGTGTCGGTCGCGCCGGTCGAGCCGCCGGCGCCGCCTGCGCCGTCGACTCGGACGGTGTCCACCCCGGCCAGGGTCAGCGCGCCGACGAGGGCGGGCGAGGCGTCGCCGAACAGCGTCGACACGCCCAGCTCGACCGGGAACGGCCACGAGTCGTCGGCGACCGTGTGGATGCGACCGCCGATGCGGTCGCGCGCCTCGACCACGACGACGTCGAAGCCGCGGTCGGCCAGGGCCCGAGCGGCGGTCGCACCGGCGATCCCCGCCCCGATGACGGCGATGCGCTCACCCTCGGCGGCGACGGCCGCGACCTGGTCGGCGACGTCGAAGCCCGAGGCCCTCGCACCGTAGACCGTGCCCGCGTTCCGGTCGGCGACGGCCTCGCCGGCGAAGAAGAGCCGATCGTCGAGCGAGCCGGCGAGCGTCAGCCGGTCGGTCACCGTCGAGCCGGTCGCCAGGTAGCTCGACGACCCTCCGGCCAGGGCGTCGTCGGCCCAGCTGCTGCGGAGGAACCCCGCCGCGGCGACACCGGCCGGCGCGGTCGGGGCCTCGGTCGGCGTCGGGGTCGGCCCGCCCGTCGACGGCGCCGGAGAGGGCGCGTCGGTCGTGCACGCGGCGAGCACGAGCACGGCGGCGCCCGAGAGCGTGCCCGTCAGGAACGCGCGACGACTGATGCCCATGCTCCCGATTCTCGCAGCCCGCGGCCCCGAGCGCGCACGCCTTCCTCGTCGGTCGACCCGCGCCTCCTCGGCTCGTTCGAGCCGGAGCTCGAGCGCGCGGGCCTTCCCGGCCGGCCGCCCTGCGTCTCCTCGGTCCGCACGGGCCGGCGCGGCGCCCTCAGGCGTCGACGGTCTCGAGGAACGTGCGGAGCAGGTCCGTCACCTGATCGACGGGCAGCAGCGACGACGCGTGGTCCTGGCCGACGAGCGAGTAGAAGACCGCGGCGGGCATGCGGCGCGCGGCCTCCTGCGATTCGCGGTGCCGGTCGACGTCGCGCGTGCCGGCGAGCAGCAGGGTCGGGACGGTCACCGAGTCGAGCTGGTCGACGGTGAGGCCGCCCCCGGTCTCGGCCGCGGTGAAGAAGGCGGCGAGCGCCTCCGGATCGTCGTGCATGAAGGCGAGACGGGTCTCCGGGTCGATCGGGCGGCCGATCGTCTCGCCCCACCGCTCGACGAAGCGGGCCATGCCACCCGTCGTCAGCGCCTCGTGCCAGTCGGGCGCGAAGGTCGCGCCGATGTTGCCGTTCATCGGAGCCCAGCTGCCCCCGACGGTCGTCAGGGTGCGGAGCAGACCCGGGGTGTGCGCGGCGATCGAGAGTCCGATGCGCGCCCCGAACGAGTAGCCGACGTAGTGAGCCGGGGCCAGCCCCGTCGCCTCGAGAACGGCCTCGATGTCGCCGCGGTGCAGGTCCATGCTGTACGAATCGGCGTCGTGCGGCTTGCCGCTCTTGCCGTGGCCGCGCATGTCGAGCGCCACGACCGTGAAGTCGCGCTGCAGGTCCCGGAGGTACCCGAGCCCGCGCCAGGTGCCGCGCGAGAGACCCGAGCCGTGCACGAGCACGAGCGGCGGGCCGTCACCGCCCACCTCGTAGGCGATCTCGGTTCCGTCGACGGGGTTGTTCGCCTGAGCACGCATCCCCTCAGTCTGGCAGCGGCCGGCGGGGGCGGGCGCCGCCTGGCCCGGTGGGTGGTGGTGGCGGGTACCGCCCGGCCCGCGGTGGGTGCAGGGGGCGGGGGCGGGTGCGGTGCAGCCCGGGGTAGGTGGCGGGTGGCCGGTGGTGCGTGGTGGGTGACAGCCAGCGGGCCACAGCGCAGAGCTGCGGATGGCCTTCAGCGGGCGGAGGGTGGTGGACTCCGAGGGTGGGGGCCGTCCTCCGCGCCGTGAGATGAGCGGCGCGGTGCCGCCCCGGCGCAGAGTGGAGTCATGACAGACGCCTGGACCGCCGCTCAGATCCGCGCCGCCGAGAAGCCGCTCCTCGACGCCGGTGAGCCGCTCATGCAGCGGGCCGCCGCAGGGCTCGCGGAGGTCGTGCGGGACCTGCTCCGCGCCTCCTCGGCCTCCCGGGGGAGTGCTGGCCGGGTGCTGCTGCTCGTCGGCAGCGGCGACAACGGCGGTGACACCCTCTACGCGGGCGCGGCGCTCGCCCGGGACCTGGTGCCGTCGGGTGGCGCCGTGACCATCGTGCCCACCGGCTCGCGCCTGCACGAGGTGGCACTCGCCGCAGCGCTCGCCGCAGGAGCGACCCTCGACGGACCGGGGCCCTGGACCGACCCCGCCACCGCGCCGGGCCTGGTCGGCGGGTACGACGTGGTGCTCGACGGGATGGTCGGCATCGGCGCGAGCGGCGGACTGCGAGGCGACGCGGGGCGCATCGTCGAGGCGCTCGGACGCGTCGACGCCCTGGTGGTCGCCGTCGACATCCCCAGCGGTCTGCACCCCGACGACGGGACGGCCGAGCTGGTGCTCCCGGCGGACGTGACCGTCACATTCGGCGGCCGCAAGACCGGGCTGCTGCGGGGGAGCGGCCCCGACCTCGCCGGGCGCGTGGTGCTGATCGACATCGGCCTGGCCCTCGGCGACCCTCACCTCTCCACCCTCGACGCCTCCGGCGGCCCCCGCTCCTCCGCGCCCTAACCCCTCGGCGACCCTCGCGCGTCGAAGCTCGCTCTTCGACTCCCTAACCCCTCGGTGACCCCCGCTCGTCCACGCCCGAGTCCTCGGTGACCGACAGCTCCGAGCCCACGACGACCTCCCCACCCAAGCTCCTCGTCTCGTCCGGTCGGAAACTCCTGCCTGCGGCTGCGCAGATGGGCGTCTGCGGGCGTGGCGTCGCCGGTTTGCAGCACCTGGCAGGAGTTAGCCGCGCCCGCGCCCGCCGCCCGCCGCCCGCCGCCCGCCGCCCGCCGCGCGCCGCGCGCCGTGCGCCGCGCGCCCTCGCCGCCCCGGAGGCGGCCGCCGCTCAGCCCGACGGTCAGCACCCTCGCCAGCCTCCGTCTCCGCTACCCCCGACCTCCACTGACAACGCCCCACCGTCCCCACACACCCCCACCAACCGGCACCCCCAACGTCCGCCCCCAACGCCCCCCAACGCCCCCCAACGTCCCCCCACGTCCCCCCACGTCCGCCCCCAACAGTCCCCCCACGTCCGCCCCCAACAGTCCCCCCACGTCCGCCCCCAACGTCCCCCCCCATGTCCGCACACTCCCGCCGTCCGCACGTCCCCACACGCCCCTCCGTGACGGTCGGCAACTCCTGGCGGCGGGGGCCCCGGCACCTGCGGCAGTCGGGTGAGGAGCACTCCGACTGCAC
>Ga0265780_10001779_pt1 | contig 29858 bp, 31 predicted proteins | sample P1T30metagenome_FD_192432 | JGI IMG/M metagenome (GOLD analysis project Ga0265780, IMG submission 192432) | Plant litter microbial communities from East Loma Ridge, Irvine, California - P1 T30 | ecosystem: Environmental > Terrestrial > Plant litter > Unclassified | place: USA: California... | reverse complement strand
TCTTCGGTGGGCTGGTGGGAAGAAATGTTACGTCGGTTGTTTCTGTTTCTGGCTGTGGTGCTGTTTGTGGCTAAAGGGTTGTTCAGCACAGTAGGTGAAGATATGTTCAGGCGCGACTGGAAAGTAATCTGGTATCCGTGTGTGCTTGGTAAGTTGGTAATGTGGTATGAGGATGGTGAGGAAAGAAGAAGAAGAAGGTAGGTACGAAGAAGGCTTTTATACTACGGCTGTGAGCTGGCACAGGGTGCTGTTTCTCCTTGAAGATCAGAGATGTGTAGCTGTTCACATGGTCTCTCGAGGACGGCAAGAAATTTGACATATCGGAAGATAGCAAGCGTTGCGTGTCAAGAAGCATTGAATCAATGTCGCTTCACGGAAGTGTTCTTCAATACGACTGACAACGACCCCTACCTCAATACGCTCGTTTCAGCTCTTGCTGTTCCCAGTCTACTATCAATTCGTGGCATATCAGTCACATCTTCCACACTTCCTACACTTCTCCCCTTCCGTACCCTCGCCTTGCTGGATCTCGTGGCAATGTGGGCACTGCCACTCGACCATTACATGGTCATTATCGCGTTGAGGGCGTTCATCGGTGGTAGGATGTGATGCTAGATGTTGTGGTGTGGTAGACAGACATGACTCAATTTGAGTCGTTGCTTCTGACGGCATGTTGCGTAGAGGTCGAGTTGGCTAATGGCGAGGAAGTGAGGAAGATGTGACAGCCATGGAGCTTTGTATAAGATTTTCTGATTAAGGGTGGTTCGTCGTCACGTTGTTGGCCTTCAGGACTACGCCAACAGACACGATGTCTAGTTTGGAATTGAATGCAACCTGCTTACATAGTTCAAGTCACTGTGTGATACCGGATAGTCGGTTGTCGACATACGCGTCCTGTGGAAATCGGCACAGCGAGCGGATCCCATCAAACTTGGCCATATGCGATTGCATTTAAGCTTTCGTGGATGTACACAAAGTTCCCAATGAATAACAGCTCAAATCACAGGTCTTCAGACATCGTGGCTGGTGTTGGTAGAGAAGAGTGGAGCAGCGGTAGATGTGTGGAGTAGCGCTTGCTGGACCCCTGCCTCCGTATTGCGGAGCGTCATACCAGATTAATTTCTGTACGCCAAACAGTCACGACAACACAACACCATCTCGACGCAAACTTCGCAAATATGGCGTCTGAAAAGAAAGTCGCAGAGAACATGCTCTGGGGAGGTAGATTTACAGGTAAACTCAATCTCGACGCTCAATTGATTGTTTCCTAACGCTCTCATAGAGGGCCTCGATCCCGTAATGGAGCAATACAACGCCTCGCTTCCCTACGACCGCCTCTTCTATGCCGAAGATATCGCCGGCTCCATCGCCTTCGCTCGCGCAAACTTCAACAACGACATCTTGACCAAGGACGAGTTCGCTGCGATCGAGAAGGGCCTGGCACAAGTCAAGGAAGAGTGGGCGTCGAACAGCTTCGTGGTTAAGGACAACGATGAGGACATTCACACTGCGAATGAGCGACGCCTGAGCGAGATTATCGGCAAGGATATTGGCGGAAAGCTGCATACGGGACGCAGCAGGAATGAGCAGGTTGCGACGGACATGCGTCTTTGGCTGAGGGAGCAACTGCGCACGCTGGAGGGATACTTGAAGCTGTTGATCAAGACGTCTGTTCAGCGCGCAGAAGCTGAGATCGACATCTTGGTAGGTCACACTCCTATTTCCCAACCTCCACTCCTACTCACTTCCCTCTTAGATGCCCGGCTACACACACCTCCAAAAAGCCCAACCCGTCCGCTGGTCCCACTGGATCCTCTCGCACGCCACCGCCTTCGCCTCCGAACTCGAGCGCCTCCGCGAAGTGACCGCACGCGTAAACCGCTCACCCCTCGGCTGCGGCGCCCTCGCCGGCAACCCCTTCAACATCGACCGGCACGCCATGGCCACGGAACTCGGCTTCCAAGGGCTCCTCACCAATTCCCTCAACGCCGTGGGCGACCGCGACTTCGTGTTCGAAACACTCCAATGGGGCTCCAGCTTCATGCTGAAAATGAGCCGCTGGGCCGAAGACCTCATCATCTACTCATCCCTCGAATTCGGCTTTGTGCGGCTCGCAGACGCATACAGCACAGGAAGCTCGCTGATGCCGCAGAAGAAAAACGCAGACTCGCTCGAACTCATACGCGGTAAGAGCGGGCGCGCATTCGGACACATGGCGGGTTTGTACGTCACGATCAAGGGCCTGCCTACCACGTACAATAAAGACCTGCAGGAGTCCGTCGAGCCGCTAATCGACCACATCAAGACAGTCAGCGACTCGATTCAAATCGCAACGGGCGTGCTGTCTACGCTGCACGTCGACGCGCAGAAAATGCACGCTGCGCTCGCGCCGGAAATGCTGGCGACCGAGTTTGCGGATTATCTGGTGCGCAAGGGCGTGCCGTTTCGCGAGGGGCATCATATTTCTGGGCGGGTGGTGGCGCTGGCGGAGAGCGAGGGCGTGCCGATGGATAAGCTGAGTTTGGAGCAGTTGAAGGGTATTGATGGAAGGTTGGGCGATGATGTGGTGCAGTGTTTGGATTATGAGCGGGCGGTCGAGTTGAAGAATGCGACGGGGGGCACAAGTAGGAGTGCGGTTATGGAGCAGGTGGAGATTTTGAAGAGGTTGTTGTAGGGTGTTGGATTGGTGTGGTACTGTAGTAACGCTTTATGAGTGGTATGATTGGGATGGAATAGACTAAACAGTCTCTTATGCTACATGTCTCGACCGTACATGTCCTCCTTCGCCGTGCTGCGTCTGCTCTAAAACAACAAACTATCAGATATGATTTGGCGATACGTAGTCTTTCCCACAGAATACAACCCGTTCTCGTCAAAACAACGTGACACATATGTCAGTCATAACAGCAAGACCTATGTTCAAGACAGCGCTATATTCTTCCAGCCACTGCTATATACCATCCTCCAGTCTTGATCCTCTAATCTCAGGATATACAACGAATGACCTCTTCCCTCCCCAAACTATATGCAAAAACCTCGGCTATCCAGCCTCCAAACAAGAAACGCCACAGCGATGCAATAAGTAAATATCTCAAAAACGACACGTGCCGCAATCATCAACTTCCACCCCAGTCCAACCAACTTAACTACGCATACCTCAAACTACTCCTATGATACAACGGCGGCGGACTCTGCACCCCCGGCGGCCCATGTCCCGGATTCGGCCCCCACTGCTGACCCCCATGCTGCTGCATCGTCATCGGCGGCGGCGGTACACCCCTCGCGCCATGACTCCCACCCCGCGGCACAGGCGCGGCGGTCATTTTCTTCGCGTACTTGCGCTGCTTGCTGCGGCGCCGGTACGAGCGCCAGCAACAGCATAGAATGAGCAGGACGATGAAGCCGCCGATACCAGCGGATAGGCCGATGACGAGGGTGAGGTGCCGGTCGATCCAGGATTTGATTTCGCGGCCGACGGAGCCGTTTTGGCATTGGCCCTGGAGGGAACATTAGTCTCGAATCTAGGAAGTAAAAGGATAAGAAGTGGAATGCAAAGGACTCACGTTTTGACATGTTCCGCCACCGGTACAACTCGTGCCGTCCAGGAAATTCTGCTGTAGCCCGTAGCATACACCTCGACCGAATTGTGGAGACGCGCAGCTGAGCATGCAGTTACTGTTGTCGCACGCGTACGTATCGTTGCCTTGCGTGTAGCTACCCATTATAGTCTTGCACTGCTGGTCGCGAGATGTACACTGTCCACTAGCACAGCGGAGTCCGTTGCCACAGCCATCGCCATCGGGCTTGGTCTTGTCTTCTGGGCAGTACGGGCTGGTGCCGTTGCACGTCTCTTGCGGGTCACAGTCGCCGGCGCTGGGTCGGCACACGGTGCTTGCGGAGGCGAATTGGCAGCCGCGGCAGCAGTCTTCGTTTGAGTCGTCGCACACGGCGTTGGCGCGGAATTTGCAGGTCGTGGGGTCGCAGCAGCGGTTGGTGCCGCAGCCAGCGGATCCGCCACAGTCGCACTGTTCGTCGCCTTCTACGATGCCGTTGCCGCATGTCTGGCCGGTGATGGTGCCAACATTTCTATTGTTGGATAAGCAGCCGGACTTGACGCTGTTGCGGCCGAGCGCTGAGCAGATGTTGCCGATGGAGCAGGCGGAGAAGCGTGTGATGCCCTGGGCAGTCGACGGGTTCATGATGAAGCCTTCGCCGGCATCGCAGGTGGAGGCGCTCAGAGGGCAGCATTGCTGTGCGTTGACGACGTTGCGGTTGCCGTTGCAGTCCGACGTGCAATCGTGCACAGCACCGTAAGTGTGTCCGGTCTCGTGGGCAATGACCTGCCACTCCGTCCTCGTCTTGATAACGACGTTGGCGCCGGCGACAGTCTCTCCTGAGTTGCCAGAGTTGCGTTGAGAGCCACTTGTGCAAGCCTGGCCGAGCCATGCTAGTCCGACGGCAGATCCGGTGTTGCAGGTACTGAGCAGGGTCCAGTGGGAGAACGAGTCGCTCTGCTGCCCTCTCCACTGCGAGAACTGGTTCAGACGGTCCTGAATGGTGATGGAGCTGCTGCAGCCCTGATTCCACGGCGTGGAAGACTGTTGCGAGGTCGGACAGTCCGGCTCGGTAACGACTACATTGGCCAGGCCGAGGGATATGTTGAAGCTGCTCTCAAACAGCTCCGAGGCCTGGTTGATCTGGGAGATGATGTTCTGCTGGGTCTGGTTCTTGTCCCTGTTGAACGACTGGACGTAGGTACAGTCCGCAGCCACGCCGACGAGCGCGACTTTGCGTGTGCTGGGGCATCCGGCCGTGCTGCCAATCGACGACACGAGGTTGACACCTGCACCGTTGGTACCGGGCTGGTTGTCGAGTTGCCGCTTGCCGAAAAGGGACGAGACGGGCGTGGAGAACAGGTTGCTCTCGTCGCGGGCACGCATGCCAGCAAAGACGGGGTGGTCGTCGCGCTTGTTGAAGCCCAGCTCGTCGCTCACGCATGCCGGTCCCGCCTCGCGCTTCCTCAGCTCCGCGTGCTCGCCCGCCACGCCCATGTCCGAGTCGCGGAACACGACCATGAACTCATCGTCGCGCAGCTCGACGTCCGGGTCCTCGGCCAGCCGCGTCTTCTTGTAGTGCGACGACAGCTTGATGTGGTGGTGGTCGTGCGAGATGGTGAAGTGGCCCTCGAACAGCGGCTCCAGCCCGTCGCGGTGGATGGATATGCGCGCCCAGCCCACATTGTCCCAGCGGTTCGCCCTCTTCACCCACGCCGTGCCTTTGAACACCTTGTGCTGCAGCCGGTCGATCGGGTCCTCCCTCGCTATGCTGCCGTCTGCCGCCAGGTACGACACCTTCCCTCCCTGCACGAACAGGTCGTGGTTCGGCTCGAGGCTGAGGCGCACGCGCTGCCCAGCGACGTCAAAGGCTACATCGAACGTCGAGACGGCAGTCACCCGGTGGCTCTGCGTCAGTATGTCGGCATTCTTCGCGATATTAATGTGTTGTAGCGGGTCGCGCGCCGTCGACGATGCGGTCGTAAGTGTGGCGAGTGCGATTGCAAGGACCGAAGCCACGCTCCGTAAGAGTAACATAACGAGTGGCGGATTTCCAGTCGCACTCTCAATTCTCAACTCTCAAGCGTGTCGGGACGAAAAGAACAACTATATCAACAACGCAGCGAACGACATTGGTGGGGGGTAGAATGGTAGAATGGTAGAATTTACAAGGAACTACGGCGGCGAAAACACGCCCGACATCGATGAAGGACGATGGCCAGCGCCAGTCAGACTCGTAATCGCCTGCTGCACAGCCGTCACCCAGTTTCTTGGCGGACGGATGGCGGAAGACGGAGGGGCCTGGGCGAAACCGCGACGCGAATGAAACTGTTCTGGGTGGCTGTCACTTTGTCACTATTCTCTGCAGCGTCTTGACTGTGGTCAACACCTGCAAGCCGCGCACAATCATTTGCTGTTGTACAGCGCAGGTACATTTCCACAACGCTTCTCATGGCTATAAACAGCATCGCGCGTTCGACTGTCCATACACGGATATAGCGGCATCAGCCCTACAGAACTTCCAACTATGGTTATCCCTACCAGAACCCTGTGCAAGAACGCATTCAAGAGCTTCACAACAACTTTATACTATCGCCATGAAGCCTAACCCTCACTACAAGCGCCTATTTCTTCTTAGACTCGTGCACGATTTCAATGATCTTGTCAACGACCGAAGGATCCGAAAGCTGCAAATGTGCCGTTAGCCCGACTCCCCCACCAAGAGGAACGCGTCACCGTGCGGCTGCCCAGCAACCACCACCGCGAGGAATAATCGCACTTACAGTTGATGTGTCGCCCAACTGGTCCTCCTCGCCCGCCAAGATCTTCCGCATGATGCGGCGCATGATCTTGCCCGACCTTGTCTTGGGCAGATCTGGAACCACAAAGATGGCTTTTGGTGCGGCAAACGGTCCAATCGATTTGCGCACTTGCGTGACCAAGTCTTTCTTCACTTGGTCCGACGACTCGACGCCATCTTTGAGCGCAACAAAGGCGTTCACAGCCTGGCCGGTCAATTCGTCATTGATGCCGACCACGGCAGCTTCGCCCACTTGGTCTGCACAGGTAGTCAGCAACGGCGGAGTTAACACAATCGGCGCCAGCAGGTCACATACGGTGCTCGATGAGCGCTGCCTCAATTTCTGCAGTGGACAGTCTGTGGCCAGAGACGTTGACGACATCGTCGACGCGGCCTCGGATCCAGTAGTAGCCTTCGTGGTCACGTCCTGCACCGTCTCCAGTGAACTGGTCTAATTAGCTGTATTCTCCGTAACCAGCAGTCACACTTACATAGTAGCCCTTGTATACATTTAGGTAAGTATCCATGTATCGCTGATGAGCTCCCCAGACCGTGCGCGCCAGACTTGGCCATGGCTGCTTGAAAGCCAACACACCCTCGACATCGTTGCCGTGAATCTCTTCGCCAGAAACAGGGTCGATAATCGCAGGCTCGATACCGAAGAACGGCAGTGAGGCAGAACCGGGCTTTGTGGGCGTAACACCACCCATGGGTGAGATGACATGGGAGCCGGTCTCAGTTTGCCAGTAAGTCTGCAGGAGTCAGCAAGGCACTGCCCCCAGGTCCACGCACTCTACTTACGTCCACAACGTGTGCCTCTTCCTTGCCAACAATCTCAAAGTACCACTTCCAGACTTCAGCAGCGATGGGCTCACCGACAGATCCAAGGATTCGGAGGTTCTTCATCTTGTGCTTGACGTGCTCGTCGCCAGCGCGCTTCAGCAGACGCAGCGCAGTGGGTGCAACGTAGAACTGGCTGACGTTGTATTTGTCGACAATATCCCAGTATCTCGAGAAGTTGGGATACGCCGGCGTACCCTCGAAGACGACTGTCGCGACACCGAGCAGGAGAGGGGCGTACACGACGTATGTGTGCCCAGTGATCCATCCGACATCACCACCACAGAAGAAGACGTCGTTGTCGTGGATATCGAAGACGTACTTGCCCGTTGACGCAGCTCCCAAGAGGTATCCTGCAGTCGTGTGCATGACACCCTTGGGTTTGCCAGTCGAGCCGGACGTGTAGAGCAAGAAGAGTGGATCTTCCGAGTTCACTGGCTCCGGGGCGATGTAGCTGGGGTACTTCTCGACCTCCTCGTGCCACCACCAGTCTCGTCCCTTGGTCCAGGGGACCTCAGCGCCAGTGCGCTTGTAGACAAGGCAGTGGCTGATGCCAGGGCATTGCTTCAGTGCTTCGTCGACAATCTTCTTTGTGCCGATAACCTTGCCGCCGCGCTTGCCCTCGTCCGTAGTGATGACAACCTTGCACTCAGCATCATTGATACGATCGCGCAGGGAGTCGGACGAGAAACCAGCGAAGACGACTGAGTGCACAGCACCGATGCGAGAGCAGGCCAGGAAGGAGATGACCGCCTCTGGAATCATGGGTAGATAGAGAGCAACAGTGTCACCCTTCTTGACGCCCATCTCCTTGAGTGTGTAAGCCAGCTTCGACACCTGGCGAAGAAGCTCTCCATATGAAATGATGCGGCCATCGCCCTCGTCATCCGCCTCGTAGATGATAGCAGGCTTATTCGGGTCTTTGAACGCATGGCGATCAACGCAGTTGTAGCACGCGTTCAGCCTGCCCTCAAGAAACCAAGCATTATCACCGCCCTCGAAGCTACCAGAGTGTACCGTCTGAAAGTCGCGGTCCCACGTGAGTAGCTCGCGCGCGAGGCGGCCCCAGAACTGCTTCGGCTCTGTGATGGACTCCTTGTAGAGCTTCTGGTACTCCTCGAGGCCGCTAAGATGTGGTTTCGAATGCGGGTGTTTCCTGTGAAAGCCATTTGTCAGCCCCGAATGTCGTTCATTGGTCCAGTTGCGTAGCTGGCCCGATCGCGATGGTGAACCACTCGGCGTCGCGGGGTCACCCCGCACTCTTGCGCGCTGGGAGCTTGGATGACGCCGCAGCTGTCATTTGTCTTGGGGCATGATGCAATGTCTGAGGGAAATGTGGAAATGTGTACTCACTCGAGGAAGGCTTTGGGAACGTGGTAGGTGTCGACCTGGTGTGCTTCGGCCACCACCGGGCCTGATGATGGCTTGACGTCTCCCTCAGACATTGTGCTTCAGGTGGTCGTGTGCGCGCAGGAAGGTGAGAAAGCGACGCGCTTTCAGTGTCGTGATTGGCTTATTCGAGGGTGTGTTTAGGAGCTGTAGCAGCCGCGGCAAAGATGGCAAGAGCCTCTTAAGTAAATAGATGTCTCAACCCCGGGTAAAGGGCTCGGCGGTACGCTTGAGATCCGTAGCGGCCCAGGTTGAAGCTGTGGAGCTTTCTCGGAGAAAGGCAGCTTATTCGAAATGGAGTGTCAATCGTAGGATTAGGAGTCAAAGAATCAGGCGTAGAGAGCAGAGGGTTTAAACAAATAGCTCAATGGGCGAAAAAGTGCTCCCTTATGAGCACCTCGTCCCTTCAAGGCTGATCATTTGCTCCCTTACCCCTCGTGGGTCACTTCTGCGGGGACATGGAATATGACGATTGTTTGTCAGTTGTTTGGGCCCGCTGCTCGCGCGCTCACGCGGGAACCACTCGTCAAGTCGGATCGCTTGCACCGGTCCCCCTGTGAAGCCTCCGTTTCTCCGGATTCACCAGTTAACCGCAACCGCGGCCGCTTACTGGAAGGCAGTGAGTGCCGATCAAGCGACCAAGTTGATGCAATTGCTGTGGGAATTTGTGTTTGCCGTTCCCTAGCTTGCTTTTGCGCTGTGGTGCAATGAATGTTGTGGCTGGTTGGGAAGCGACGACCTGGTACAACCACATTCGGTATGCACAACTTAATCGACATCATACTATACCTCACTTCTTAAAATAAAAATTAGATGGGATCATTCTAATTCTTGAACTAGTGTACACTATAGTCTATATGCTCTACGCGACACTACAAGTACCATCCCGCACGGAACCGCAGCAAGCTGTAAGTAAGACGCCTTGTCCAATTGATCAACAAACATGTATTCCTGACCAAGTCATGGCTATGTCTACAATGTAAGTAAACCACTCGGCGGTCGTCATACCGACTATCACGTACTAGCACGGGTTCCTGCGCAGCATTGGCTGACGTTGAGCGTAGCCTAGGCGTACTGTGTAATATTCCGGTGCCAAAAAGTGACCAATAGGACCGGGGATGGTGTGTGAAGTATGAATACGGGGGGCTTTGTGGAGTACTGAATGCTTTAAGGGTACTCTATGAGGGATTCTGTCGAGCGCGATCAAACCGTGAAGACTACGGTCAATTTTGACTAATATGATCCCCTCAACTTCCACCCAGAAGCAACAAAACATATATCCCAGCACCCCCAATCAAACCCCCCCATCCCCCCCAACCGCCCCCGCATCCTCAACCACAGACCTAGCAATCCTCTTCAACAAACTCTTCCGCTCCCCCTCCCTCCACGCCTCCCAGCGATCCAACCCCTCGCTCTCCCCAATCTCCAGCGTCTCATACCCCTGCTTAATCACCCTGCTCACTTCCACAGGACTCAAATTCTTCCTATTATTCCCGCCTTTATCCTGCAGTAACGACTGGTAATGCCTACTCACATTGACGAGCGTCTGCATCGCCCTGTCACCTTTTAATCCAAACGCATCGCGAAATTTTACCAGTACGTCGCCTGATTCCGTCAGCTTGTAGAATAAGTCGTCGTAGGCCGCGGGGTCGGGGAGGAAATTTTCGCCCGAGGAGAGGGCGAAGGCGAGGAGGTGGATGAGCGAGGTGAGCATGGCGGGGGATGTGTGGTTTGCTTTGATGTCGGGGGCGTAGGTGGTGAGGAAGCGCGCGAAGGAGAGGAGTGTGCGCCAGAGTTCGGACCAGTGGTATGGGAGGCGGGATTTGGAGCGGGAGAGGTGCGAGAGGGTGCGGAGGAGGATGCCTAGGCAGAGACTGGATGAATGTTAGACGAGATACGTAGGGATTTGTAGTAAGTAAGGCTAGTGAGGACTTACGAGTAGAAATCCATGTCTAGCCGTCGGCGCAAATTGTGGTTTATGCCGTCGATCATCAAGTCCAGGATTACGGTCGCTGGTATTCGATCGCCCCTCACTAAGGGTAGGTATGGTTGTCTTTGGCGGCAGAGGCGTACTGTGAGCTTGTTCTCTTCGCTACATAGCCGCTTGACGAGCAGCTGGTCCTCCACGAGTATCTGTATGATGAAGAGACTGAGGTATGAGTATAGGGCTGCTCGGGTGGAGCGGTGGGCGTGTTGGAAGAGGTAGGAGGTCAATGAGAGGTATGCGCTCATTGGTGATGGGTCACCCTTCTTCTCCGGTTGCAGTGTGACCAAATTGAAGCAGAAGACCTTGTTCGCGTTGGCAAAGTCGTACGTGGAGAGGAGGATGCCTATCTCAGGCCCTGGTCTGCAATCTGTAAGCCAAGATCATACGTCTGGTCATAGTAGAGCTCACAACGCCGCAAACAACGACTTCGTCTCATCCGCCGCCGGCGTAGGTGTACTCGGCCGTGACCCCGGCGCAAGCGACCCCAAACCAATATAACTCAGCGTCGACCCCAGCGTCCAGCCCTCGGGCAGATCGTCCTGCACCGCAACATACGCATCCCTCAGCTTCAAGCACTCGTCGCCAAAGCTCGCAATGATCTTCTGTATGATCGCATCGTTCACAAAGTCGTCCAGCCGCAATCTGTACGGGTTCTGGAACTCGAACTTGTTGTAGTTTGTAAGGAGGCCCAGCAGGTAGAAGGCGGGTATTATCTGGATGCTGGTCTCGCAGTCTTGGACGTACTTCATGAGCGAGGGGAAGAGGTCGCGGTGCGTGAAGTACGAGGGTAGCGCCGTGTGGAAGCCAGCGGCGGTGATGGAGAGCGTGGCGCGGACGGCCTTGAGTCGCAGCGGTACTGCCCTTTGTCAGCACATAGCTACCACCACCACCTTCCCAAACATACTGCTTCTTCCGTTCCGTATGACCGTGTCCAGCGTGGCTATGAAGTCGGTCATAACGGCGTCGGCATCGTGCAGGCCGGCTAGGACAGAGATGATGTCGGAGCTCGGGTTGGTGTATTTCTTGGTCAGGGCAGTATCTAGGAAGACTGTCAAGGTCTGGCCCGTAAGCCTGGGCTGGCAATCGCGGTGGGCTTATCGTACCTCGAGCGCGACCTCGTCCGACGGTGGTTTGCCCTGCTTGATGCGGTGTATGGCGCGCCGCACGAGCTGCTGCGAGTGCGATTGCATGTGCAGCATCTCGTCGGGCGGTATCGAGTCGACTATGCGCTTCAGGCCGGAGGAGTCGGGGCGGTGCAGGAAGAACTCCTGCCAGAAGCCGTCGGACAGCTCCGTGTCTTCATCGTCTTCCTGCGCATCCGTTAGCAACCGACGTATGCGCTCTTGTCTTGCGGTATGCGCACCTTGAACAACGACTCGTACAGCCGTATGATCTTGGGCTGGAAGATCTCGGGTCTCGAGTCCTGCGTAAGCGGCGACGGCTCCATAGTGCAGTAAGAGGTTCAATGGTGGCTTCAATCGCGGCGTCGCGAAGCTGAATTGTGGACGCGAAACGCTAGCGAGATCGCCGGTGACGATACCCCACGTCTCGCACGTGCGCATACCGTATGTCGTGGGGTACTCGAGCACTGCTTCTTCTTTGGGACTACTCTCACTTTGCATGGATTGACAGAGTGCATGTATGAACGCGGAGCCTAAACCTCACCTTAAGCAGCTACAAAATCACACACAAGCATGCCACCACCCCTCCTCCTCGGCATATCCGGCCCCTCCTCCTCAGGCAAAACCACCCTCTCGCGCCTCCTACGCGACATCTTCCCACCGCAATCCCTCTCCATCTTACATCTCGACGACTTCTACCTCACCGACGCCGAGATCCCTGTCCGCAACGGCATCCAAGACTGGGACTGCCTGGACTCCATCAACCTACCGCAACTGAAAAAAGCGTTAGAGCACATCAAAGAACACGGCACGAGTCCAGACTGGTTGGAGAGTCAAGAAGATCAAAATAGTGTGGGCGAGCATGGCGTACCGGAGGAGTTGGTGCAGAAACTGAGGGAGAGAGTGCGGGGGTGCGATTTGGAAGGGAGGAGGATATGTATCGTTGATGGCTTTCTACTCTTCTCGGAAGACATGAAGGATATCCGTTCATTATTCGACGTCAAGTTGTTTCTGCGTACGAGTTACGATACGGCAAAGAGGCGGCGAGAAGCGAGAAGTGGGTATGTGACGCTCGAGGGCTTCTGGGAGGATCCGCCGGGCTATGTGGATAAGGTGGTGTGGCCGAATTATGTGCAGGATCACAAGTTCTTGTTTGAGGGCGAGGATGTTGAAAAGGAGCTGGATGCAGACGTGTGTAGGAGGGTGGGTATCAATGGCATGCCGAGGGAGGCGGAGGAGAATATGGCGAAGTGCTTGGAGTGGGCCGTTGAGGTCTTGGAAGGTACGATCAAGAAGTCATGACAAGATGGAAAGCGTGAAGACATATGTAGGCGGAATCTGTATTACTATAAGAAGACCTGATGGTTGCCCTACCAAGTGGATCAGGCCAATGACCTGAACGCCTGTACGCCGCAGAGATGCTTGAACCCCTCGATAGAAGTCCACTGGTACAGTTGACCGGGAAGAAGAAACAACGTAGAGCAGGAAGATGACCTAAGTGCTGGATTTGACCTTGTCGATATAGGCTTGGCCCGGGCTCTCGTAGACGGATGCGAAGAAGGCGTTGATCTGAGGATCCTTGGCTAGCCACGTGGTCATCTGGCTAAGCTCTTCGCGGAGGCGGTTGACGGCCTGGTAGTCCATGTTGGTTTGTGCGATGAGTTCGGGCATGGAGACTGCGTTGTTGTTAGAATCGGAGATGAGTCTCGTCGAAAACGCGACTTACCAAATAGGCGAAGCAAGTGCTCGCCGCCGTAGATCTCGGCTAGGGTCTTGCCCGCAAGCTCGTCAGTCGGCTTCTCGACGCGCGCGAGGATGTCGTAGAACTGCTCGCGCTCGAAGCGGTAGAGGAGGAGCCGGCCGAGGCTCTTGTTGAAGTACTCCTTGAGGCCTGCGATAACCTCATCGAGGATGTCGCGCTCGGTGCTGCTCTTGTGGCCTGTAGACAAAGCGTAGAACTGATACTTGTCAAGGATGGTGCCGGCCGGCTCATTTGACGGAAGCTGAACAAGCTGCAGGTTCTTGGTAATGTTTTCCCAGTCGTCGACGAGAAGGCTCTTCAGCCTGTCCGGCATCAGGATCCTCACGGCGCGCTTGCTCTGGAACGCCTCCTCCTGTTGGAGATCAGTCATGCTCATAGTTGAGGTGAGTATAGAGATTGTGCAGGCTGTGAAGTGATTGGGGTTTTGGTGAATGGGGAGCACGTACCTTTTCAAGATCGTTGTCACGCATTCGCTTCTGGCCGCGAGGTGCTGCGGCGGCCACGGAGGTCTGGCGCTCTTCACTACCTCGGGTGGAGCCTTGAGCCTTCTTCTTGACCGGCTGGGTCTGCGCTCTCGCGGCACGCTGTTGGGCAAGCATTTCGTGCCTCAAGTTGTTGGCCAGCTCGCGGTTCTCGGGACTGAGTTTGCGGAGGCGATTCTCAGGAACCCAATCGTCCCAGCTACGATAATCAGCTTCGTAAACAAAAGAACAAGCTTTCCTCGTGGGATCAATAACTGTGTCGTGCGGGTGGTGGAACGGAGACGTGTCAGACGGGGGATCGAAGTGCGGGTAGGGCAAGCGTGACTGCCTTCGTCGACGGCGGCGGGCAAACAGAGACAACTTTGATAGTTCAGAGAGGAAACTTACGTGTTTTTCCAGCCTTTGTAGTGGACTCTGTACTGGAAACCACTCTTCTTATCGTCGCCTTCCATGGGTTTCACTTCGAGCACCTTGGCCTCGTACAGAAGCTCATGATGAAAGCAGAAGGCCTTCTCGTCCTTTCGGTACATGGGCTCTGGTGCTGGAGCAGGCGCCATGTTTGCAGCCGGATGCAGAAACTTTTGGTTGTTGATGGGGTGGGAGTGAAGAGGCAAGAGCAGCGAAGGTCGGCGAGGGTCACGTATCCCGTGTTATTGATGCCAAAAGACGCAGATGCAACGACGCCGTATGATGCAATGATGGTGTCTATCAACCCAGAGTCCTAAATGTATCCGACCAGGCCGGTGAAAGCGCGTGACTGGTGTTTGTGGCATGCTTCATCAGGCCAGGAGTCTTTTCCTCGGAGGCACGGGCCCACTCCTTGCACGCGACGCGCTTCGATCAGCCCTACGTGCTTCCACTTCGCTGTCAACACTGACTTGTCACCCCCCATCATTCGCCGACCTCGAGACATTGTCGACTGCAAACACCGCAGCCATGTCGTCCCAAGAGGCCAAGCTTCTCAGCGACTTCCTCCTCGCGCCGGCACCACTTCGCGACTTCATGACACCACGCGACTTCACAGACATTTTCCCTAAGGGCCACCGCACAAACCCCGCCGTCCAGGATCTGTATCGAGAACTACAGCGACTGCGCGAAAAAGACATGGAGCTTGTACGCCGCGCCATCGCCGATGAAGTCAAGCGGTCAAAGCGACTGCGACGAGAGTATGCGAGCGAGAGGAGGCTGCAGGACAGTGCGACTATTGCTGGCCTGGACCCAATCGGACTCCAGATGGAAGAGGAGGTACGATCCACCGCTGTACAGTAGCGACTGGGCAGGTGCTAATCTTGCTAGTTCTCTGGCAACAGCCGGCGCAAATCGCACACGATCGCAACCATCCACTCCAATATAGAGGAAGCCTGCCAAAGTCTCGAGTCGCAAATCGAAGAGATGGAGGCCGAGAGTGCACGGGCTCTCGTTGAGGTGCAGGAGGTCGTTGGTGCCCTCAGTGACCTTCGGCATGGACGGTTCACGCAGACGGCGAGCGGCGAAGACCTGGGCGAGGAAGTGCTTGCGACCTTGAGGAGGCTTGAAGCAGTTTGCGCGAATCCTGAAGACTGAAGGATATTGTCTCTTGATAATCACGCACGTTGTGTTTACGATCAAAATAACTGAACACGACTCAAGAAGGCCCTCCGCATAGGGCGACCGCGCATTTGATTCCGACTTCACGGACCTGGCCTTACCGGATTGCATAAGATGCAGCAACCTTGGAAGGATACATACGAAGGCATTACATATCCATCGCTCACGCAATGTTGGCGGATCCATGGCAAACGTAGGCAGTTTGCCACACCACAGGACGATGCCTTCAGCCTCTAATGCGTGTTTATCGTTTAAGGAGGGCTTGCCTAAGCCTGGGGCTATTCTGCATAGAAAGAGCTTCGAAAACGAATGTACGCACACACAGCTTGGGCAGCAGGTGGGTAAGGTTGTCAACTTCAGAGGTACCCGCTGTGTCCTTGCAGTTCAAATCACGACAGACTCAGTCGTTTCTCAAGGCACTCGATACTGTCAAGCTCAACCAGGATGTCAAGTAAGCATCTTGTACGACCAATGTCAACTCGTTCGCTTATCTCCGTCTCGTCCGCGCACGCCCTCAGCATCAACTCGCTGTAGTTCCCGAAGAAGTTACATACGCACATAGCACGTTGAAAACCACGCAAGACCTCAAACTTCTCAAAAGATCGACCACTGGCGACGCTAGTGCCTCGCTCCCCAGATTCGCAAGTGTGTTGTGATTGGCCGTAGCCCCATGGCACTTAATCTACATGAATAGCCTCAATTTGGAAAACATAACTACCAGCATTAACCCCCATTAGTCACTGAGATCTGTCTATAGGTTACCATCTACACGTGTCCAGATGGCTACGTCAAGCCCATATAACGTCGCTGGTCGCATGCCAACGGACAGATGTGGATCTATGCATCCCATACCGTCGACATGTTTTTGACCGCCGTCTTTGCGACGCTGCTTTCGATAGCATCATGGACGCATCCAGTAGCAGCAGATCTCAGGATCATGGCCAAGCACCACTCGTGGGGTGGTGTCAACTATCCCATGCTGCAGTTCTTCACGCCTCAACATCGTGATGAAACAATCCGAGAACTGGTTGCAGCCAACGTGAGAGTCGTCAGACTGTTCAGTGAGTACAGTAACCGTGTGGAAGCTTGCATGCTTACGATCTACAGTCCGCCCCGATGCACAACATCCTGATGTAAGACACGAGACTCTTCACAAAAGACGGACGCGGTACTGACAGTGAACAGCCCGAAAATGAGCTTGGCGGATTCGATAAATCACTTCTTGATCAATTTGATGACTGCATGGCCGCGATTCATCACATCTCCAAAGGTATGATGTTCACAACCATTTGCTCGACATCGCTGAACACAAACCTTAGGACAGATGAAAGTCATCATTGTGCCTCACGACGCCCATGCGCTTCGTGGAACAAATGATGTGCCGTGTGATGCGTATTGCAAGGAGCTTAACGGCGCATTCCTCGACTTCTACAGTCTAGACAAATGTATGTCCTTGCTCACTGTGCATTTCCGAACGCTTCCTGATAGTCATAGTTCGTGACCTGTATAAGACTCGACTTGAAGTTTTGTTCAAACACTATCCTTCAAGAGCATTCGACGGGCGACCATGGGGAGAATTATCGGAGATTATTCTTGTTAGTCAAGTCTCCTTCTGCTTTGGTTCCAGCCTTACACACTGACTACCACAGGGCGTCGATATTCAAAATGAGCCTTTCAGCGGCATTTGGCCCATCCCCGCCGGGGAAAGCTGGATCTGCGACATTGCCAACTACCTCAAATTCACACTTGGTCTGGATCTGGCCGACATCGCTGTCATCAGTGGTGGTATCTCAGGGGCGCAAAGTGTCGACGGCGTTCAGAACTTCCCGGACAGCGCTATGGAGTGCGCAGGTATCGATGTGATTGGCATCCATGGATACTTCAAGAAAGAGAGCGACGCGACAGCCGGTACCCCATGGGCAAATATGTTCGTTCCTGGAAACACACTAACAGCAAGAGCGAAGGGTAAGAAGCATCATGGCAAGCTACTGTTGGTAGAAGAGTGGTCGTACGTGCATAGCAAGTTTGGTCACTTTTACAAGAAGGAAGCTCTCTTCGATCAAGGCAACGCATTGAACTACAGAGGTATCCCATGGGTAAGCTTGATCACAGTACCAGATGCCCCTCAAGGCTAACTAGTGACAGCTGTACTCCCACCTAACGACCCTAAACGAAGGTACCACAGCCAAGGTCAACCCTCTCCGCCCATCATATGTCTCCTGGAAAGCTCTCAAAAACGTCCTCCAGCGCGCCTACACCTCCCGCAGCAACTTCGACTGGTCCAAGCACCTCCCAGCACCCAAAGACACAGGTCTCACCAATCTCACCACCCTTCCACTAAACCCCTTCATCCCCGAGCAAAGCGACTGCGTCTTCGGCTGCGAAGGCCACCTCTGCGACGCGGCCGACGGGTGCGCCCCCGATCTCATCTGCCACAACAGCGTCTGCCAAATCCCCTCGGAGTCCCAACCCGGCAAAATCGGCGACCGCTGCGACAGCAAGAAAGTGTGTCAAGAGCACCTACGCTGCTCGAGCGGCGCGTGTCAAGAATGCTCCGTCCGCCCATCCATCCAACCCGAAGGCCGCCTTCGCCAGCGCTCAAACCCAAACGAAGCGCCCGTCTACACCCTCTCCGCAAAGATCATACCAAACGACATCACCGCATTCTGCCACTCCCACCACCCCCTCACAATCTTCACTTCCCAACCCCAAACCCCTCATCCAATTTGTCTCTCCATCCCCTCCCCACCGCGCGGCAACCCCTGCGAAAAAGCATCGCACTGCAACGCAGACCAGTACTGTAGCTGGGGCCTGTGCACGCCGTGTACCTTGGCAGACGCGTGTCTGGGCGCAAAATGCAAGAGCAATAATAAGTGCAAGACAGGCTTTTGTAACAGCTTCGGGCGCTGCGATTACGCGGGCCAGAAGAAGATCATCTTCGGGCCAGGTGCGAGGGGGAAGAGCAGGAATAGTAGGATTTCGGGTGTACCGAAGGGGCATGAGAGGGGTCCGGCGAAGGTAAGGGATGAGGCTATGAGGGTGCATATCCCGAAGGAGAAGGCACAGGAGACGGGGAGGGTTGGCGTTACGGCGTAGATGTCATGTGAGAATTGGGTGGCGCGAGAGCTTTGGGTGGTTATTCGTATGGGGTTTTGTCTTAGGTAGGAATATTAAGGGGTGTTCTTTGTTGAGTAAGCTCTCTTTCGAGGAGAGCTGTGGCGATGTGAATGCGGCACGCATCTTCCTCTTTACCACGCCCATTTCGCCAATAGATCGTCAAACACAGTGTCACTCTCTCCCCTCGTTCTTTTGACAGCTTCTCTGCGTCCTTGCGTGGCTCGCGGCGGCACCGAGTCTTCGGAATCCCACGCAGCATCCGATGAACTTGAATCAAATCCGGCGGAATGGCGCCCCTTCGTCCTCCGTGAAGCTGTCCTGCTGTAGGGACTGACGACTTGGATCGGTGGCTGCATTCCATGCATAGGCATTGGTCCCGGGAAAGATCCTGGCATGGCACCACCGTGTAGAGGATGTCCTCCAGGTGGGGGAGGAAGACCACTAAAACCACCGGGCGGCGGTGGTGGAGGGGGAGGCCCGTGATGACCACCCCCTGGGGGCGGCGGAGGTGGCGGAGCATTGCCCTGCATGAAGCCGACAGGAGGACGCTGGTGGAAATGCTGGCTTTGTCCCATATGCGGTCCAGGCACTGCCCCGGGAGGTGGTGCCGGACGTCCAGCATCTCCACGAGGGTGTGAAACTTGTTGTTGTGGCATGCTTTGTTGGAAAGCGCCTGGCATCGAGCCGCTTGCTCCAGCAGCAGCGGGTGGTGGTGGTCCAGATCGCAGATGACCTTTTGCGACCCATACAACGAGAGTGAATTCCAAATCCCCAAAGAACGAAGTGACGCTCTCTTTCGCCCATGTATCGACGAAACATAGCGTCAGACCTTGCTTTTCGACGTTGCGTAATATTAGGCGGCGCTGCATGGTATTCAGTTTACTTAGGGCTTCGAGCAAACTGTAGTCTTCTCCGCTGCGACTGTCTATTAGGCTTTGGATGTCGGCTTCCGAAATCATGAGAGGCAAAATGTCTGCATTCAAGGTATTAAAATGGTTGGAGGTGAATGCGTGCATTGGCTCTTCCTCCCTTTGTTTTTCCACATCCCCTGCGGTCTCTTCCTGGCCATCGTGCTCGGCCAAAGCCGTTTTCAGCTCTTCCATGACCAAGTGAGCCAGCTCTTTAGTATAACCGGACGGATCAAACATTGGAATAGTTTGGGCAGTTGCGTCTGAGCTTGCAAGTAGGGTAGGACGAGACGGCGGAGGTGGCTCGGGTGATGCGCTCATTCGTGAGGTCTCGGCCTCAATACGCTTGTCGTTCATTACTGGTGGCAGAGTGCTGGCTACAAGCTCCGCTGATGTCGTCGTACTTCCCATGCCTGTAGTCGTGACAATCCCAGGGACGTTTACCGAAAGCTGGGAGTCCGGACGGTCCTCTGGTATTTCCGTTACACGTTCGGCCGGAAGTTCTACTGGCTTGTCCTTCATCGAGATCGCATGTCCAACTCCATGGTCCAATATCTCTTTGTGGTTCGACGAACGCTTCTCAAGGACAGTATCTGGGTCAGGAATTGCTGCTTTGGGCTGCGTCTGCTGGACAGTTGAGTCGCTGGACACTCGATCCCTCGACATCACTCTCTTCGATGTATTTGCTTGCGTCTTTCGTCGGCTACCACTGGCAACTGGCAATCGTTCGCCCTCTAACATCTCTTGCAACTTGCTCGAAGCCTCAATCCGAGGAACAACCTTGTCACGAGTTCCGTCATCTAATCTCGTCTTCAGGTTCCTTGTTGGTGGCTTTGGCGTTTCTTTCCCTTCTTTAGACAGTCTCAAACCACGTACCGTTCGAAAGAGTTTCTTCATCCTACTAACTTCTTCTTCACTCAATTCACTTACAATGCTCTGTACCTCGGCTGTCCCAGCGCGTTGTAAGCGGATGATAGTCGTCCGCAATTCCGCCTCTTCTTCCTCATTTACGTCTCGTCTTCGACCTCCCTTCATAGTGATGGCCAAATGCGCTACGGTAACCATGAGTAAAAGATTGCTTTTCGAATCCCGCAAATCATTTCTCAGCTCAGTAAACTGCGGTTGTAAAAACGGCCACTTTGCCTTCTCTGAAGCTGACAGCTGGATCTTCGTAGTTGGTGTAATTGACTGAGCCTTGATCTGTTTTGTCGCGCGCTGTAAATAACGATGGATTTGCTTGAACACGTGCTGACAGTGTTTGATCGCTGTTGAGATGTCTCTGAAAAAGGAGGGGGTGAAGATGGTTGTGCGAGTGCCGTTCGGCTCGTGTTCTGGGCTGATAAGGTCGCGCAGCTGGTTCAGGATACTGACTGTGCTGCCAACATCGCTTGCAATGCTCTCGACACGCTGACTCGCAGTAGACACTGTCTCTGCAAGAGTGTAAAGAGACACGGAGGTCTTGTATCCGGCGGTCGCAATGGCAAGCACCGATGCTGCGATGCTGAGAGGATCTGCCATTGAAAGGAAAGGCTTCGTCTTAGATCGGACGAGAACTGGAGTCGAAGTTTGCGAAGCCAAGTTGATTTTCTGGGGTTGGACGTCGTGAATGAGGGGCACAAGGCTGATGGGCTGAATTGCCTTGTCACGTCCAGGGTGCAGCTCGAGCTTACCTATGGTACCTAGGTATTAACGACAACCAGTCGCGCTGCCCATCCAACACTGCAGCCCCTCAAAATTATAATGTCTCGTTACCTACTTGCCGAAAACGAGGCTACAGATCAGAACTTCCCAAAGATCATCTGTCACTGTTCAATCTGCGATACACAAATGACGTCGTCGAACTGTGCGCTTCCGATCTCCAAGTGGCCCGAGCCTTGCGACATGGCTCATCGCGCTGGCCATCTCAAACTATTTCAGTAGTCGCTCAAAACGAGGCTGAAGATCAGAAACTCCACAGCCTACTGCGGCACAAGCACAAGGGTGTGCCTGATACACTTGACCATATGCCGCTAGCTTTCGGTAAGGCTGCTGGCGCCCAAATTTAGCGGCGTTCGCAGATCTCGCGTCTTCCAAGGTTCGATGCATCACCGAACTCCATGTTCTCACCGTATCTGCCGGGCGTAGATACTAGAGCCGCACGCGTGTCACAGTCAGCAACAGGTCCGGAAAACTTCGCACGCAAGGACTTCGTGATGGTGTGTAGCTATATACTCGGGTTCGGCTGACATGGGGGCGGAGTGCGCATAATGAGAGGATGCGCGAGGCGTTGCGGCTGAGTATGGGCTGCCTGATCCGGGGCATGTTCCAGCTGTTTAATTTGGTGGTAAGCCCCGCGGTTTGTACGAATCTTACGTTCTGTTCTCTTTCTTCTTGGTCTTGAACTATCCCCGATACCATGTCGACGAGAAATCCAATAAAGCCGACCGCGGCTGGGCCTGCTACAGCTTGCGGTGCCAATAGAGATGAAGTCTGTGGATTTGGACCACCAGCTACACCGATTCCGACTCTGGATGGAGGGAACACGGCACCTGCTCCGACCGATAATGCGCCAGTTGCGACGGGAATATCGGGTGTGGTCATTGTGACATCGGCAGGAGAACAACCTGTTGATCCAAGCTTGAGAGCCAGCAATGAAGGCAATCTAAATGGACCTCAGGTTACCACCGTAACCTCTGGATCGGACGTAGTAGCCAGCAATGCACCTGTATCGGCATCATCGTCCAAGGGAGGAAGCAGCCTGAGCGGCGGTGCTGTAGCAGGCGTTGCGATCGGAGCGTGAGTCCCCATAACTCCAAACAGTACCTATGACCAGACTGACCATATATGTCTCCAGCCTCATCGCTGGCGCACTCCTCGCTTTCGCAGCCGCATTCTTCCTCTTCAAGCGGCGCAACAAGCCTCGCGATAGCAATGTTGGCTACAACAAGAACCACAACTACACCGACTCGTCTCCCGAGCTAGTCATGCTGCAGAAAAGTGCCGGTCGAAACAGTCCATACGTACAAGTCTCGCAGACACCGATACCGCCTCCAGTCGCAGTCGCAGTCCCTACTCCTGCGCCTGTGCAGCAGCCACCCAAAGATGTCATTGGTAGCATACTCCCAGCTGCTGCGCACGACTCCGAGATACAAAGCAGGATCTCAGCCTTGTTCAGTACCATACATCGACACATCGATATGTTTTACCGCGATGCCCATGCTAGCATAACGCCGAGTATGGAGCCTGATCTCATACGCTTTGGCGCGAAGGACGTCAACATGGCAGAATTGCTTCAAGATTGCTCAAGCCCAACCACCGCAATCAAACATGCGTTGGCGGCGTATGTTCTTGCTATCACTGGACCCAGGAGCAGCGACGAAGGCGAGACGCTGTTCCCCAATAAATTAAAGGGCGCAAGCTCGCATGGCTTTACTTCTGGATCCGGTACGTCACATTCTTCTTCAAAACTCTCCAAACGCAATGCTAATCCACTCCACACAGACTCTAACCTCCAAACCGCGCTCACATACCACCGCCGACTATCAGTCTACCTCTACACCTCCACCTCCTCACCCACAACAACATCTCGGCGCCACCAATCCGACATCCGCGAAGCAGCCGAGCACTTCAGCCTGACCTTTTTCCCCTGGGCGAACCCAGGCTCCGACGACCAGGAGAAGGAAGATGATCTCACGCGCGTGATCAGTGAAGCGATGGAGACACGGGTATGGTTGTTCGGGCAGCCGAGCGAGTATGAGTTTAGGTGGGACGGTGTGGGAACCAGGGGTATTGCGGTGAGTCCCGAGTTGGTGAGGAAGGATGGGAGTGGGAGGGGGAGGGTGTTGGTTGAGAGCAATGTTGCTGGACTGTGAGGTTGATGAGAGAATATGATAAATGCTTCTCGCTATCTCGTGCGTACTACATGTCGTTTCCGATCGTGAGAGCATGTTGTCGTGTCATTCATGCTGGACAGTTGAGGGCGCAAGACCAATCCATAACATAGAAAGCAAGGAAAACCAAGAACCCCGCTCAACGAATAGAATCTGGACTACACTTCAACCACGATCCCCATTCAGGCACTAGCCCACTACCTACCGCCGCCTACCGGCTGTGGCTCTCCCTTCATAGCCTTTTCCTCTATGACGGTCTTGAGCTCCTTTTCCTCCTCCTTGGTCGAATCGGCGAGATCTTGAGGTGATGGCGCCCTACCTCTGCGGGGTGGCGGTTCACTTTTCACCACACGCTACTGCCTCTTGTGCTCTTTGCAGCGCTTCTGCCCTTGTAGACCTTCCACGCGTCTTCTTTCTCGCAGACTCGCCTGTCGGCGTTGTGGCGGCTGCATGAGCAGAACCGGCTTGAACGTCGTCCCCACGTTTGGTACTAATGCCATTCACCGCATCGATAGACAATCCATCGAATTTGGAAGAATCAGTCTTTTTACATCCCTCAACATGACGCTCAAATCACTATCAGCGTCTGCTACGGGATTAAAACATGGGTGACATCGTAGCTTACCTTCCAAGCGTCTTTGCATGAGAAGCCCTTATCGCAACGGTTGCAAGGCCACGGCTTGACAACGAGATGTACCCTCTTGTGTTGCTTTAAGTCGTGGTTTCGATTGAAGCTCTGGGGGCATTTGTCGCACTTGAACGGCCTGTCGTTCGAAGGCTATTCAGGTGTACTCGCAACCCCCAATGCATGTCCGCTATTGAAGCCAGGCATCATAGTAGGATGCTCTCCGACAAGGGATCGCTGGCCATTCGGATTCTGGACGTTTGTAAATACGGGAGTGGGACCAGGTGGGTACGCCGATGCTGGTGGCCGCTGATATGGATACTTGCCTGAGTAGTTCGGATTGTAAGAGTAGTGCGAGGACAACTGCTGGGATGTGTCCTCGCGACCCGCCATGAATAAGGAACTGCGGGGGTCATTGGGGTCAAGAGCTGAACCAAGGAACTGCTGCGATTCGGCTGGCATCGGCATATCAAACGGGTCCACGTTGGTCTGTCGTGTGTTAGGGTAGCTATAATGTGTTGGTGTCTGAGTCGAAGGTGAATAGATGTAACTTCCATTAGAGTAGGCCATTTCTGTTGGTACGTTCACTGATACTCCTGGAGGGTTCAGATCATCATTATGGATAGCAATAGGCGAAGTGAGCAAGTTGCCGACGCTGGCGATCGTCGCTGGGGCGGTAGCGGTGGAAGAATACTTGTGCATAGGCGGCGGAGGAAGCTCAAAGCTTCCTAGTTGCGCCGCGTGAGGTCGTCGTTGGGTAAAGCTTGACTGGGGCGCACCTGTGGGATCGGACCTGGATTTCGGGGGCTCTAGCTGTTTGCGAAGGAGGTTCGCAGCCAGGTCCTCGTTCTTGTTGCACTGGTAGTAGGCTTGACTGGCCACCCTTGGGCGGAAGCCTGGACGGCACAGCCGACCAATAGATTCAAAGTCCTCATCTGTAACGTGTGGGTGAACGGGAGGTAGAGCTACATGGTCGGTAGCGTGGACTTTTGCACCAGCCATTGATATCCCGGGCTCTCCATCCTCCGCTAAAAGCGCCGTTCCCGGGCTTCCTTCGCGTGGAGGTGAAGTGTGTTTCATATTTGGAGTCGAACGAGCCTCATTGAAAGGGCCAGTGGAAGGAAGAGGTGAGAAAGTATCCGCGGACTTGCGAATAGTCTTGGAATCGACGAGATAAGGATCGAAGGCAACAGTTTCGTCATCCGAGAGGATGGGAAGCATACAAGAAGAATCAGATGCGATACGTAACATAGACGTGTCTTCATGGGTAGTTGGGCTTTCAGTAGGTGTGCCAGGTGGCGCTCTCAACGCGGATGTGTAATGGACCTCCGGTATCTGGTCATGCTCCAGACTACCATGACCCTTGACTAGGGATTGGTAAGAGGCAGACGCAGGGCGAGGCTGGTGAGTAACGCCTGAGCCACCGGGCGAACTAGCGCGAGAGTTCGGGGATTGCGGGATGAAAGAACCATATGGCTGGTCGGGGAAAGGTACCGTCGAGTCTTCATTGAGTGCGGGAGGAGGATCAGTGGGTGCTTTCCATATGGCGTCCATCGTGTGGCTGCTCGTGGAACAATCATTGTTTCCTGCCGGAGCATGTGTTTGTTGAGATGTTGGAGCCTGAATTACGCGATGCGGTTGGCATGAATTTTGTAAGGCCAGTTCTATCATTGGTTATAGATCGCTGATGCAGTGTTTGTTGCCCCATAAGCCGCTCTGACTCGAATGCGAACGGTTTCAAAGATACTGGCAAAGATGATACCGTTCCTTCGGCGATTGGAAGCGATTCTGACGTCGTGGCTGGTGTTTGCTGCCTATAGGAAGCTGTGTGCGTCAAGTCTGAGCAATTTGTGATTAGCACTCCTATGTCATGAACGAACAACGGATAAAGCATGTCCGAAATCCGCTCCTGATTCGCAAATTCCAAAGCGCGCTCGAATGGTAGCCACACTCCCTTTAGATGCATCGGGCCTATCTTGACAACATGTCGCGTCTTTTCGGCTTTGAGAATACCATCTCGGCGTCCACGGCTCATTCCAGCAACATTCAGCAGCTTAGTGACGTTGATCATGTTATTGTCTTCTCGACGGGCGACGCACACTTGATTCGATTCGACCTGGAAGACCATGGTGCTTTCGTCTTCCCACAATGCAGCAGTTACTCGCGGTCGAGCCCCGGCTGGAGCACGCTGACCTCTCGGATCGAACGAAACAGGCCTGCCTCCCCAATGACGATCTCTTGCTTCCCTTTGTCGAAGCTGTTTGTCAGTCGCACCCTTGGAATCAAGTGGCCGTGGATCACAGTCTCCGCATTTGTGGACATCCGGTACAAGCTCGGAGCGGTCGTGATAGCACAAAATGTGTTGCCAGGTGTCGCATGACTCGCACAGGACAGTGCTCCCATCGTCGTCGCCGAAGCCACAAATACATTTAATGATGGATGATTCTTCGTCCTCGATAGCCCCACGTCCTATAGGAGGATTGGCTGCACGGTGAAGCTGGTAAAAGGAGGGATCAATGGTACCATGAGATTTTGAAATACGTGAGGCGGATGAGCGTTTGTTCAGGTCATCTTCGGCAGCTGACTTGGTGGGCAGAACCTGATCACTGCGGCTTCGCACGGCCTTGGCTCTTGCCTCTGCCATCCAAGTCATTACTTGCTTTTCCGTTATGCCACATTCTTGAGCTAACCGACTTGTGGTCGCTATATTCGGGTGGGGTTCCAGGTAGGGATAAGCTCGATTGGCTTCAAGCCAGCCGCGGAGATGGTCTGAGGCATGCCGTGATAGTTTTCTCGAGCCTTTTGAAGTGTTTGGATCAGCTCTTTCTCGGACGCTAGAGACATTGTGCGCGTGACCAGGATCTACTGCTTCCTGTTGATCGTTGCCTGTAGTTGAAGAAGTTTCAGACTCAGTTTTGTCTGTTTCCGACTCCATCATTTTGAATAACTCTTCTTGGTGTTGGAGCTTACGTCTTTCGCGTGCCGATAAGCTGGTATTGTCATGCGAATTAATGTCTTGAGAGTCTTGCTGCACCCTGGGGGTCTGCCCGCGCAATTTGAACGGCTGGAGATGCTCCTGTGAGCTCTGCCCCGTACTGCGCTGCCCATTGCTTCGGCGCTGCAGCCCGTTTTGCTGCTTCTGCGTGGCCGAATCTTGATTCGGATCGTTCATCGGAATTTCCATCCCCGTGGGGTTGGGCTCATCGAGTGTATCAATGTCATGAGTGGTAGGCAAGCGCCCTGCTCGAGATTCAGAGTGCGCATGTTCGTTATTCCGCGCAGTAGGGGGCGGAGGCCAGTAGTTGTTGCATGGATCACAACTTTCGTCGTGCTTGATTGTTTTGACGAGTCCGTGACACTGACACTTCGTTGCTCTTGAAGCTGCGCATGAGGCCCACTCTATGTTTTCGTGGCTGCAGCCGTATTTGTGCACCAGTCTCACACAGCCATCTTCTCGCAACGGTTTTGCTTGCGACGCAAGACGGTTGGACTCCTCGACCTTGTGGGAGGATTCGGACAGGAGCCATGCTCCAGGCACATCTGACTCGGGAATTGGCGGCTGCGATATCTTTTCTCCTGTATGTTGCTCGACGACGTAGCTGCCAGTGAAAAGTGTCGACGATTTGTTGTAGTTGACGAAGTTTTGTTGCGATGCAAAACTTCCTGGGTCGTCGTCCTTCCGCATTCGATGTTGTTGATGAGAGATATCTCCAGGAGGATGCGGAAGGGGGTGGCGGAATACCTCCGAATCCACAGCGTACGCAGAGTTGGCATTATAAATCGAAGCATGTTCAGCCATTTGCTCAAGCTCGGTATCGCCGTTTTCAACGTCTCGAAAGTACTGAGCCCTGATCATGTCACTTGTCTTTGTGCCCATCATCTGTGCGATGGTTGTCCAGTTGGTACCATATGAGCGGATGTAGTCTCTAAAGCTTCGCTTCTCCTCGACGGACCAATAACTGCCCGCACCTTTAATCTCGGCATCGCTCTCAGAACCGCTGCTCTGATGATCTGAGTCGAACTCTTCGGCCACTTCTGATACGGATTCTGCATGGAAGTCTCCGTCGACACTCTCATCATCGCTTTGCAGTGATCTTTCTGACACGTTAGGTTCTGACTTCAAGTCTCGTGCAGAGCCTCCATTGACATCACCATCCGATTCAGCGTCCGACTCTACTTCGCGAGGTAGGGCGGCGAGTGCAATATCTTCCATGTGTCGGGCAAAATGTATCAATGTATGGCTCTTCCCAGACTCGGTTGCCGCCAAACAAAGCGGGCATGTGACGCTCTCCCATGTTGGCCCGAAGTGATGGTCTAGCTCAAGGTGATTGCTCCAAAGTTGACGATCTGCAAATGGCAAAGAGCTGAAGGAGCAGCTCGTATAAAAGCACGTGTACGGCTGTAGGTCGAGGTAAAGATGTTTTCTGTTCATGTAAGCAGGGGCCACATCAACAACCAGCCCACTACATACCTCCATTCCCGGTTGGTCCGGGCGTAAATGTGCTTACCACACGCATTGCATTCGAATTTTGCCCCAGCTTTGGCTTCCTCCGAGAGTGGCGGAATCTGGACACGCTTGTCTCCAACCATGCTTGACATGTATGAGATGATTGTTTCAGCATAACGAGTCGCCGGAATAGAAGGAACCTGAAGTGAAGTACCCAAGCCAGAATCCTGGAATTCCGAATCGGCAAAGCGAGATTTCGTGGCAACTTCCCCAACATGCTGCTCTTGGATGGCGAAAGTGATGTTGTCCCGGGCGTTATAATCTCGTTCTTGTTGCATGCGTTGATATCGATCCCAGCTAATTCGACCCAAGGTCTCAGCAAGCTTGATTTGAGCCTTTGGGAACTTGGCTAAAATTAGATCGGCGTGGTAATCGTGCGCAGCGCGTTGTTCGACTCTCAAGGTACTCGGTTCGTCGTCGGTGTCTACTGCATCCTCTGCCGGAAAGTCCAACGCATTGCTCAGGTCTGTCAAGCAATCAATGTGCATTTTGACATCTTCTGCCAGGCGGCTCAACTCGTTTGGAGCAAGGTCGCGTTCCGAGGCATCACTATCGCTATCGCTGCTATCACTGACACTTTCTTCAGGTCCAGATGTTAGCCATCTCGTTTGGCTATGAAACTGAGCAGTCTCATCGCGCAAGCGTACAGCATCAGCATCCTTCGCACAGAGTGTGTGGGAGCGTAGACCTGCCACGAAGTGAGTCAGTTGAGACAAGAATCGATTCACTCGGACGACGTACCTCTATACAGAACCTTACAAAGCGGGCTCAGAATCGACAACGTCGTGTGTCGAAGATTCCTGGAGCGATCTAATAGGCTGTCCAACCTCCCGTCCCATGCGCCATGTCCATTGGCCCACAGCTTCAACAGCTTTGCGCATCGTCGAAGGAGGCTCCGGTCGCGCTTCAAAGTTGGCCGCTTGTCAGGCAATTGTGCCAGATACGCCAGTGACTCTATGCAGGTCCCTAGAATCCGCGCTATGATTCCGGCATTTCCGTCGTCTCCTCCACTATGTGCGCCGGCCTGCCAGAGTGCAATGTCATTCTCATTGTCGCGTCGTCCTGCGGAAGATCCACATGCCATGGATGACAACGCAGTCTTCGGCTTGGACTCGTCAGGTGTCAGGTCGACGGAAGAAATTAAAACTGTCCAGGTCTCATCACGATCTGCTTCACGACGGCCTTCTCCGGACATCCTGTCACAAAGAGCAAGTATTGACCACAGTCCTTCGCTTCTCTTCAAAGATTGAAATTACGCTGTGTTTGGATCTGATCATGGGGATTCTGAGGCGCAGTCGCTTTCCGTGTTC
>Ga0265780_10001778_pt1 | contig 29866 bp, 18 predicted proteins | sample P1T30metagenome_FD_192432 | JGI IMG/M metagenome (GOLD analysis project Ga0265780, IMG submission 192432) | Plant litter microbial communities from East Loma Ridge, Irvine, California - P1 T30 | ecosystem: Environmental > Terrestrial > Plant litter > Unclassified | place: USA: California... | reverse complement strand
TCTATGAATTCTTCAAGCAGTTTCAGGACCCGCGCTACGGTGGTGGCGAGCGTGGCGGTCGTGAAGCTCCCGTTTTCGGCGCCGGATCGGGCTTCATCGTAAGCCCGGACGGCGTCATCCTCACGAACGCCCACGTGGTGCAAGGCGCCGACGAAGTGACCGTCAAGCTGCACGACCGCCGCGAATTCCGCGCCAAGGTCCTGGGTTCCGACCCGCGCACCGACGTGGCCGTTCTCAAGATCGACGCCAAGGGCCTTCCCGTTGCGCCGATCGGCAAATCGCAGTCGCTGCTGGTGGGCGAGTGGGTGCTGGCCATCGGTTCGCCGTATGGCCTCGAGAGCACCGTCACCGCCGGCGTGGTCAGCGCCACCGGCCGTTCTATCTCCGAAGGCAATGTGCCGTTCATCCAGACCGACGTCGCGGTCAATCCCGGCAACTCGGGCGGCCCGCTGTTCAATACCCGCGGCGAAGTGGTCGGCATCAATTCGCAGATCTACAGCCAGACCGGCGGCTACCAGGGCCTGTCGTTCTCGATCCCGATCGACCTCGCGGTGCGCATCAAGGACCAGATCGTCGCCACCGGCAAGGCGCAGCACGCCAAGCTGGGCGTGGCGGTGCAAGAGGTCGGCCAGGCCTTCGCCGATTCGTTCAACCTCGAGACGGTCGAAGGCGCCCTGATCTCGAGCGTCGAGCGCGGCGGCCCGGCCGAGCGCGCCGGCCTCAAGTCCGGCGACGTGATCCGCCGCGCCAACGGCAAGACCATCGTCGCCTCGTCCGACCTGCCGGCCATGATGACCCTGGCCAAGCCGGGCGAGAAGCTGGCGCTCGACGTCTGGCGCGAGGGCAAGCTGGTGCGCATCGACGCGACCCTGGGCGACGCCGCCGAGAAGCCGCGCCGCGGCCAGCAGCAAGAGGTTGCCGGCGCGGCCGACAACAGCGCCAAGCTGGGCCTGTCGCTGCGTCCGCTGGAGCCGGTCGAACGGCGCCAGAGCGGCATCGCCTCGGGACTGGTGATCGAGGACGCGTCCGGCGCGGCCCTGATCGCCGGCGTCGAGCCGGGCGACGTGCTGATCTCGGTCAATGGCCGTCCGGTGAGCTCGGTCGAGCAGGTGCGCGACATGGTCTCGAAGGCCAGCAAGTCGGTGGCCTTGCTGATCCAGCGCGGTGGTGACAAAATCTTCATTCCGGTGCGGATCGGTTAAGGAAGCACAGCGTCCTCGACCCGCACGGGCTTCATATTCAGGGAAACACATGCGGCTACTGCTGGTAGAAGACGATACGATGATCGGCGAAGTGGTGCTCGACCTGTTGCGGGCCGAGCACTACGCGGTCGACTGGGTCAAGGACGGCGAGATGGCCGACACGGCCCTGCTGCAGAACCAGAACTACGACCTGGTGCTGCTCGACCTGGGGCTGCCGCGCAAGGACGGCCTCGAAGTGCTGCGCTCGATGCGTACGCGCAAGGACCGCACCCCGGTGCTGGTCGCCACCGCGCGCGACTCGGTGCCGCAGCGTATTGCCGGGCTGGACGCCGGCGCCGACGACTACGTCCTCAAGCCCTACGACCTCGACGAGCTGCTGGCGCGCATCCGCGCGCTGCTGCGGCGCGCCGCCGGGCGCGGCGAACCGATCTTCGAATACCGCAACATCACGATCAATCCCGCCACCCGCGAAGTGCTGGTCGACGGCACCCAGGTGTCGCTGTCGGCGCGCGAATGGGCGGTGCTGGAGGCGCTGGTGGCGCGTCCGGGTGCGGTATTGTCGCGCGCCCAGCTCGAAGAAAAACTCTACAGCTGGCGCGACGAAGTCTCCAGCAACGCGGTCGAAGTGTATATCCACGGCCTGCGCAAGAAACTGGGCAGTGACCTGATCCAGAACGTGCGCGGGGTCGGCTACATGGTTCCAAAAGCATGAAAATGACGCACTCGCTGCGCGGGCGCCTGCTCTGGTTCCTGCTCGCGGCGATCACCCTCGCAGCCATCGCCCAGGCGACCATCGCCTACCGCACCGCGCTGCACGACGCCGACCAGATCTTCGACTACCACATGCAGCAGATGGCGCTCTCGCTGCGCTCCGGCACGCCGCTGTCGAACGACGAGGCGCGCGCCCGGATGGAAGCGGATACCTCGAGCGGCAACGACGATATGGTGGTGCAGATGTGGTCCCCGGACGGGGTGCAGATGTTCCACAGCGTCTCGCGCGCGCGCCTGCCGCAGCGCGCGGTACTGGGCTTTTCGAATGTGCGCGCCAACGGCGCCACCTACCGCGTGTTTTCGATCCAGACCTCGAACCAGACCGTGCAGGTCGCGCAGGACCTGGCCGTGCGCCGCAATATGGCGGGCAACCTGGCGCTGCGCACGCTGGGGCCGATCGCGGTGATGATGCCGATCCTGATGCTGGTGGTGTGGTGGGTCGTGAGCGGCTCGCTGCAGCCGGTGGCGCGGGTGCGCTCGCAGGTGGCGTCGCGCCAGGCCGACGATTTGTCGCCGGTATCCGACACCGGCTTGCCCGACGAGGTGCGCCCGCTGGTGCAAGAGCTGAACCTGCTGTTCGGCCGCGTGAAGACCGCCTTCGACGCCCAGCAGCACTTTGTGGCCGACGCCGCGCACGAATTGCGCACGCCGCTGGCGGCGCTGCGCCTGCAGGCGCAAAGCCTGGACCGCGCCGACACGCTCGACGCGCGCCGCGTCGCGGTGGGCCGCCTGACCGCCGGCATCGACCGCGCCACCCGCCTGGTCGAGCAGCTCCTGATCCTGGCGCGCCAGGAAGCCACCGCCGCCAGCGGCGCCGTCACGCGCCCGGTCGACCTGGCCGACCTGGCGCGCCGCACCGTGGCCGACCTGGCCGGCGTGGCGGCCGCCAAGGGCATCGACCTGGGCGTGCAGCAGGCCGACCCGGCGGCGATCGACGGCCAGCCGGACGCCCTGCAGATCCTGCTGCGCAACCTGGTCGACAATGCGATCAAGTACACGCCGAACGGCGGCACGGTCGATATCTCGGTATTGTCCGAACCCGAACGGGTGACGGTGCAGGTCGAGGACAGCGGGCCGGGCATCCCGCCGGACGAACGCGAGCGCGTGTTCGACCGCTTCTACCGCGTGGCCGGCAGCGAAGCCGCCGGCAGCGGACTGGGACTGGCGATCATCAAGGCCATCGCCGAGCGCCACGGCGCCACGCTCGTGCTCGGCGAATCGACGCGGCTCGGGGGCTTGAAGGCGCTGGTGACGTTCAGCGTGCCTGCGCCGGCCGCGACCGGCCGCGCCTAGCAGGCTATCTCGCGGTAGCGCTGGCGCAGGCTGAACGTGTCCTGCTGCAGCGGATCCATCAGGCCGCGCGTACCGCGGCGCTGCTCCACTTGCTCGTTGTCGAGAATGGCCGCTTCCAGCGTTCGGCATTCGCGTTTTGTGCTCGCGTCTAGTTTATGGCGACGGGCCTCGCTGGCGAACTGCTGCTCGTTCATGCCGGTCAAGGGCTTCACTGCCCGCGCAAAATTCTCCTGGCGATGTTCGCGTGCAACGTCTGTTCCAATCCGCTCGGTTCCGGAAAGCTTGTTGACTCCCCGCGTCGGAACGACATCCAGCCGTTTCGCACCCAGGCAAGGCACATCGGTGTATGCCACCTTTCCATCCCCTTCGCATTTGTAGATGGTGCGGCTTTGGGAAGGCAGCTGGGCATGGCCGGGAACGGCGATTGACAACAGAAGGCCTGCGGCAACGGTGCAGGCAATGCTGGAATTGGCTCGAGTAGGGATGATGATCTCCGCTAGGTAAATAGTACTCGCCGTGCATGCGATGCAGCGGGAGGGCGTCTGTGCGCCAGCAAGGGCAAGAGAATACTCCAGTTAATATCTATAAAGATCACCAATTGTCACGCCAGCGGACCGCGACCGTGCGCGGTAAAATATCCGGTTTGGCGGGCCACTGGCGGCCCGCATGCATTTTGACGAGGAATCGATGAACAAGAAGTTGGTGGCGGCCGGTGTGCTGGCGATGATGTCCGGCCTGGCGCTGGGCCAGGAAGTAGTAAGGATCGGCCACGCGGCGGCGGTGACCGGCCCGGTTGCCTACTTTGGCAAGGACACCGAGAACGCGGTGCGCATGGCGATCGAAACGCTCAACGCGCGCGGCGCCGCGATCGGCGGCAAGAAAGTCACCTTCCAGCTGGTGGCAGAAGACGACGGCGGCGACCCGAAGCAGGCGACCAGCGTGGCCCAGAAGATGGCCGACATGAAGATCAACGGCATGATCGGCCACCAGACCTCGGGCACCACGATCCCGGCCTCGAAGATCTACAACACCGCCGGCATCCCGCAGATTTCGCCGTCCAGCACGAGCCCGAAATACACCCAGCAAGGCTTCAATACGGCCTTCCGCACGATCGCCAACGACGTGCAGCTGGGCCAGGCCCTGGGCCGCTATGCGGTGGGCACGATGAAGGTCAAGCGCGTGGCGGTGGTCGACGATCGCACCGCGTATGGCCAGGGCCTGGTCCAGGAATTCTCGCGCAGCCTGCAAAAGCAGGGCGGCAGCGTGGTCGCGCGCGAGTTCACCAACGACAAGGCGACCGACTTCTCGGCCATCGTCACCCGCATCCGCGCCACCAAGCCCGACCTGGTCTTCTTCGGCGGCATGAACGCCACCGCCGGCCCGATGCTGCGCCAGATGAAGCAGCTGGGCATGAACGTGCGCATGATGGGCGGCGACGGCATCTGCTCGGACGAGATCTACAAGCTGTCGGGCGGGACGATGACCGATGGCCAGGTGGTGTGCGCCGAAGCGGGCGGCATCCAGGGCCAGGGCAAGGCCGGCATGGACAAGTTCCGCGCCGACTACAAGAAACGCTTCGGCATCGACGTGCAGATCAATGCGCCGTATGCGTATGACGCGACGATGGCCATGGCCGCGGCGATGGTCAAGGCCGGCTCGGCGGCGCCGGCCCGGTACCTGCCGGTGCTGGCCGGGATCCAGCACCAGGGCGTTACCGGGCCGATCGCGTTCGACCAGCGCGGCGATATCCGCGATGGCGCCATCACGCTGTATACCTTCAAGGGCGGCAAGCGCGCGATGATCGCGGTGACCAAGTAATCCGCGACGGGCCCGCCGTGCAAGGCGGCGGGCCTGTGTCAGTCCCCCGGGCCTTCACCCGGCATCGTATCGGCCATCAGGCGCAGCTCTTCCGGCGTCAACTCTTCGGGTTTCTTGTCCTTCAGTCCATCGGGTTCGCCCGGCTGGGCGGTTGCCGGCTGCTCCGGCGGTTGTTGTTCACGCGTCGTCATGATGAGCTCCTTCACATGCGGGATTCGAGAAGGGCAGTGTCGCATGACCGCGGATCGGACGGCGTCCCGGTTGGCCGGCGGGCGTGCGGCTAGCCTCGGCGCGGCGGCGCGATCAGGTGACGAAACGTCGGCTCGATGTCCAGCGCGTGCAGGTGGCGTACGATGTCTTCCAGCGTCGCATCCTTCAGCAGCAGGCCTGGCGCGGGCGCGTAATACGACACGGCCGGCGCCAGCGCCGGCGTGGCGGCAGGCACGGGAGCCGCTGCCAGTGCGCTGTCGTGCGCCGCTTCGAGCGCGCTGAAGACCTGCTCGAACTGCTCTGCGCCGATGCTTTCCAGCCGTTCCAGGAAGGCCGCCTGGCCCAGCGGCGGAGGCGCCATGTCGAGCCCCGGCTCGTCGGCGAACGAAGCGCCCATGCCCGGATGGATGAAGGCTGCCCATTTGCCGGTGCGCGGATGCAGGCAGGGCGGCAGCGCGACCGGCGCGCGCACGGCGTCCGGTGCGATCTCGACTTCGGGGAAGTGGGCGTCGCGCAGGCGTTCGAGGAAGGTCTGGGCCCGATCGGCCGGCACCGGCGTGGCCAGCGACAGCCACAGGTAATAGGCGTCGCCGCCCGAGATGCTCACCGCCGGCGCCGGCAGGCCGAGTTGCGCCTGCAGGGTGTTGGCGACCTCGCACAGGCGGGTCCAGTGCGCCTCGCCGTCCGCGCCCTTGGGTTTGCGGAACGGGATCATCATCGCGCGCGTCAGGCCATCGCTGCCGGTGAGGCTCACAGGAACGTTCTGCTGGCCGAGCACGTGCAACGCCAGCACGTCCAGCGGCAACGCGTCCGCAGGCAGGTAAAGGCGCATCAGTTCGGCGATCAGTTTTTGCATGGTGGTCTCGGCGGGAAAGGAGGCATTTTGACACAGCGCGGAATGTTCCGGTTCTTTGCCACATCGCACGGAAATGAAAAAAAAACGGCCCGCGAAGTTCGCGGGCCGCTTGCATTAGGCCGGATCGCGGCCGGCTATCAGAACTTGTGCGCCAGGCGCGCGAACATCGCCGCACCGTTCAGGCCGAACTGCAGGCTCTCGTACTTGAAGCCGTTGTCGGTCTCGTTCGCGTCCTGGCGGGTGGGCTTGACGTCGAAGATATTCGTGCCGCCCACGGTCAGGCGGGTCTTCTCGGTGAACGCCCAGGTGAACGACAGGTCGGCCGAGGTCTTCGCTTCGTATTTCTGGTTCGGCACCGGCGGACCCGAGAAGGTGCCCAGGGTTTGCGGACCGTAGTGGATCACGCGCAGCGAGGTCTCGAGCTGGCCTTGCGTCCAGTCGAGGCCCAGCGTGGCCTTGCGGCGCGGCGCGCCTTCCTCGATGAACAGGCGCTCGCGTTCCGACAGCAGCACGTCCTCGAAACCGGCCAGCGCTGCCGGCGCCTTCACGCGCTGCACTTCGGTCTTGCTGAAGTTCACGGCCAGGAAGGTGTTCAGGCTGCCTACGCCTACCTTGGCGCGGTTCGACACGGTCAGGTCCAGGCCCTGCGTCTTGGTGTCGACCGAGTTGACGAAGAACTGCGCCTGGCCGACGCCCAGCTGCTGCAGGGTGGCGCCCAGCGCCGGATAGTTGTCGGCGTCGAAGCGGCCCGACAGCACGATGCGGTCATCGATGTCGATACGGTACAGGTCGGCCGTCAGCGAAGTGGTCGCGGTCGGCGACCAGGTCAGGCCCAGCGTGTAGCTCTTGGACTCCTCGTCCTTCAGCTGCGGGATGCCGGCGGCGTTGGCCACCGGGCCGCCGTTCGGCGCCAGCACCACGTCCAGCGGCTGGCCGCTGACGAAGTCGGTGAAGGTCGACGAGAAGTAAATCTGCTGCAGCGATGGCGCGCGGAAACCGGTGCTGGCCGAGCCGCGCAGCAGTACGTTGGGCGCGACGCGGTAAGCGCCGGCCAGCTTGCCGGTAGTGGTCGAGCCGAAGTCCGAATAGCGCTCATGGCGCACCGCGGTCTGCACCTTGAAGCGGTCGGTGACGTCCGTTTCGATATCCAGGTAGGCGGCGTTGCTGTGACGGTCGCTGTCGGTCTCGTCGCCCGGCTGGAAGCCCGGGAAGCCCTGGCTGCCGGCGTTACCGCCTTCGCCCACACCGTCGGCGTCGATCCACGAACCGGTTTCGCCGGCGAAGATCTTGTAGTTCTCGCGGCGGTGTTCGAGGCCGAAGGCCACGTTCATGCCTTTCAGGATGTCGCCATAGAAGCGGCTGATATCGAGGTTGGTGGTCGACTGCTGGAACGAGAAGCCGCCCGCGTAGTAGCGGTTGGCGCTGACGCCCTGGCCGCTATTGACCAGGTCGAGGTTGGCGATCGAGGCGTTGAGGGTGTTGGCGATGTCGTACTTGAGGCGGTTGTAGCCGTAGGTCTGCGACACGTCGGCATTCCATTCGCCCACCGCCCAGCGGTAGCCGACGGTGCCCCAGCGGTCGTCGACGTCGCCGTTGATGAAGGGGACGAAGCCGTACGGGTACATCGCGGCCGAGTTACGCGACGGGATGTCTTCGGAGCCCAGGCCTTCGCGGCCGAAAGCGGCCGAGGAAGCGTCGCGCTTTTGCGCGCCGGCCGTGAAATACAGCTTGCCGGGACCGGTCGGGAATTCGCCGTTCAGGTACACGGTCTGGTTCTCGGACTTGGTGTCGCCGATGATGCGCAGGCTGTCGGCATCGGCGCGGTTGGAGCGGCCGCGGTCGTAGTATTCGCCGGTAATACCCAGCACGCCGCCGCCCAGCGCGACGCCGCAGTAGGCCGAAGCCAGCCAGTTCTCGCCGTCGCCTGCGGTGTACTTGCCGTAGCCGACCACCGATTCGCAACCCAGGCTGCGCTTGAGGTCGATGTTGATCACGCCGGCGATGGCGTCCGAGCCGTATTGGGCGGCGGCGCCGTCGCGCAGCACCTGCACTTCGCGGATCGCCATCACGGGGATCGCGTTCATGTCGGTGCCGGTGTTGCCGCGGTTGCGCGCGCCGAACAGGTTCACCAGCGCGACGGTGTGGCGGCGCTTGCCGTTGACCAGCACCAGGGTCTGGTCGGAACCCAGGCCGCGCAGGGCGGCCGAGTCGATCAAGTCGGCGCCGTCGGCACCGGTCTGGCGGGTCGAGTTGAACGATGGCGACAGGGTGCTGAGCACCTGGGCGAGGTCGAACTGGCCGCTTTTTTCGGCGGCGTCCGTCATCGGGATGAAGTCGATCGCGACCGGGGTGTCGGTGCTCGAGGCGGCGCCGACCCGGCGCGAGCCGACCACGCTGACACTCGGGATCACGTCGCCCGTGACGGCGGCAGGGGCGGTTTGCGCATGGGCCGACATCGGGGCCAGGGCGGAAAGGGCGATGAGGGTGGCGCTACCGTACAGGGCGGATAGCACTGAGCCAGACATTATTTTCAGTTTAAACACGATTTTCTCCGAAGGAAATTCGGATATTAATCAATTGTGACTTCGATAACCATCGCACTGTAGCAATAACACAACGGTGTATTGCTATAGCTCGAGCTTATTTAGCCAAGTAGCGACAAATCGCGACAAAAATATGTGTCAGCCCGGTTCCACACGGCCCCCGACCAGGACGGCGCCAGCGTCGAGCCGGGTGAGGATCAGGCAGTCGCGACCGGTCGCGCGGCCCTGGCGCAGGCGTAATCCATGACCGAGCAGGACTGTCAGTGCGCCGGCGGCGACGCCGGTGGCGCTGTCTTCCAGACGCGGGTCGAGATGATTGAAGTTGCGGCCTTCGACGTGGGCGTCATCGTTACTGTCCGAGCGGCAGTAGGCGTACAGGCCGTTGACGCCATTTGCCTTGCTCCAGTCGGCGATCGCGTCCAGGTCCGGCGCCAGCGCGTGAAGGGTCGACGTGTCGCGGACCTCGACCAGGAGCTTGGGGCTGCCGATCGAGGCGACCTGGGGCGGCGTGAGGATGGCTTCTCGGGGAAGGCGTAGCAGGCGCGCGGGCAGGTCGGGCGTCAGCGGCGGCTGTGGCGCTGTCTGCGGCGTCAGGCTGACGAACAGGTGATCGCCTTCGCGTGCCAGGCCGAGTGGCTGGGCGTGCATGGCCGTCCTGACCGTCAACGGCGCGTCGGCCCCGGCGCGTTTCCATAGCCTCTCGGCTGCCGCCAGCGCGGCGTGCAGGCAGAGCGGGCTGCGTGTGTGCGGATAATAGAAGTCGACGATGGCGGTTGCGCTGCCATCCCGCGCTGGGTCGATCCACACGCAGGTGGTGTCGCGCTCGCGCGCGAAGGCTTGGCGCGCGTCTGGACTTGATGCGTCTTCTTCGATGACCAGGGCGGGATTGCCGAGGCCTGGGGCGGCGCCGAAGCAGCGCAGCAGGTGGACGTGCATATGGCTTCCTTGATGATCGATGCTGATTGGATCATAGCGGGAATCGTTCGTCGTGCTGACGAAAAGAAGGCGATATCCGGGCTAGAAGGCGGTCGCCAGCGAGGTTTGATCGGTTAAAATTTGTAGATGTTTTTAATAAACGCATTGTGCCGGGACTGCCCCATATTGCAGGAATATCTTGACGCGCCAGTGGCCAGCTTCGCGGGTGAGCACGCGTGAGCGATCCCGAAGCCACAGTGACCACCTACGGCATGTCCGAGAGCTTCGGCGCGGCGCCGGTGCTCGGCATGACGATTCTCTGGCATCCACAACGCGACCGGATCGGTGAGCAGATGCTGGGGCCCGCTGCGGGCGGCGCGATTGCACTTAATCGATTTGCGCCGTTGTTCGCGCGCCCTGGCATGGGGCCCGATGGGACGCCACTCGGCGAGCGCTCCATTTCGCGCGAGCCGGTGCATATTCGTTTCGAGGCCGATGGCGGCGTCGCGATCGATCATGTGCGCGGCAAGATGGGACTGGAGATCAATGGGCGCTTGTCGACCGGCTTTGATCACTTCACGGCAGCCGATCTCGAACGTGGCATCGTGCTCGGCTTGGGGAGCCAGATATTCGTTTGCCTGCATCTGATGCGGGGCTTGCCGCGGGTGAGCAAGGTGCCTGCACTGATTGGCGTGGGCGATGCCGCGCTCAGGATGCGGGAGGCGATCGGGCAGGTGGCGGGGACCACGATGCCGGTGCTGTTGCTGGGCGAGACCGGGAGCGGCAAGGAAGTCGCGGCGCGCGCCATTCATGACCTGAGCGCACGGCGTGGTCAGCCCTTTGTCGCGATCAATATGGCAACGCTCAGCGAATCGCTGGCGGCGGCCGAGCTGTTTGGCGCGGTCAAGGGGGCCTATACCGGAGCGACCGGCAATCGTGGCGGGTGGTTTGCCGAAGCGGGCGACGGCACGCTGCTGCTGGACGAGATCGGAGATACGCCGGCGTCGGTCCAGGCCATGCTGTTGCGGGTGCTCGAGAGTGGCGAATATCGGCCGCTTGGAGCTGGTGCGGATGCGGTGTCGACGGCGCGGATTGTCGCGGCGACCGATCAGGATCTGGGGGCCGGCGGGTTCAGTCAGGCGCTGCGGCGCCGACTCGAGGCGTTCGTGATTCGCGTGCCGGCGTTGCGTGAGCGGCGTGAGGATATCGGAGTGCTGGTGCGGCACTTCCTTCAAGCCGAGGCGCCTGATCAGGAATGGACTCTGCCGTTCGACGTGCTGAGCCAGATCTTCAATGGCGAGTGGCCGGGGAATGTACGGCAGCTGGCGCATGCAATGCGGCGGGTGGCGCTGGAGTTGAAGGCGGGGATCGTGCCGGTGCTCGAGCAATCGATGTCGATGCCGGTCATGCCGGTCATACCGGTGCAGCCCGTGGCATCCGTGCCAGCACCACGTCCCGTACGTCGCAAGGTGTCGGAGCTGAGCAATGACGATCTTGTCGAGGCGATGGAAAGGAGCCAGTGGCAGATTCTCGCGGCATCCAGGCAGCTAGGGGTGTCGCGGCCTACTGTTTACAAATTGCTGGAGGCTCACCCTCGGATTCGATTTCCCTCTGAGATTGCGGAGGAGGAGATTCGGACGGCTTGGCATGCTTGTGAGGGTGACCTTCAGCGTTGCGCCTCGCGCTTGATGACTCCGGCGGAGGCGCTGAGGCGGCATGTTGGGCTATTGGGGATCGGTTAAGGAACTAAGGCCTACGGGGTTGCTCTCGGAGGCGAGGTGCCATTCCCAACTTCGGTTTCAGGATCGAAGTAAAACACTCGTAGTTGTTCCATCTTTTCCCCACTGCGCTTAATGCGAACCGTTAGAAAAAAAGACAGTTCCCATGAGCCATTGTATTTTCCTACATTGAGATGCTCATCCCACAGTAAAGTAACTCTACGTCCTTTTTCGGGATCAACGCCAGTACTGTGGACCGAAAATGAGGAAGGATTGAGTCGGTAAAGAGCGCCAAGCTGTTGGCCCTCATTGTCGACGAAAAGCGAGGGAGGACAGTACCAAGTGCGAATTCCCGTTCCGCAACACAATATTTGTGGGAGGGTAATTATGCAGCAGTCAACGATCTCTAGAGACTCAAAATTGGTGTTGTCATGATCAGTCGCAGTAACTGCAATCCTGAAAGCTTGGCCAGCCGAAAAATCAATGTCACGGTTCCATTGTGGATCGCCCGGAGTGCGATTGATCGTACCAACTGACTCGATATCGGTGAAGGCCCAATCAATTCCGTCGTCCACCTGATTTACGTCAAATCGCGCTGTTAATGCCATCAATGGTTGCGTCATTATTTCCCTTCCATACGAAGTAAATCAAACCGCGGATCGCTCCGCAGCGCTAATAGATCGGGCTCAGTGCCGATCAATTTCATTGGATAGCCAAGCTTTTGTGCTTCAGTCAGCGCGGCTAACGCTGCCTCGCGCTGTCCAGTAATTTCATATGCTATAGCAGCACGGAAGTTGATATCTGCATTGGTAGGCTTGGCACCTACTGCTTTTCGGCTCATTTGCGTTGCAATAGTTTTGTCGCCTAATTTGGCTGAGTATAGGCCCATACGTGAAATTAGTGTGGCGTCGTCTGGAGCACGTTCTATCAATGGCCTTATTAAAAGAGCAGCATTTCGATACGCGTGTTGGGATTCTCGCTCGCGTCCTGGAATCCAGCGTAAGGTATCCGCCAGATTTGCCCAGCGCAAATACGCTATACTATTGCCCTTAAGAGAGGATACTGCACGTTCGAAAGCCTTTGCGGAAGCAAGGTAGTCGCCTTGGATAAACAATGCATTTCCCAGATTCGTATAGAGAACTCCACTGGGACGGACTTGTAGTCCCTGTTGCAGGACTTGTAATGCCTCGTTATTGCGGTTCTGCCGTTGTAGCACTGCACTCAGGTTGGCATACGCATATACGGCATCCGGTTCAATTCGGATGCTTTCGCGAAAGGCGTGCTCAGCACTGACGTGATCACTTTGGCGAAAGTGAAGTTCTCCTAATTGATCGATGAATAAACGTTCTGTTGGATGCGCGTTGCGCGCTACTTCGATGCTGCGTTTGGCTTCTGGGTAACGTTGCAGATGTATAAGAATCTCATTTTTGGTATTAAGCCCGAACAAGTTCAAGGGATCCAACCTTAAGGATCGTTCGGCAAGTTCTAAACTCTCTTCGTGCCGACCTTGTTGCCAACGCACATAGGACTTGGCTGCATACCCAATTGCCAATTGGTCATCCAGCGTTAGCGCTAGCTGGGCGCTCGCATCTGCACGTTGCAACCAGCTTGCATCGCTGCGATCACCGGCATAGCGTAGCGCGTAGGTCAACGCCATACCTGCGGCAGCGGCTGCATGGCTCGATTGCTTCGCGAGGATTGAGCTGAAATTCTCAGTTGCCACATCTAGGCTACCTTCACGGTCGAAGTGGCGCAATGCCGCCAAGCCATTCGACATCCGCGTCGCATCGGATGCTGGGGGGATCCACTGGCTGGGGAGAGTTTGTGAGGTTGATATATATGCTCCGCCGCTCAGCATCAGTAAGATTGCTGTTATCCAATAAAAAATCCTACGCGCTCGTGAGGTTTTCGTCGATGTGCCTTCCGGGGACGGTACAAAGAACGTAGGCGTCGTTACGCCAAGTTCTCGCAATGCGCAAGCGTCCTGTTGAGTTTGCACCATCGTTGGCAATCGCCTAGTTGGATCTGGCGCGCACATTGCCTTTACTAAGGCGACCATGTCGTGATGAGCATTTGGATCAAACTCCCACTCAGCGCACGAAGATTGCACTAGAGCAGCCGCCAGCGCTAGTCCGTGTAAATGCGCGAACGGCCGTTGCCCATTCATCATCTCGTACATCAGAACACCAACAGCGTAAATGTCGCTCAGCGCACTAGGATGTTTGCCATTCAAGATTTCCGGAGCCAGGTAGGCAATCGTCCCTTGGGTTTGGAATACGTCGCCGGATTCGGTCGCAAGCGGATCGATCTTGCGTGCCAGTCCAAAATCCATGATCCGCAACTGCCCTGATGGCTCGATCATCAGGTTGGCCGGCTTCAAATCACCATGGATCAAACCCGCCGCATGCGCCTGCGCCATCGCATCGGCCAACTGGCAGACGATATCGAGAATCTGATCTCTCGTGAGCTTGGTCGTGGACAGCAATTGATGCAGGGTCTTGCCGCCGACCAGCTCCATCACGATCGACTTGCTGTTGCCGTCGTCTTCAAGCGAGTAAATCTGAATGAAAGCAGGGTGCCGCAGCGAGGCAGCCAGTCGCGCCTCTTTCAGCAGGTTGTCCGGCTGGTCACGCACCAGATCGGGCTTCAGGCGCTTGATGGCGACAGTGCGTTGCAGGGCCGGATCCCAGGCCTCGTGCACGTCACCGAATCCGCCATGGCCAAGCAACTTCCCGAGCCGATATCGCTCAGTGCTGGAGTTGGCAAGCAGGTCAGGCGATGAGTTCATTGCAGCTCGTTCAATCGGCGCAGTCGCCGTAAATACTACAGGAAAAGAAACTTGCCGAATATACATTCTTGATTCGGCAACACAGGGATGAACATGTCAACTTGCCGGTTGACATGTAAAAACATCTGCTTTTTTACACGCAAGCTGCATAGTTAGTCGACAAAAAACTTACTTTTGTTGCTAATAAACTATTGTTTGATGTTGGCACGGAGTTTGCAAAGTACCGGGATACGCCTGCATCGTTTGCCGCTGCAAACGGTGCAGCCTGTCAGTTCTGGCGCAAGGCATGCTTTTCATCCGAAAGAACATTCAAATAATGGATACCCAAACCTCAGGCGTTCTGCAGATCGTCGGCGCGGCCTATGGACTCAGGCAAGTCACTGCCCAGGTCATCAAGCTGGTCGATCGCCAGGCATTTCCGGAGTTCCTCAGTGTGCAGGTGAGTAATCGCGTGTTCGGCGATACCTGGATCGGCCACGCCAAGACGCTCACGGTCGTCTATCGCTACGACGGTGGTCCTGCTTGCGTAGCAACCGCCGTGGAAGGCGAAATGCTGTGTATCGGTCCACGGGAATTCAATGAGTCGGCGCAGCTTGCGGCTGGCACGCCGGTGACCAATCCCGCACAGCCAGAATTGACCATCTGGGGCGCGAGCTTCGGCCCCGCCAATGTCAGCGCCGCCGTACGCGGCCTGGCCGCTCCCACCGGGGCCCTGTCTCTGGTCGCCGATAGCGCTACGTTCGGCGGCGCCGGCAAAGGCGCGCCTAAGACCTTCGTCATCGTGGCCAGTTACGCTGGCCAGGTTCCCTTCATCGACATCGTTGTCGAAGGCGCGCCGTATGCACTCAGCCACCGGCCGCCCCTTCACATCCTGAGCGCGTTCTACGGCCTGAAAGACGTCACCGACATCGTCCGCGCCAGCGTCTCCCGGCGCAGCCTGTGCATTGCTGCGTCGAGCAGTGTCTTCGGCGACGGCTGGCCGGGGATGCGCAAGACCCTGCATGTGGCCTACCAATACGCCGACTGCAAACCACAGATGGCGGTAGCGACCGAAAACCAGACGCTCCATATCGACTACGACGCCACGGCCCCCAGTCCCCAGGCGCCGCGCGATGCGCGCGCCTTGAACGTGATCGCGGCCGCCTATGGCCCGCTCGACGTCACGGCCAAGGTGGCAGCGCTGGTGACCGACCAGGGGTTGTCGTTCACGGTTGGCAGCCTTGCCTTGGGCGATACCTGGCCCGTCGCCGTGAAGTCGTTCTCGATGGTCTACAGCTGGGGCGCGGCGTCGGTATCGAGCATCAACGTGCCCGAAGATACACCGGTGTCCATCACCCAGCCCGAACCTGCTTTCGTGGCCGACCGCACCTTCGTGTCGCTGGCCGGCCTGTTTGCCGCTGGCGACGAGGTCAAGCTGCAGACCGCGGCCGGCGGCTACTGGTCGCTCGCCGCGGATGGCCAGGTGACGGCCCTCGGCACATCGAGCGATGCGGCCGAAGTGTTCACGGTCGGTGTCGTCGATACCGCCGAAGCGAGCGCCATCACCTTGCAATGCCGTGACGGGCGCTATGTCGTCGCCGGCGCCGATCACACGCTGCGTGCGGGCGACAGCGCGCAGCAGGCGGTGCGGATCGGGGCGTCCCTGCAGGCCAATGGCGCGATCAATATCGGCATCGTCGGTGGGGCAGGGGCGCCTTTCATCGCGGTCACGGCAAATGGCGCGATCGCCGTGGACGGCAGCTACAGCACCGATTTCTCGACCTGCTTCAACCTGCTGCTGAACCCGACGCGCGCCGGCGCCATCAGCCACCAGCAGGCCTTTGCCAACGCAACGATGCTCGATGGCCCGGTCGATATGAAGCTGCTGAAAGTGGTGTGGGACCTGACCGGCGGCTGCTTCCTGGCGAGCGGGCTTGGCCCGCTGCTCGGCAACCCGGAGCAGGCCGGCCCCGCCTTGTACCGTTTCCTGCGGCGCTATCCGGCCGTGATGAACAAGATCGCCGTCCTGATCGCGACCATCGACTGCAACCGCACCGTGCCGCCAAGCGCCCTGCTGGCCGTGCTCAAGGCGATCCACGAAGCGGGCGTTCTCATGCCGGTGCTGCGCATGACGCTGTCCATGACCGGATGGATAGGCATTTCCTGGGCCGTCGTGACGATCCTGACGAAAGTGCAGGGTGGCTCCGCCGCTACCGCTGCGATGGTAGCGGCCGAACCGGGTGAGCGCTGTTCCGGATGGGCTTATCAGACCACGATGGATATGATCGACTACATCAACTCGACCGGCGGCGCGGCGTTGATGCGTGCGTATGAGCGCATGATCACCGATGACCAGCCCGTTCTACGCCGCGCGCAAGGAGGCGGTATATCTAATCTTCGGGCAGGAATGGCGGGGCCAGAGATTCCTGGCTTGTCCACCGGTCCCATCAAGCGGCCCTTTCTAGCGCCTGTATGACGCGTAAGTGCCTACGGATTCACTCTTGGAGGATATGTGCCGTTGCCGATTTCGCCCTCTGGAAAGTTATAGCTTTCCATCGCCTGGTCCTTGTAGTTGTCGACTTCGATTTGTGGATCGGAGAGGTCAGGACGCTCAGTGCCATTACCGACTGCAGTCTCAGGAACGCTGTAGGCTGCCACATTCTCAGCCCAACCTGCTCCGTCGCTCTCCAACGTAACCGTATTCTCGTGCGCTACCGCTGCAGTCATTCCAAGAACTGCCCCGCTCAGGCATAGCACGCGGATCGCGCGTGACAAGAGTACTGACAAGATCATGCAAACCTCCTTGAATGGACGCGGGATGCTAGCTGTTGGCACCCGCTAAATGTCGCCATGCGACGTGGCGAGATCATCGTCAATTGATCGATAATTTCGTTAAGGCAATAAACCATTTACTTGATTACCTTGTCAATACATAGCGGGTAATCTGAAATTTTCGCCAAATCGACCGTCAGCCCCACCACTTCTGAACCGCAAGTCCCACAGCCACCCCATCCAACTCGGTTATACTGTGTTTTTATACAGTATTGCTGTTCAACCAGCACCGCAGCGTGACCAACCCCGTCCCACCCGCCCAGCCGCCAGCCTCCCAGGCGCTGCCCCCTTACGCCGAGTTGTTCTGCCTCTCGAACTTCTCCTTCCTGCAGGGGGCTTCGCACGCCGAGGAGCTGGTCGAGCGCGCCGTACAACTCGGTTACTCGGCCCTGGCCCTGACCGACGAGTGCTCGCTGGCCGGCGTCGTGCGCGCCCATGCCGAGGCAAAAAAAGCCAACCTGCCGCTGATCATCGGCGCCCACTTCCATCTCAAGCACCCCGACGGCGCGCCAGCTCCCTCCCTGATCCTGCTGGCCAAGAACCGCAACGGCTACGGCAACCTGTCCGAACTGATCACCCTGGGCCGCACCCGCAGCGAGAAGGGCACCTATCTGCTGCACCCCGACGACCTGGCCCGGCCCACGCGAGACAATGCGCACCTGGCCCACATGCCCGATTGCCTGGCCATCCTGCTCCCGCCATACCCCGGCCACGAAGCCCAGGATGTCGACCGCCTGCACGAGCAGGCCGCGTGGGTGGCCTCCACCTTCCCGGGGCGCGCCTGGCTTGGCCTGACGTCGCTGCACCGCGCCTTCGATGACGCCCACCGCGCCACGGTCGAAGAAGTGGGCTGGCAGCACGGCTTGCCGATCGTCGCGCTGGGCCATGTGTGCATGCACGTCCGCTCGCGCAAGCCGCTGCAGGACACCCTGAGCGCCACGCGCCTGGGCAAGCCGGTGGCCGCCTGCGGCTATGGCCTGGCGCAGAACGCCGAGCAGCACCTGCGTTCGCGCCTGCGCCTGGCCAATATCTACACGCTCGACGCCCTGGCCGAGACGGTGCGCATCGCGCGCCTGTGCACCTTCTCGCTCGACGAGCTGCGCTACGAATATCCGGACGAAGTCGTTCCCGCCGGCCATGACGCCGCCAGCTACCTGCGCCAGGAAACCTGGACCGGCGCGCACCGGCGCTTCAATCAGGGCATCCCGGCCAAGGTGCAGGCCCAGATCGAGCATGAGCTCGAACTGATTTCCCATATGCGCTACGAGCATTACTTCTTGACGGTGTACGACATCGTGCGCTTCGCCCGCTCGCAACACATCCTGTGCCAGGGCCGCGGCTCGGCCGCCAACTCGGCGGTGTGCTACTGCCTCGGCATCACCGAGGTCGACCCGTCCCGCTCCAGCCTGCTGTTCGAGCGCTTCATCTCGAAGGAGCGCAACGAGCCGCCCGACATCGACGTCGACTTCGAGCACCAGCGGCGCGAAGAGGTCATCCAGTACATCTACAACAAGTACGGCCGCGACCGGGCGGCGCTGGCCGCCGTGGTGATCAGCTACCGCCCGAAAAGCGCCTTGCGCGACAGCGGGCGCGCGCTCGGCATCGATCTCGCCATCGTCGAGAAGGTGGCCAAGACCCACCACTGGTTCGACAGCCGCGCCGACCTGCTGGGGCGCCTGGCCGAGAGCGGCCTCGATCCCGAGGCGCCGCTGTCGCGCCAGTGGGCGACATTGGCGCAGTCGCTGCTGAACTTCCCGCGCCACCTGTCGCAGCACCCGGGCGGCTTCGTGATCGCCAAGGGCAAGCTGTCGCGCCTGGTGCCGATCGAGAACGCGACGATGGTCGACCGCAGCGTGATCCAGTGGGACAAGAACGACCTCGAAGAGCTGGGCCTGATGAAGGTCGACGTGCTGGCGCTGGGCATGCTGTCGATGATGCGGCGCGGCCTGGAGCTGGTCGGCCAGCGCCATGGCGACCTGTTCGAGATGCAGGACATCCCGCTCGAGGACACGGCCACCTACGACATGATCTGCCGGGCCGACACGGTCGGCGTGTTCCAGATCGAGTCGCGCGCGCAAATGAGCATGTTGCCGCGCATGCTGCCGCGCCGCTTCTACGACCTGGTGATCGAGGTGGCGGTGGTGCGCCCCGGTCCGATCCAGGGCGGCATGGTCCATCCCTACCTGCGCCGGCGCCAGGGACTCGAGCCGGTGGTCTACCCGAGCCCCGAGATGAAAGAGGCGCTCGGGCGCACGCTGGGCGTGCCGATCTTCCAGGAACAGGTGATGCAGGTGGCGATCCTGGGCGCCGGCTTCACGCCAGGCGAGGCCGATCAGCTGCGGCGCGCAATGGCGGCCTGGAAGCGCAAGGGCGGCCTTGAAAAATACTACGAGCGCATCGTCGGCGGCATGCTCGAACGCGGCTACACGCAGGAATTCGCCGAGGCGATCTTCAGCCAGATCCAGGGCTTCGGCGAATACGGCTTTCCTGAATCGCACGCGGCCAGCTTCGCGCTGCTGGCCTATGCCAGTTCATGGCTCAAGTGCCACGAGCCGTCCGCCTTCCTGTGCGCGCTGCTCAACAGCCAGCCGATGGGCTTCTACAGTCCCTCGCAACTGGTGCAGGACGCGCGCCGCCACGGCATCGAGGTGCGCCCGGTCGACGTGGCCATCAGCTGCTGGGATTCGGCGCTGGAGGAATACGACGACGTCGACCGCTCGCGCCAGCCGGCGGTGCGGCTGGGCTTCTCGTTGCAACGCGGATTGAAGCAGGAGGCCGCCGAGCGCATCGAGCAGGCGCGCGCGGTTCGCCCGTTCGACAGCGTGGCCGACCTGGCGCGGCGCGCGGCCCTCGATCGCGCCGACCTGCAGGTGCTGGCCGCATCCAACGCCCTGCGCTCGCTGGCGGGGCACCGGCGCGAGGCCTTGTGGCAGGCTTCGGGCGCGGCGCCCGACAAGGATTTGCTGCGGCCGACCGTGCCGCGCGAAGACACGCCGGCACTTAGTGCGCCGAGCGAGGGCGAGGAAATCGTCGGCGACTACCGCGCGCAGGGCCTGACACTGGGCCGCCATCCGCTGGCGCTGCTGCGCGAGCGGCTGCTCAGGCAGCGCTTCGTAACGGCCTCGGACCTGATGGATTTCCAGGATGGCCAGCTGGCGCGCGCCTGCGGCCTGGTCACGGTGCGCCAGCGTCCCGGCACTGCCAAGGGCGTGCTGTTCATGACGCTGGAAGACGAGACCGGCAACATCAATGTGATCGTCTGGCCGTCGCTGGTCGAGCAGCAGCGGCGCGAGGTGCTCAATGCGCCGCTGCTGGGCGTGTACGGGGTGTGGCAGCGCCAGGGCGCGGTGCGCCACCTGGTGGCCAAGCGGCTGGTCGATCTGTCGCATCTGCTGGGTGGGCTGGATGCGCGCAGCCGGGATTTTTGCTGATGGTTACGCGGCGCGTGTGCGCATGGACGGCAATGCCGTCCGCGCGGCGGCGCCTCGACCGGCCCCGGCCCCGGCACGCACGGCCCGCGCCGGCGCGCCGGCCTGCAATTGGAACACCTGCAAGGCCTGCGACACCTCGTCGGTCTGGCGCACCAGGGTCGCCGTCGCGGCAGCCGCTTCCTCGACCAGCGCTGCATTCTGCTGCGTGATTGCATCGAGCTGGGTCACGGCCTGGTTGACCTGGCCGATGCCGCCCGACTGCTCGCGCGTCGCGGCCGCGATCTCGCCCATCACGCGCGTCACGTGGTCGACCGCGCCCACCACTTCCTCGATGGCAGCGCCGGCCGCCATGCTCAGGCGGTTGCCGTTGTCGACGTTGACGATGGAAGCGTCGACCAGCGCCTTGATCTCCTTGGCGGCGACCGCGCTGCGCTGGGCCAGCGTGCGCACTTCGCCCGCCACGACCGCGAAGCCGCGGCCTTGCTCGCCGGCGCGCGCCGCCTCGACCGCGGCGTTCAGCGCCAGGATATTGGTCTGGAAGGCGATGCCGTCGATGATGCCGACGATGTCGAGCACCTTGTGCGACGACGCGCTGATCGCTTCCATCGTGCTCACCACCTCGCTGACGGTGCGCTGGCCCTTGCCGGCCGTGCTGGCCGCGTTGCGCGCCAGGTCGCTGGCCGCGTGCACGTTGTCGGCGCTTTGCGACACGTTCTGGGTCAGCTGTTCCATGCTGGCCGCCGTCTCTTCCAGGCTCGAGGCCTGGGTCTCGGTGCGGCTCGACAAGTCCATATTGCCGGTCGCGATCTCGCCGGTGGCAAGGCGCATCTCGTCGAAGTTGGCGCGCACGTCGCCGATCACGCTGAACAGATTGACCGCCGACTGGCGCAGGGCCGCCACCAGCTGGCCCATCTCGTCGTCGCGGCGCGGCGCCAGGCGGCAGGTGAGGTCGCCGCCGGCAAGGCGGCGTGCGAAGTCCGAGGTGGCCGCCAGCGGCGCCAGCACATTGCGGCGCAGGCTGGACCACAGGCCCAGCACCGTCGCCAGCGAGAACGCCAGCGACAGCGGCACCCAGGCCGGCAGGCCGCCGCTCAGGCAGGCGACCGTGATCGCGGCCAGCAGGATGCTCACCAGGCCCATGCCGGCATTGACCTGGGTGCCAAGGGACAGCCGGCCCAGCGCCGCCAGGCGGCCACGCAGGCCGCCATGCTCGACGCGGCCGTTGCGCAGCACCAGGCCGCGCGGATTGCCGGCCTTGAATTCGGCATACAGGGTAGCGGCTTCGCGTACCTGATCAAGGCTCGGCTTGGTGCGTACCGACATATAACCGGTCGCCTGGCCGTTCTCGAGTACCGGCGTCACGTTCGCATACACCCAGTAATAATCGCCGTTCTTGCAGCGGTTCTTGACCATGCCGCTCCACGGCTGGCCCGCGCGGATCGTCCGCCACATGTCGCCAAAGGCCTCTACCGGCATGTCGGGATGGCGCAGGATGTTCTGCGGCGCGCCGATCAGCTCATCCTCGGTAAAGCCGCTGACCTGCACGAAATAGGGGTTCGCATAGCGGATATTGCCCTGCAAATCGGTGGTCGAGACGATGGTCTTGCCTTCGGCCAGCTGATACTCGGTATTGGTAATCGGGGTGTTCAGGCGCATGCGACTTCCTTTCTGGAACGGCCGAGCAGTAATGCTGCAAAGTAATAAAAGTATAGCGGCAGCTATGCATCTAATATGCGCAAAAAAGATAAATTCAGCATAAATACAACGAAAAATGCAGCAAAAACGGTAACTGACTTTCGGGCCATTTCTGACTGTCGTCAGGCCACCGTAAACGAGCGGTCAGTTGTTGATAGAATGGAACCGGGAACGGCGTAGACCACGACAGGATGACAATGGAAAAGACGGGCCGCAGCAGGGGCAGGGGAACGGGGCGCGCGACGCTCGAGCAGGTGGCGGGCATGGCCGGCGTGTCGATCATGACCGCCTCGCGTGCCCTCAGCCAGCCGCAGATGGTGTCCGAAGCTACCCGGGTCAAGGTCGAGCAGGCGGTGGTGGAGCTGGGCTATGTGCCAAATCGCGCCGCGCGTGCGCTGGCGTCGTCGCAGTCGCATGTGATCGTGGTGCTGGTGCCGTCGCTGTCGAACGCCGTGTTCACCGCCGTGCTGGAGGGCATCCACGACGCCGTCGCGCCGGGCCAGTACCAGCTCTTGATCGGCAACACCTATTATTCGCAGGCAGAAGAAGAAAAGCTGCTGCGCACCTACCTGCAATCGAGTCCGGACGGCATCCTGTTCTCGAGCCAGGCGCACAGCCCGGCGGTGGCCAAGATGCTGGCGGCGTCAAAGGTGCCGGCGGTGTCGATGATGGACCTGTCCGAGGACCCGACCATGCTGTCGGTTGGCTTCTCGCAGTTCGAGGCCGGCATGGAGATGACGCGGCACCTGCTACGCAAGGGCTACCGCCGCATCGGCTTCATCGGCGCCCAGCTCGACGAACGAACGCTGCGCCGCGCCGACGGCTATCGCGCCGCCATGACGCAAGCAGGGCTGGCCGATCCCCGGCTCGAGCTGATGGTGCCGGACCGCTCGACCATCGCGCTCGGCGCCGAGCTGATGAAACGCATGATGGCCAGCATGCCCGACTGCGACGCCGTCTTCTGCTGCAACGACGACCTGGCCCACGGCGCCGTGTTCCACTGCCAGCGACACCGCATCCGCATCCCGCAAGACATCGCCGTATGCGGCTTCAACGACCTGCCGGCATCGGCCTGGATGATGCCGTCGCTGACCACCATCGACACGCCGCGCTACCAGATCGGCTTCGAGGCCGCCGGCCTGCTGCTGCAGGTGATCAAGGGCCAGGAGCCGGAGCGCCGCCGCATCGACCTCGGCTTCACGCTGCGCGAACGCGAAAGCGCTTAGGTGTTTGCGAGTCACCGTCCTGGCACAATCCACCGTCCTCGCACAATCCACCGTCGCTCCCGCGCACCACGTCGCTGCGCGTACTACGTCGCTGGCGCACACTACGTCGCTCCCGCGAAGGCGGGAGCCTAATTCGCTCGCGTACCTAACTACATCGAGCGAAGAAGTTACTCAGGCAAACTTGGGCTCCCGCCTTCGCGGGAGCGACGGTGGATAGCGGAGCGGACGGTGGATAGCGCGAGCGACGTCGTACGAAAAGCCAAGGCTCGACAGCTTCTATACGCTAGCCATCTACCCGCATGCGCGTTGCATGTCCGCTTTACATTCTTTCCGCACTGGCGCTACAATCGACGGATTGATGTTAGCGTTAACATGAGGCCAGATGACGACAGAGCAGAAGCACGATGACGAGGGAACCGCCTGGGTGGTCATGGGTGTGAGTGGCTGCGGCAAGAGCAGCATCGGCTCGGCGCTTGCCGCCAGGCTCGGGGTTCCCTTCATCGAAGGGGATGCCTACCATTCCGAAGCCAACGTCGCGAAGATGTCGGCCGGCATCCCGCTGACCGACGACGACCGCCACGGCTGGCTGCTGTCGCTGCGCGACAAGCTGGCCGCGCACGAGGGCGGGGCGGTGTTGTCGTGCTCGTCGCTCAAGCGCGCCTATCGCGACCTGCTGCGCAATGGCGGCGGCGACGTGCGCTTCGCCCACCTGGCCGGCGAGCGCAGCCTGCTGGAACAGCGGGTCAGCAACCGGCCCGGCCACTACATGCCGCCGTCGCTGCTCGACAGCCAGTTGCGCACCCTCGAACCACTGCAGCCGGACGAAGCCGGCATCACCCTCGACATCCGCGACACGCCCGACAGCCTGGTCGCGCAGATCCTCGCCAGCGCCTGAGAACACGGCGCGTGCACGGCCGCCAAGTCATGCGCCGTGCGTAATCGCGCGCGCGCGACACACAACTGTTTGACGCGCCCGGCGAATCGGACTATATTTTCCTTTCGCATTTGGAAAGGTTTCCAAATCAATATTCCGCGCAAAATCGGCATCACATCATCAGAGACCAACGGATAGTTGGCGGGCAGTGGCACGGCCGCCCGGCACGGCCACATTTTCTTGTAGTGAGAAAAGAGGAGTCGACGTGAATAAACAGAATCAACATTATCGCTCGAAATGGAAACCTTTCCAGGCGATGGCTGCCGGCGTCCTGCTGGCATGCAGTGCGCAGGCCATGGCCAGTGTCACCAACCCGGTCATCGGCCAGCTGCTGTGGTCGGACGAGTTCAACGGCAGTAGCGTCAACACGGGCGTCTGGAACCTCCAGGACGGCAATGGCTGCCAGATCGGCCTGTGCGGCTATGGCAACGCCGAGCTGCAGTACTACAGCCCCAACAACGCCAGCATCGTCAACGTGCCGTTCGAATCGGGCACGCGCGCGCTGGCGATCCAGGCGCGCAGCCAGACGGTCGGCAGCAATGTGTTCACGTCGGCCCGGCTCGATACCAAGAACAAGGTGCAGGTGCAGTACGGGATGATCGAGGTGCGCCTGGCCACGCCGAACCTCGGCACCGGCTTGTGGCCGGCCGCATGGCTGCTGGGCGTCAGTCCGCAGACCTGGCCGCGCAACGGCGAGATCGACATCATGGAGATGGGCCACAAGGCGGCTGGCCGCGCCGAGGGCGGGGCGCCCTCGTCGAACCACTTCGTCGGCTCGAACGTGATCACCTGGCAGCAGGCCGCTTGCGTGCCGGGCAACGAGAGCTGCGCGGCGTCGACCGCTTGGCAGACCAAGAACTGGTACGTGCCCGCCAATTCGCTGGCCAACCGCTTCGTCACCTACCGTTTCTACTGGGACGAAAGCCAGATGCGTTTCACGACGGTCGACAACGGCGTCGAGCACAATATGTACAACGGGCCGCTGCCGGTGAATTCGACCGCGCTGCAGGCGCCGTTCTACCTGCTGCTGAACATGGCGGTGGGCGGCAACTTCACCGACGCGGCCAATCCGAGCCAGGTGACGGCGCCGCTGCCGGGCACCATGTACGTCGACTATGTCCGCGTCTACCAGCTCGATGGCAAGGGCCAGGTCAAGCTGGGCGACCAGACCGTGCCTGAAGTGGCCGGCAAGTTCGGCGTGTTCACCGACACCACGGCGGTCAACAACAAGCTGGTGGCGGGCACCAGTTCCGACATCTTCCTGTGGAATACCGCGTCGACCGGGGCCGGCAACACCGCGCCGTTCGAAGGCGGCAACGTCATCGCCTGGAACTACACGACGCCGGGCCAGTGGTTCGGCGGCGGCATCCAGGCGCGCCAGGTGCGTAACCTGTCCAACTACCGCGCCAACGGCACCGTCAAGTTCCGCATCAAGATCCCGGCCAATGTGGGCTTCCGCATCGGTATCGGCGACACCTATACGAACCAGAACTGGGTGAACTTCCCGGCCAATACGACGGCGTACGGCCTGACCCGCAACGGCCAGTGGGCCCAGGCCTCGATTCCCGTCTCGACCCTGCTCGGACCGCTGGTGGCGGCCCAGTCCATCCTCGACGTCTTCATGATCTCGAGTCTCGACGGCGCCTTGCCGGCGTCGAGCTTCCAGTTCGCGATCGACGATATCGTGTGGGAGTCGGGCGGTGGCGGCACCACCCCGACGCCGGAGCCGAGCGGGCCGACGTCGGTGAGCCAGACCTCGTCGACCATGCTGCAGTTCCGCACCACCACCGGTGGATGGGCGGATGTGCACTACACGGTCAACAACGGGCCGCAGCAGAATGTGCGCATGCAGCTCAATAGCGGTGTCAACACCTACACCGCCGGTGGGCTTGCGATCGGCAATACGGTGCGCTACTGGTTCACTTACTGGGACGCGCAGCGTAACTTTGCGGTGGACACGGCGCCGCAAACGCATACGATGCAATAACGACGGCGGTCACGGGACCGTCACCCCGAGTCGGTAAGTGCGGCCCGCTTCGATAGCGTCGATGCGGGCCGCAGGCATCACCGCACCATCGCAGCTCACCTCCACCCGCTGCACGTCGCCGCGCTGGATGTCGACCTCGAAGGTCGCACCACGGAAGCGCCGCGTCACCTGCATTCCGGGCCAGCCGGCCGGCAGTTGCGGCGCCACCGTCAGCCCGTGCGCATCGCCCTTCAAGCCGCACAGTCCCTCGATCAGGCAGCGATAGACCCACGCCACGGTGCCGGTATTGAACAACTGGCTCGAGCGTCCCGCCGTGCGCGGATACTCCTTGTACGCGCCGCGATAATAGTTGGGGATGAATACCGGCAGCTGGCCGCGCTGCAGGTAGTCGGCCAGGTCCGGGCCGGGGATCATCTTGCGCAGCGCATCGAAGGCGCGGTCGGCCTCGCCGATCGTGTACAGGCTGTAGATGTAGAACACCGAGGCGTGGTTGTAGACTGCGCCATTCTCGGCCGATCCCGGATGCTTCTGGGTGACGCGGCCGACGTCGTCGCGCATGGCGCTGTAGGGCGGGGCGAACATCTGCACGCCGTAGGGCGTGCGCAGCTGCTCGTCGATCTCGGCCAGCATGCGCGCGCGCTGCTCGTCGCTGGCCGCCCCGGACAGCAAGGCCCAGCTCTGTGGATTCAGGTAGATGCGGCCTTCGGTGTCGCTGGCCACGCCGAACTTGACGTCGTCGTCGGTGATGCCGCGCGCGAACCAGGCGCCGTCCCACAAATGGGTGTTGGCGGCGCCGTTCATCGCATTGGCGCCGTCGCGGTAGCGCGTTTCTGACTTCGCGTCGCCGCGCGCCGCGCACACGTCGGCCCACAGGTTCAGCGCGTACGCTGCCGCCACCGTCAGCCAGCCCGACACGCCGCGGCCCTTGTAGCCGACCATATTCATCGGGTCGCACCAGTCGCCCTGCTCGATGTAGGACAGGCCGCGCTCGTCGCGCCGCTGCAGGAGCCAGTCCATCGCCAGCGAGATGCGCTCGAACGCGCTCCTGACGGCGCCGTCGTGGGTCGTGACCGGGACGTCGAGGATGGCGACGTCGCCCGTTTCATCGAGATAGGCGCGCAGGCAGACCGGCAGCCAGACGCAGTGGTCGGTGTGCGGGATCTGGTTGATGTATTTGAGTTCGGCGCCTTCGAACAGCAGGATCCCGTCCGGCATCGCGCCATTGGCTTCCTGCTGGCTGAGCGAATGCAGGAAGGCGGCGCGCGCCGCTGCAGGCTTGACGAAGGCCATGCCCATATTGTCCTGCAGGTAGTTGCGGGTCTGCGGGTCGGTGGAAAGGCGATTGACGTCGCCGTGGTAATAGACCTGGCGCGCCAGCCAGGTGTTGACGAAATTATCGAGCTCGGGGTCCGGGGTGGCGATCTGGATCACGCCTTCGCCCTCGCGGATATAGGCGGCGTAGTCGCGCGCCGCCGCGGCGAACCCTTCCTCGCTCAGATAGCGCGCGCGCAGCGCTGCGGTCTCGGCGTCGTCGAAGGCGGGGCCGAACAGGAAGCGGCGCGTGGCGCTGTCACCTGGCGCCAGCGCCAGCCGGTATTGCACCACGGCGGCCGGCGTCTCGTAGCGCGCGTCGCCACAGCCGAGGCGCTCGGCCGCGATGCCGGACGGCGCATGCAGGCCGCCTTCGCCCTCGAACGCGGCCTGGCAGGCCTCCCAGGCGTCCGGCGCCTGCTCGCACAGGAACACGGTGCGGTCCTTGAACAGGCGGTTCTTGAAATAGTCTTCCAGTTTCTGGTAGGGCGTGACGCTCGAGGCGACGATCCCGCCCAGGTCGTGGCGGTATTCGGCCGACTGGTTCATCCACGACATATAGCCGATCGTGAAATGGGGATAGACGCTGATGCGGCGCGGCCGGTCGGTCAGATTGGTCACCTGCACGGTCCAGAGCTCGGCCACGTCGTCGACCGGCAGGCCGAGCGTGAGCTCGATGCGCACGCCCAGCTTTTCGACCGTCCAGTGCAGGTCGTTGCGGCCGACCGAGAACGCGAAGCGATCGACGCCGCCGCGCACCGGCTCGTAGGGCGCCGAGAAGATCTCGCCCGTCTCTTCGTCCTTGACGTAGCAGAAGCGGCCCGGATGGTGGGCGTAGTAATTCTGTTCCGGCTGCATGAAGGACTTGGCCTGCATATTCGGCGCATGCGAATACTTGCTCGGTTCGGGCTGCATGAACTGGGCGGTGGCGTAGCCGCGGCAGGTCGTCTGGATCATCATCCTGCGGTTCCACAGGAAGCCGCCGGCCTGCGGCATGGCGGTGGGGCTGGTCAGCACATAGCGGTCGTCTTGGGGATGGAGCATGGCAGAGGTATCGGGAGAGTTCATGGGGCGGCCTTGCGCGCCGCGAGATCGGCGCCAATACGCGACAGCTGCTTGCCGTCGAGGTTATACAAGCACATCACCAGCACCGCCAGCAGGGCAAAGGCGGCCGGGACGAACGACATCAGCCACACGATGCCGGCTTGCGAGCCGGTGGTCTGGGCGGCATTCGGCACATAGCCGAGCGACGTGAACACCGCGCCGATCACGCTGACCGCGACCGCGGTGCCGAGCTTTTGCGAGAAGGTGGCGGCGGCGAAGGTCATGGCGGTGGCGCGGCGGCCGGTGCGCCATTCGTTGTAGTCGGCGGTGTCGGCATACATCGAGAAGGCCAGCGGCGACTTGGGGCCGAGCACGAAGCCCATGGCCGCCTGCAGCACGAACATCAGGTCGATGCGGTCGGCCGGGATGAAGAAGAAGGCCGACGAGAACACGGCGGTGGCGCTCATCAGGATAATCATGAGCAGCTTCTTGTCGACGAAGCGCGTGAGCAGCGGCGTGCAGGCGGCGCCGATGGCGGCGAACACCATATATGTCGGCACGAAGGTCGCCATCAGCTCGGGGCGCTCGACCACGTACTTGAAGTAGTAGGCCGAGGTCGTGGTGCGCAAGGTGATGGTGACCATGATCACCAGCGCCAGCACGAACAGCACGACCCACGGGCGGTTGCCGGCCAGGTCGCGGATGTCGCGCATCACGTCGCTCTTCTGGCCGGGCGGCGGCGCCACGCGTTCCTCGGTATTGAGGAAGGTGACCAGGAACATGATCGAGGCCGCGACGCTCCAGGCCAGCATGGTGAGCTGCCAGCCGCGCACGTCGTCGCCGCCGCCCAGCCACGCCACCATCGCCGGCGTCGCCGCCGTCACCAGCGTGCTGCCGGCGAAGGCGCAGATGAAGCGCAGGCCGTTGATCGTCGAGCGCTCCTGCGGGTCGGGCGACATGACGCCGGACAGGGCGTTGTAGGGGATGTTGACGCAGGTGTAGAACACCATCATCGCCAGGTAGCTGGCGTAGGCCCAGACCAGCTTGCCGTCGGCGTCGAGGTCGGGCGTGGTGTAGGTCAGCACGGCCGCCGCGCCGAGGGGGATCGACATCCAGACCAGGTAGGGGCGGAACTTGCCGAAGCGGGTGCTGGTGCGGTCGGCGACGGCGCCGATCAGCGGATCGGTGAAAGCGTTGATCAGCTTGATCGAAGCGAGCAGGGTGGCGGCCTGCGCCGCCGAGATGCCGAAGGTGTCGGTGTAGAAGATCAGCAGGAAGGTGGCGATATTGGCCCAATAAAAATTGAAGCCCAT
>Ga0265780_10001777_pt1 | contig 29885 bp, 26 predicted proteins | sample P1T30metagenome_FD_192432 | JGI IMG/M metagenome (GOLD analysis project Ga0265780, IMG submission 192432) | Plant litter microbial communities from East Loma Ridge, Irvine, California - P1 T30 | ecosystem: Environmental > Terrestrial > Plant litter > Unclassified | place: USA: California... | reverse complement strand
ACCTTCACCTCGATGCCGCAGCTGCTGGCCGAGGAACTGGGCGCCGACCTCACCAAGGTGAAACTGGAACAGGCGCCGGCCAACAACAGCCTGTACGCCGACGCCATGCTGGGTGGCCAGGTGACCGGCGGTTCGACCTCGGTGCGCGCCGCCTGGAAACCGCTGCGCGAAGCCGGCGCCAAGGTGCGCACGGTGCTGGTGCAGGCGGCGGCAAAGAACTGGAACGTCGATGCCGGCGAGCTGAAAGTCGTCGGCGGCACCATCCGCCACGAGGCCTCGAATCGTTCGGTGCATTTCGGCGAGGTGGCCGAGGCGGCCTCGAAGCTGAGCTTCCCGGCCAGCGTGAAACTCAAGGATGCGGCCGACTTCACCCTGATCGGCAAGTCGCAGAAGCGCCTGGATTCGGCCGCCAAGACCGACGGCTCGGCGCAGTTCGGCATCGATGCGCGTCTGGAGGGCATGGGCATCGCGGTGGTGGCGGCGTCCCCGGTGCTGGGCGGGAAGGTGGCGGCGGTGGACGAGCAGAAGGCGATGGCGGTGAAAGGCGTGCGCCAGGTGCTGCGCCTCGAGGGTGCGGTGGCGGTGGTGGCGGACAACTTCTGGGCCGCGAAACAGGGTCTGCTGGCGGCCGCGCCGCGCTTCGAGGATGGCGCCAACGGCAAGGTCAGCACGGCCTCCATCGTGGCCGACATGGCCAAGGCCTCCGAGGGCACGGGCGCGGTCGCCCGCAACGAAGGCGACGCGCTCAAGGCGCTGGAGCAGGATGGCGGACGCCGCATCGACGCCGTCTACGAACTGCCTTTCCTGGCCCACGCGACCATGGAACCGATGAATTGCACGGTTGACCTGCGTGCCGACGCCTGCCATTTGTGGGTGGGCACCCAGGTACCGGCGCTGGCCCAGGGCGCGGCGGCCAAGGTGGCCGGCCTGCCGGTCGAGAAAGTGCTGGTGCATAATTTTTATATCGGCGGCGGCTTCGGGCGCCGGCTGGAAGTCGACAACGTCATCCAGGCGGTCAGCTTCGCCAAGCTGGCCAAGGGCCCGCTGAAAGTCATCTGGACGCGCGAAGAAGACATGCAGCACGACATGTACCGCCCCTATTATTACGACCGCCTGTCGGCCAGGATCGACGACAAGGGCATGCCGACCGCCTGGTTCCACCGCGTTACCGGCTCCTCGATCATGGCACGCTTCGCGCCGCCGGCGGTGAAGAACGGCGTCGATCCGGATGCGGTGGAAGGCGCGGCCGACCTGCAATACAGCATTCCCGCCATGCGCGTGGAATACGTGCGCCACGAGCCGCCCGGCCTGGCCACGGCCTTCTGGCGCGGCGTGGGGCCGACCCACAACGTGTTCGTGGTCGAGAGCTTCATCGACGAACTGGCCTATGCAAGCAAGACCGACCCGGTCGCCTTCCGCCGTTCGCTGCTGCAAAAATCGCCGCGCACGCTGGCGGTGCTGAACCTGGCGACTGCAAAGGCGGGCTGGGGCAAGCCGCTGCGCCCGGTCGAAGGCCGCAAGATGGGACGCGGGATCTCGACCCAGTTTGCCTTCGGCAGCTACATGGCGCAGGTGGCGGAAGTGTCGGTCGGCCCGGATGGCGACGTGCGCGTGCACCGCGTGGTGTGCGCGGTCGACTGCGGCCAGAACATCAACCCGGACACCATCGTGGCCCAGATGGAAGGCGGCATCGTGTTCGGTGCCAGCGCCGCGCTGTGGGGCCAGGTCACGCTCGACAAGGGCAAGGTGCAGCAGTCGAACTTCGGCGACTACCGGGTGATGCGCATGAACGAGGCGCCGGCGGTGGAGGTGTGGATCGTGAACAGCCGCGACGAGCCGGGCGGGATCGGCGAGCCGGGAACGGCGGGGATCGCGCCGGCGCTGGCGAATGCGGTGTTTGCGGCGACGGGCAAGCGGGTGCGCAAGTTGCCGATTGGGGAGCAGCTTAAAAAAGCGTAGGGTGGACGGCTGCACCCGGGCATATGCGAATACGCGCCCGGTGTGCCGTCCACGCGTCCACCCTGCGTATCATTCCTCGTCGTAAGGATCCGGATACCCCAGCGCCTCCATGATGTCGCGCTCCAGCTGCTCCATCTCCTCGGCCTCTTCATCGTTGTCGTGGTCGAAGCCCTGCGCATGCAGCACCCCGTGCACCACCAGGTGTGCCACGTGTTCCTCGACCGTTTTCTTCTGCTCCCCGGCTTCGCGCTGCAGCACGTCGGTGCACAGCACGATGTCGGCTTGCGTCGGCTCGTCGGCGGCGATTTCCTCGCCTTCGTTGTAGGCAAAGGTGAGGACGTTGGTCGCGTAATCCTTGCCGCGGTATTCCCGGTTCAGGGTCTGGCCTTCGGCGGCGTCGACGAAGCGGATCGCCAGTTCGGCCGGGCCGAGCAGCGACGCCTGCACCCAGCGTTCGATCATGGCCGGCGTGATGTCTGCTTCCAGGCGGATGTCGGCGTACTGGACGTCGAGGTCGAGATTATGTTTTTTTTCTTGCATTTCGGGTCGCGGTGGTTGCAGTCTTGGGCAGGGCGCCGATCTCCTGGATCGAGGCCGCTTTTTCGTAGGCGTCGACGATGCGGCCCACCAGCGGGTGGCGCACCACGTCGGCGCTGGAGAAGTGGGAGAAGGCGATGCCGCGCGTATCCTTCAGCACGTGCATGGCGTCGGCCAGGCCGCTGCGCTGGGTCTTGTGCAGGTCGACCTGGGTGATGTCGCCGGTGACCACGGCCTTGCTGCCGAAGCCGATCCGGGTCAGGAACATCTTCATCTGTTCGACCGTCGTATTCTGGGCTTCGTCCAGGATCACGAAGGCGTGGTTCAGCGTGCGGCCGCGCATGAAGGCCAGCGGCGCGATCTCGATGACCTGCTTTTCGAACAGCTTCTGCGTACGGTCGAAGCCGAGCAGGTCGTACAGCGCGTCGTACAGCGGGCGCAGGTAAGGGTCGACCTTTTGCGCGAAGTCGCCCGGCAGGAAGCCGAGGCGCTCGCCGGCTTCGACGGCCGGGCGGGTCAGGATGATGCGTTTCACCGCGTCGCGCTCGAGCGCATCGACCGCGCACGCCACCGCAAGATAGGTCTTGCCGGTGCCGGCCGGGCCGATGCCGAAGCTGATGTCGTGTTCCAGCACCGCTTTCAGGTACTGGATCTGGTGCGGCGTGCGGCCGCGCAAATCGCTGCGGCGGGTCTTCAGCGTCGGGCTGACCAGCTCGCTGCTGTCCTCGGCTTCGTCGGCATCTTCTTCGGCGGCGGCCGACGCGGTGGCGCCCGGTTCCTTCTTCGGCGCGTCGGCCGGCTCGGGAATGGCCGGCTTCAGGCCGGCGCGCTGTTCGACCAGCGCCAGCTGCACTTCCTCGATCGGCACGACCTTGTCGGCCACGGCATAGAAGCGTTCGAGCAGTTCGACCGCGCGTGCGGCATTGCTGCCGCTGACGATGAAGCGTTCGCCGCGGCGGAAGATGGTCACGTCGAGGGCGGCCGAGATCTGGCGCAGGTTCTCGTCGAGCGGGCCGCAGAGATGGGCGAGCCGGGTGTTATCGAGCGGCTCGGGAACGAAATACGAAGGCTGGGTAGGCGTCTGGGTTTTCAACTGGCTTTGGCTATCGTATCAATGCTGGCGACCAGGTCGCCACGCAGGCTGTAATCCAGGCTTTCGACGATGCGCACGTCGACCAGTTGGCCGATCAGCGCGTCGCCGGCTACGCCCGGGGCGAAAATCACCGCACGGTTGTTCTCGGTGCGGCCTTGCAGTTCGGGTTGTCCATCGAGGGTGAGGCCGCGCTTGGACGGGCCTTCGACCAGGATGCGCTGGACCGTGCCGACCATCGCGGCACTGGTCTTGCGGGTGTTGGCATCGATCAGTGCCTGCAGGCGCTGCAGGCGCGCCAGTTTCACCTCGTGCGGCGTGTCGTCTTCCAGGTTGGCGGCCGGGGTGCCGGGGCGCTTGCTGAAGATGAAGCTGAAGCTGTTGTCGAAGCCGACGTCCTGGATCAGCTTCATCATCGCTTCGAAATCGGCCTCGCTCTCGCCCGGGAAACCGACGATGAAATCGGATGAAATCGTGATGTTCGGGCGCACCGCCTTGATGCGGCGGATGATCGATTTGTATTCGAGGCCGGTGTAGCCGCGCTTCATGGCTTGGAGGATGCGATCCGACCCGTGCTGCACCGGCAGGTACAGGTGGTTCACCAGCTGCGGGATCCTGGCATAGGCATCGATCAGGCGCTGGGTGAATTCCTTCGGGTGGCTGGTCACGAAGCGCAGGCGCTCGATGCCCGGGATCTCGGCCACGTATTCGAGCAGCAGGGCAAAGTCTGCCACGTCACCGTTTTCCATGGCGCCGCGGAAGGCATTCACGTTCTGACCGAGCAGCATGATTTCCTTGACACCCTGGGCGGCCAGGCCGGCGACTTCGGTCAGCACGTCCTCGAAGCGGCGCGAGACTTCCTCGCCGCGGGTGTAGGGCACCACGCAGTAGCTGCAGTACTTGCTGCAGCCTTCCATGATCGAAACATAGGCGACCGGGCCCTCGACCTTGGCCGGGGGCAGGTGGTCGAACTTCTCGATCTCCGGGAAGCTGATGTCGACCTGGGCCGCGCCGGTGTTGCGGCGCAGCTGGATCATCTGCGGCAGGCGATGCAGGGTCTGCGGACCGAACACCATGTCGACGTGGGGCGCGCGCTTGACGATCGCTTCGCCTTCCTGCGACGCGACGCAGCCGCCCACGCCGATGATCAGCTCGGGCCGGGCGCGTTTCAGCGCCTTCAGGCGGCCCAGATCCGAAAAGACTTTTTCCTGGGCTTTTTCGCGGACCGAGCAGGTGTTGAACAGGATCACATCGGCATCGTCAGGCGTGTCGGTACGGACGAGTCCGTCGGATGCGCCGAGCACGTCCGCCATCTTGTCCGAGTCGTACTCGTTCATCTGGCAACCGAAGGTCTTGATGAAAACTTTTTTCTGCATGAATGCTTGTTCTATTTGTAATGCTTTAACAAGTGAGGCCAGTTTACCGTAAATCGGCCGCACCCCCGGACTATGCCGCGTGCGCCCCCGGTTTCGTACCCCGCGGAATTGATAATTTCTGTATTTCAAGATAGATACAGTCGGTTACATTGTTAATTCTTGAAACTACGTTTCCAACTGTTATCTTAAAAATTGCTTATGTGACTCGAACTTGTTTCCTCTTGTAAATCAATGAGTTCCTGAGCACAGGCAATTGCAAAAATTTGTCCAAAAAAACTCTTGCGTGCGCCACAATCTGTCGCCATGTGCTGAAATGACTATGTGACAAGCTTTCCAGAAGATAGCTTGATTTCGACCAATGAATTATGTGCTCAGGTCGAGGGTGGAATCCTCGTATGAGTTTGATAATTTGTTCGAAAGGCAAGTGTGCGCTGGGAAGTTCGTTAATGGATGTCGCGAAGGCCGCGGCGGGCGACAAGCATGCAACGCGCAACGGTTTTTCGAGGAATCCGAAGGATTCAAGGGAGCGCAAGCAGTCCGGTAGCGTTGTCGGTGGGTCGGCGGACATGATCTGCCAGGCGCATCAGGAACGCGGTCCGGGAACTTATGTAGACGAAAACTGTTCCTTAACGAAAATTCGTAAAGGAACTATTTTAACCACTCACGAGGTAATCATGGCACATCACGCACTGTCATCGCAGGAAAGCTACAACCCCAACCACTTGCTCGATATTCTGCTGGGCAAGATGCAGCTGAAGAACGACGCGGCGCTGTCGCGCATGCTGGAAGTGGCTCCGCCCGTCATCAGCAAGATCCGTCACCACCGCCTGCCGGTCGGCGCCTCGCTGCTGATCCGCATGCACGAAGTGACCGGGATGAGCATCCGCGATCTGCGCGACCTGATGGGCGACCGTCGTACCAAATATCGCCTGTCGGACGCCCAAGGCCGCCCGAAGCCAGAAGAAAAAGCTGCACAACTGGCTGCCCAGCAAGCCGCACAGCAAGCCCAGCCACAAGGTCAGGACGCACAAGGCAACGACAAGTCGGGCAACTATGCGCACTAATGCCGAGGGCATGACAGGCGTTTCTGTCATGCCAGCGGCGCAACCCGGCGGGAGGCTTGGGTTCATCCGAACCCGGCTCCCCTCCATCCAGTCATGATCGGGCCATCCGGCATTACGCCAAACATGATGGCCGACATTTCCCTGAATTGCTGTTCCGTCTCGCGGAACACGCAGCCGTAAGCCTCCTCGTTCAATCCCATCGCTTCCCATGCCGCCATCAACACTGCGGCACCAGTTCGTCCGCATCGCTGGCAAGATCGAGCGGCATGCTCGGCAGCAAGATGCAGTGATCTGTTGTATTCTCGTCCGGCTCTGCTTACCGCAGGGCCCACCATCCGCATCCGCTTCAACCCGCTTCGATCCATAGAGAATCAACATGAAACTGTATTTCAGCCCCGGCGCCTGCTCGCTGTCGCCCCACATCGTCCTGCAAGAGGCAGGCCTGGACTTCAGCGTGGAACGCGTCGACATCCGCGCGCGCCGGACCGCCGCCGGCGCCGACTTCCTCGCCATTAACAGCAAAGGCTATGTGCCCGCTCTGGAACTGAAGGATGGCACCGTCCTCACCGAAGGCCCGGCCATCGTCCAGTTCATCGCCGACCTGGCACCGGAGCGCCAGCTGATCCCGGCCCACGGCACGCTGGAACGCTACCAGGTGCTGGAATGGCTGAACTTCATCGCGACCGAGGTGCACAAGAGCTTTGGCCCGCTGTTCCGCCCGACCGCGACCGACGACATGAAAGAAGCCTCGCGCACCACCCTGGTCAACCGCCTGGGCTGGATCGCCGGCCGCCTGGAAGGCGGCGACTACCTGATGGGTGCGCAATTCACGGTGGCCGATGCCTATTTGTTCACGGCGCTGGGCTGGGCTGCCTTCGTCAACTTCGATCTGTCGCCCTGGCCGGTGCTGGTGGCTTACCAACAGCGCGTTGGCAGCCGCCCGGCCGTCCAGCAGGCAATGCGCGCCGAAGGCCTCATCAAATAAAGCTGAAGGTCTTGTCAAATAAATAGGGCGCGCCTTGTGCCGTGCGCAAGCGCGGCAAGGTACCATGCGCGCCATGACCAGCAAACGCTACATTGCCCTGCTCAGGGGCGTCAATGTCGGACGGGCAAAACGCATCGCCATGGCCGACCTGCGCAAACTCATCGAGGATCTCGGCTATACCGAGGTGCGCAGCGTTCTCAACAGCGGGAACGTGGTGTTCAGCGGTCCGCCCCTGCCGCAGGCCGAGGTCGCGGCCGCGGTCGAGGAAGCGCTGGTCCTCAAGCTCGGCGTGGCGGCGCGCACGCTGGTCCTGGACGGCGAAGAACTGGCCGGCATCATGGCGGCCAACCCGCTGCTCGACCGGGCGCCCGACCATGCGCGCCTGGTGACCTTCATCCTGTCCAATCCACTGTCGGTGCCGGATACGCTGCAGGCCATCGAAACGCTGTGCCGCCAGGACTGGCACCCGGGTGCACTGGCGCTGGGCGAGCGTGCCGTGTATGTGTGGTGTCCGGACGGTATCCTGGACAGCGCGGCCGCGGCCGCCCTCGGCAAGCTGCTGGGCGACGCCACTACCTCGCGCAACTGGTCCACGCTGCTCAAGCTGCACGCCTTGTCGGGTGGGGCGCACGCCTGATTTTTTGCGATGGGCTTGATTACGCCCAAACCAGCCCTATATATAAGTGAAGCGGCGGATTGCCCCGTCCAATAAAAAACGACGCCTTATACCGCTGGCGCCGTTCGTCCCACTCGGTATTTCCGATCAAGCGGCATTCCGGTCCGCGGCATGCGGAACCGTCGATCCCATCCTCACTTGAATTTCTCGCTGCTGTCGCGGCTGGCACGGTATCCGATCAGGATCAGGCCTACCAGCATCATGGCAAACACTTCCGGTTCGGGAAGTTCGGACATCGAGGCCGGCGGCGGTGCCACCACCTCGTTGCGCTGGACTACCGACAAGTCGGCCATGCGCACATTGGCGCCGCCGCGATTGTCGAGGTCGATGGCAGCGGCCTGGACGGCACCGCCGGACAACAAACCCATTGCTATGACGAGTGCATATCGTTTCACGTTCATTCCTTCGAAATGGCTTTCGTTGTTGCGGAACTAAGGAAGCAATACTGCAGGGCTGCCGGCCCGGCGCCAGACGCCGGGCCCACTCCCGTATAAATGGTAGCAAAATGCGTTTCGCATTGCGTCTGTTTTATGCATGCGCCAGGCGATAAATGCTTGTCAAACTTGACGTTTTTTAAATGAATCAAATGCAAGGCGATGCCTGAACAGCATTTGATAAAAATATAAAACTCGCGCAATTTATTGCATCCTGTGTAGCGAAATTATTGAAGTTTCAAGGAAATGCGATATCAAACAAACATTGAATGTTGTGACGCAAAATTTTTTCGGCACACGGTATACACCTAAGTTTTCTTTGCGAGTATAGTCTCCATATCCCTATTGCCTACGGGCATCAAAACAATATCAGACGAACACGTTTGAGTATCACCCAGCGGTCCCCAGCACCGCCGCTTTCACTGCCAGCCGGCCGGTTGAAGGCCACGCAAGACCCGCTTCAGCATCACCAGCAATATCACGCACCCTTTTGTTTTTCTAGAGTACCGATATGCCCAACTTCGCTCGCATCCAAATTGCCTTCAAGAATGTTTACGTTCGTCTCCTCACCGCCGTGCTGCTCGGCGTGCTGACAGGTTGGGCAATTTACAAGGCCGACGTGCCGCAGGATACCGCCCCGGTCATCCATTCGCAGAACATCGCCGAAATCACCCAGCTGGCTTCGCAGAAAGACAGTCTTGACTACCTGCTCGTGGCCAAGCCCTTGTCCGACTCGCCGCGCTACGTCTTCAAATTCAAGGGCGCGCCTGCGCTGCACGTGGTGAAGGTGCCGAGTACCTCGCACCTGTCGCTCGAGCGTGAAGTGCTGCTGAAGAATGCGATCCCGTATTCGATCGCCAAGGACGATTACCTGAGCACCCACAAGGCGGTGATGCAGGAAGAGGGCGAAGGCTTCGGCACCGACGTGCTGGACTTCCTGAAGCGCCATGCGCTCGACCTGGCCGTGCTGGCTGCGATCCTGTACTTCGTGAGGTTCGGCATGCCAGGCATGAACGGCGGTGCCCAGATGATCGCGCCCGACAAGCTGAAAGGCTCGATGGACGACCTGATCGGCATGGAAGACATCAAGCAGGAAGTGCTACACCTGGAAGACATGATCCGCAACCGCGACCTGTACCAGGAACACAATATCGACAAGCCCTTCAACGTCATGCTGACCGGCCCGGCTGGTACCGGCAAGACCAAGCTGGTCGGCTACCTGGCCAAGCGCCTCAACATGCCGCTGATCCAGGCTTCCGGTTCGGCGCTGGAATCGGGCTATGTCGGCGGCGGTTCCAAGGCCCTGAACGCCCTGTACCGCAAGGCTTGCGCCAAAGGCAAGTGCATCATCTTCCTCGATGAAGGCCAGAGCCTGTTCATGCCGCGCGGCCGCAGCGAAAAGAAATGGGAAGACGATACCGCCAACACCCTGCTCGGCCTGCTGGACGGCGTGAAGAGCGACAAGGGCCAGGGCGTGATCTGGGTGATCGCCTCGAACTTCGACGATGCCTCGACCGAGATGGACGAAGCGATGCTGCGCCGCTTCTCGGTGAAGATCAATTTCCGCCTGCCGAACAAGAACGAGCGGCGCGAACTCCTGCGCAGCTTCCTGGCCAAGAAGAAGGATGGTCTGGTCGACTGGAACAACCTGGACCTGGACCAGGTCGCGGAAATCACCCAGAACCTGAGCCCGGCGCTGCTGGAAACCGTGGTCGAACGCGCCTCGATGCTGTCGATCCAGGAAAAAGTCATCATCGACACCGACCTGCTGTTCCGCGCCTACGAGCGCGCCACCATCGGCCTGACCGACCGCGCCACCACCGCCGAGAAGCACAAGCAGCGCGAGCGCATCGCGGTGCACGAACTGGGCCACTTCTTCATGCAGATCGATCCCTGGCTGCGCGCCGGCATGAGCCTGGGCGAAGTGAAGGAGAAATCGCACCTGCTGAAGATCAGTACCGAGGCGGTGTCCAAGATCGGCGCGCTGGGTTACGTGCTGCAGTCGGGCGAGGACATGTCGCTGCGCACCCTGGAAGAGCTGGAGCGCGACGTGGTCGGCCTGTATGGCGGCGTGGCGGCGGAAGAGCTGTTCTACGGCGCCCGAGGCATCTCGGTCGGCAGCCAGAACGACATCGAAAAAATCACCAAGATGCTGAACCTGATGGTGGGCCGCTTGTCGATGTACTCGCGTGCCAAGATCGACTACAGCCAGCTGCAGAACGACGCCGGCGGCGAGCACACCTTGCGCCAGGTGGAAGAAAAGTCGGACGAGCTGTACAGCTACACCCTGGATGCGATCCGCGACTACCGCGATGTGATCGTGGCGCTCAAGGACACGCTGCTCGACCAGTATGTGCTGTCCAAGGATGCCGTGTTCGCGCTGCTGGAACAACACCACGACATGCTGCAGGCCGGCCTGGCGCACCAGCGTCACGCCAAGCTGACGCTGTGCGCCGAGGAAGCGGTGGCATAAGCTTCAGCGCTGTACCTGGACTTTCTGGAAAGCCCATCCTGTTCCCCGCAGGATGGGCTTTTTTCATGCGAGTCAAATACGCAACAGTTATTGCGAGACAGGAATCATTTGGTTAGAATGAGGTAAATTCGGTAAATTCAGCAATCAAGGGGTAAAACTGTCATGAATAGTGTACTGGAAGTACTGGTTCCAACCATGCCGACGGACGAGCGCCTGGCCTGGATAGGCCTTGCTGCCGTACGCGAAAAGCAGCTTCCCGGCCCCAAGGCGGCCGCGCTGATCCGCTTTCATGACATCCTGGGCTCGGTCTATCCCTGCCTGTCGAACTATCTGCCCTACGATCCGGCGCTGGCCGAATGTCCGTGGGCGGAAGGCGGTCTGCTGGCGGGTGCCGGCAGCCAGATGGCGACCCTGGTCCTGAAAGAATCGCATTTTCGCGATGTACTGGATTTCATCGTGAGCACCGCCGGCACCCTCGGCCTGACCGTGTTCGACCGCCAGCGCGGGCAGATCCATCGCCCCCTGGCCTTGCCGCCCGAGCTGACCTATGAAATCCACGTGCACGGCATCCGTCCCGGTTTCACGCGCGAGCGGGTGGTGACCCGGATCGCCCGCGTGTTCCGCCAGGACGCGGACCAGATCCGCCGCATGCTCGACACGCCCCGCGCCAAGGTCCGCAAAGGGAGCGACCGCCTGAGCGCACTGCGTTGCCAGGCGATGCTGTCGAAGCTCGGCTGCTGCTGCAGCATCGTCGCCGAAGACCCGCCCGCCCTGCAGCCGGTGCGGGAAATCAGCCTCGCCGGCGGCAACCAGGCGGCCGATCTCGAGCGCCTGCGCCGCTGCGCCTTGCTGGGACATGCGGAATCGCAGTACCAGCTGGGCTTCCTGCTGTTGCGTGGACTGGATCTGACCCAGGACAGCGTCCAGGGCGCGATCTGGATCGAGCTGGCGGCCGGGCAGGGCCATGCCGAGGCGCAGTGGACGCTTGCCCTGTGCTACCGCGAAGGCAATGGCGTCTTCAAGAGCTATGCGCGCGCGCTGGAATGGATGCGCCAGGCCGCGCTGCAAGGCGATGCACAGGCGCAGACCAGCGTCGGCCGCATCTACTGCAAGGGCGAGGGCGTGCAGCCCGACCTGGCCGAGGCGCGCCGCTGGTTCGAGCGCGCCGCGGGGCAGGGCGACAGCCAGGGCCAGTACTGGCTCGGCAAGATGCTGTCCGAAGGGAAGGGCGGCAAGATGGACCGCGAACAGGCGAATGCCCTGTTCAGCAAGGCGGCGCGGCTTGGCAATCTGGATGCAAAGCTGTCCTTGCAGGCGGCGTGATTGTTGGCGGCTCCCTTATCGCGGACGTGATCGGAGCCGGCGCGTAACACAACGATTCAATGCGCCACCACCGGCACCTGCGCCAATCCTTCCATGACATGCCGCGTCATGCTGCGCGCCAGCTCATGCTCGCCCACCAGCACCGTGCCGCCGGTTTCCTCGCGCAGCAGGCGCGCCTCTTCCTCGTTGTGGGTACGCACCACCACGCGGATCGCTGGATTCAAGGCCTTGGCCGTTTCGATCATGGCGCGCACGTGGAAGGTGTCCGGCGTGGCGATCACCAGCATTGAAGCGCGCGCGATGTGGGCCTGGATCAGCACCGCCGGCTCGGATGCGTTGCCGGCCACCGCCGGCTGGTCGCGCCGGCGCAGGTCTTCGACCATCTCGCGGTTCTGCTCGGCCACCACGAAGTGGACGCCCTGGCGCGTCAGCTCTTCGGCGATGCGCTTGCCGACGCGGCCATAACCGACCAGCACCACCTGCCCGGTCAGGCGCTCGTGGGTCACGCTGGGCGGCAGCTCGGCCAGCGGGTCGGGCGAACGCTCCATGCGGCGCGCGTGCTCGGACTTGCCGCGCACCCAGCGCTCCAGCGGGGCGATCGCCTTGAACATCACCGGATTCACCGCGATCGAGACGATGGCGCCGGCCAGGATCAGGTTCTGGCCGAGTTCCGGCAGCAGGCCGAGCGACATGCCCAGGGCCGCCAGGATGAAGGAGAACTCGCCGATCTGGGCCAGGCTGGCCGACACCGTCAGCGCCGTGTTCAGCGGATAGCGCAGCACCAGCACCAGCACGAAGGCCGCCAGCGATTTGCCGACCAGGATGATGCCCAGCACGGCGAGCACCTGCAGCGGATGCTCGACCAGCACGCGCGGGTCGAACAGCATGCCGACCGAGACGAAGAACAGCACCGAGAAGGCATCGCGCAGCGGCAGGGTTTCCTGGGCCGCGCGGTGACTCAGCTCCGATTCGCGCAGCACCATGCCGGCAAAGAAGGCGCCCAGCGCGAACGAGACGCCGAACAGGTGCGACGAGCCGAAGGCGATGCCGACCGCCGCCGCGACCACGGCCAGCGTGAACAGCTCGCGCGAACCGGTCTTGGCGACGCGCCACAGGAACCAGGGAAAGAGCTTGCGGCCGACCACCAGCATGAAGGCGACGAATGCGCCCACCTGCAGCAGGGTCCAGCCCAGCGTGGCCCACAGCGAGGCATCCGGATCGCCGGTGCTTTTCCCGCCCAGCGGGCCGGCCAGCGCCGGCAGCAGCACCAGCACCAGCACCGTCACCAGGTCTTCCACCACCAGCCAGCCGACCGCGATGCGGCCGTTGAAAGAATCGAGCTGGCCGCGGTCTTCCAGGGCTCTCAACAAGACCACCGTGCTGGCCACCGACAGCGCCAGGCCGAACACCAGGCCGGCACCCATGCCCCAGCCCCACCAGTGGGCGACGCCGATGCCCAGCAGGGTCGCCACCGCGATCTGCAAGACCGCGCCGGGCAGGGCAATGCCCTTCACCTCGAGCAGGTCGTCGAGCGAAAAGTGCAGGCCGACCCCGAACATCAGCAGCATCACCCCGATCTCGGCCAGCTGGGAAGCCAGCGCGACGTCGGCGACGAAGCCGGGCGTGGCCGGGCCGATGATGACACCGGCGGCGAGATAGCCGACCAGCGCCGGCAGGCGCAGGCGCACGGCGAGCATGCCGAACATCAGGCCCAGGCCGAGGGCGGCGGCAATCGTGGTGATTAAACTGATGTTGTGATCCATGCGGGCTTGGCCTCCTTGTCAATATACCGCGACAGTATAAGCGACGATCGGCCTCAAGCAGTAAAATTGACCAGAAATCGCTACGAATGACGGTAGTTTCTACTGCGAAAGCAGAAAATGCGTGCAAATCGGCTCAAGATGAGTAAGCGCGGGAAAGGGTGGCCGACTGCGGCGCGACATTCCCACCCGGCCTGGTCTAGGATAATGGCGTGAGCACAACATCCAACACCGCAAAAAACCCGGACAAGAGTATCGAGCTGCGCAAGTCGAAGCGGCTGGCGCTGGCCTTCTTCGTCGGCGCCGCCATCCTGTTTGTCGTCGCCCTGTTTTTACCCCCGAACTGGTGGAGCGGCCTGCTGAAGGCTTTTGCCGAGGCGGCCATGATCGGCGCTCTGGCCGACTGGTTCGCGGTAGTGGCACTGTTCCGGCGCATCCCGATCCCGATCGTGTCACGCCACACCGAAATCATCCCGGCCAACAAGGCGCGCATCGCCGACAACCTGGCCGCCTTCGTCCACGAAAAATTCCTCGACACCGATTCCATCGTCGGCCTGATCCAGCGCCACGACCCGGCGAAGCAGGTGGCCGACTGGCTGGTCAAACCCGAGAATACCGAACTGTTGGGGAACTACCTGGTGCGCATGAGCGGCTGGGCGCTCGACTTCATCGAAGACGCCGCGGTGCAGAAATTCATCCGCCGCGCAGTCCATACGATGGTCCAGCAGGTCGACCTGTCAAAGACCAGCGGCGCCCTGCTCGAAAGCTTCACGCGCGACAACCGCCACCACGAGCTGCTGAACGAAGGCATCGACCAGTTGGCGGCCCTGCTGGCCAACGAAGAAACCCAGGCCGTGATCGCGCAAGGCATCGTCGACTGGCTGCGCGAGGAATACGCCTTCATGGAACGCATGCTGCCCTCGGACATGATCGGCAAGAAGGGCGCCGACCTCACCGTGCGCATGGCCTCGGGCATCCTGAACCGCGTGTCCGAGGACATGCAGCACCCGCTGCGCCTGCGCTTCGACGCCTTTACGCGCGAATTCGTCGAACACCTGAAGACCGACCCGGATTTCATCGCGAAGGGCGAGGACATCAAGCGCCACCTGATCGGCGACGCCACCCTGAACGGCTATATCGGCTCGCTGTGGGGCGACCTCAAAGGCTGGATCAAGCGCGACCTGGACAGCCCCGACTCGGTCCTGCGCGGACGCATCGTCGCCACCGGCGCCTGGGTCGGGCGCATGCTGGCCGACGACCCGCAGCTGCGCGCCTCGCTCGACGCGAACCTGGAGCTGGCGGCACGCGGCGCGGCACCCGAATTCGCCGGCTTCCTGACGCGCCACATCGCCGACACCGTCAAGCAATGGGACAGCCGCGAGATGTCGGAACAGGTGGAACTCAACATCGGCAAGGACCTGCAATACATCCGCATCAACGGCACCATCGTGGGAGGTTTGATCGGTGTGCTGTTGTACCTGTGTTCGACCATGCCGGCACTGTTGCGCTGAACTATCGGAACGGTGCACGCGTGCGGCATAAATTGCAAAAAACGCTATATATTAGCAGCACTATTTTTAGAACCGAGACAGCTTGTCGATGCGTTTCCGCGCCGTTTCAATTCCGATCCTCGGCATCACCGGCACCGCCCCCGGAACAAGTCCGGCGGCACCGCTCCAGGATGCATTGCATGCCTACGGCATTCAGGCCTGGCACATTGGCCGGCTATGGAACTTCACGCTGGCGCTGTGCGCGCTGGTGTTCGCCGCCATCGTCGTCGCCTGCCTGTTCGCCGTGTGGCGCGCACCGCGTGCCGATGCGGCCACCCCGCCCGACCTGAGGTCGCTGGCCCAGCCCGAACGCCGCATCCACCGCACCGTGGCCTGGGCGGTCGGCCTTGCCACCGTCGGCTTGCTGGTGCTGCTCGCGGCCGACGTATTCACCGCCCGCGCGCTGGGACGCCTGCCGCTGCAGGACGCGGTCAACATCGAACTCACCGGCCACCAGTTCTGGTGGGAGGCGCGCTATCTCGACCCGGATAGCAAGCGCCAGTTCGTCACCGCCAACGAGCTGCACATCCCGGTCGGGCGCCCGGTCATCGTCACGCTGCGCAGCAAGGACGTGATCCACACGCTGTGGGTGCCGAACCTGCACGGCAAGCGCGACATGATCCCCGGCCGTACCGCGACGCTGCAGTTCCGCGCCGACCAGCCGGGCACCTACCGCGGCCAGTGCGCCGAATTCTGCGGCCTCGAACACGCGATGATGGCGCTGCTGGTGGAGGCCGAGCCGAACGCGCAATATGAAGCCTGGGCAGAAGGCCAGCGCCGCCGCGCGCCGGAACCCGCCACCGACGCCGCGCGCCGCGGACGCGATTTGTTCCTGTCGAAATCCTGCGTCCGCTGCCACACCATCAACGGCATCGGTGCCACCTCCGCCCTGGGGCCAGACCTGACCCACCTGGCCAGCCGCACCACGCTCGCCGCCGGCATGCTGCCCAACGACAGCAGCCACCTGGCGTCCTGGATCCTCGATCCGCAAACCCTGAAGCCGGGCGTCTACATGCCCGTCAACCGCATGCGCCCGGACGAACTGCACGACCTGCTGGCCTACCTGGAGACCCTGAAATGAGCGTGGTGGAGAGCCGGGCGCAAGCGTGCCTGAAACCCGAAGACGCGGCACTGCTGGAGCAGACCTGGAGCGATCCGCCCGGCGTGCGCGGCTGGTTCTCGGCGATCAACCACAAGACCATCAGCCTGCGCTTCATGATCACGACCTTCGTGTTCTTCGTGCTCGGCGGCCTGCTGGCGCTGGCGATCCGCCTGCAGCTGGCGGGGCCGGACGGCAAGGTGGTCGGCGCCGACATGTACAACCAGCTGTTCACCATGCACGGCAGCACCATGATGTTCCTGTTCGCGGTGCCGGTGATGCAGGCCGTCGCCACTTACCTGGTGCCCCTGATGATAGGCGCGCGCAGCGTCGCTTTCCCGCGCATGAACGCCTTCGCCTACTGGATCTTCACCCTCGGCGGGATGATGCTGTTCATCGCGTTTTTCCTGAACGTCGGCCCGGACGCCGGCTGGTTCGCCTACGTGCCGCTCTCCAGCCTGCAGTACTCGCCGACCAAGCGCGTCGACATCTGGGCCCAGATGATCACCTTCACGGAAATGGCGGGCCTGATGGAAGCGATCGTCCTGATCACCACCATCCTCAAGATGCGCGCGCCGGGCATGACCCTGAACCGCATGCCGCTGTTCGTCTGGACCATCCTGGCGACCTCCTTCATGGTGCTGTTCTCGATGCCGGCCGTGATGCTCGCCAGTACCGCCCTGATCACCGACCGCCTGGTCAACACCCAGTTCTTCAACCCGCTCAAGGGCGGCGACGCGCTGCTGTGGCAGCACCTGTTCTGGTTCTTCGGCCACCCCGAGGTCTACATGATCTTCATCCCGCCGCTGGGCATGATCTCGAGCATCGTGGCGACCTTTTCGCGCCGTCCGGTGGTCGGCTATGCGGCGATGGTGCTGGCCGTGATCGCCACCGCCTTCTTCGCCTTCGGCCTGTGGGTGCACCACATGTTCGCCACCAATCTGCCGGAGCTGGGCAAGACCTTCTTCACCGCCGCCAGCCTGATGATCGCGATTCCCACCGCGATCCAGATCTTCTGCTGGATCGCCACGCTGTGGACCGGCCGCATCCACCTGCGCACGCCGCTGCTGTTCGTGCTGGCCTTCTTCTTCATCCTGGTGGCGGGCGGCCTCACCGGCCTGATGCTGGCCTCGGTGTCGCTCGACACCCAGCTGCACGACACCCATTTCGTGGTGGCCCACCTGCATTACGTGCTGATGGGCGGCGCCGTGTTCCCGCTGTTCGGCGCCTTTTATTACTGGTTCCCCAAGTTCACCGGGCGGCTGCTGAACGAAAGTCTCGGCCGCTGGAACTTCTGGCTGTTCTTCATCGGTTTCAATCTCACCTTCTTCCCGATGCACGTGCTTGGCCTGCAGGGCATGCCGCGCCGCGTCTACACGTATCCGGCCGCGATGGAGTGGGGCGGCCTGAACCTCGCCGCCACGGTCGGTGCGTTTACCATCGCCGTCAGCGTGCTGCTGTTCATCATCAACGTGCTGCGCAGCCGCCGCCATGGCGAGCCGGCAGGCGCCGACCCCTGGGGCGCCGGCACGCTGGAATGGAGCGTGCCTTCGCCGCCGCCAGCCGCCAACTACGAGATGGTGCCGGTGGTGCATGCGCGCGACCCGCTATGGGAAGCACCCGGCCTGCCTTCGCACGTGAGCGGCCTGGCCAACGATTACCGTGAGATCCTGGTCACCTCGGTGGCGGACGCCAGGCTGGACCACCGCCTGTGGCTGCCCTCGTCCTCGCTGGCGCCCTTCGTCACCGCCCTCGCCACCAGCGTGCTCTTCGTCGGCTCGATCTTCACGCCCTGGGCCGTGGTGTGGGCGGCAATTCCGGTGGCGATCGGCGCCACCTGGTGGTTCTGGCCCAAGAAGGACATCGTCGAACAGCGCACCGGGTCCGAAGTCAGCCCCTACGACGTGGAGGCGGAATCGTGAGTGTCTCCAAGAACGACAAGCCTGTCGATGCGCTGCTGGACGTGAAGGGCTTGCCCACCTTCGGCTTCGGCCACCGCAGCCCGATGTGGTGGGGGACGATGGGCCTGGTGGCGATCGAGAGCACCGTGTTCGCGCTGGCCATCATGGCCTATTTCTACCTGCGCAGCCACGCCGCCGCCTGGCCGCAGACCGGCCAGCCCCCCGACCTGCTGTGGGGCACATTGAACACCGCGATCATGATGGGCAGCATGATCCCGAATCACTTCGCCAAGCGCGCCGCCGAACGCATGGACTTGCCAAGGGTACGGCTGTGGATGGTGGTCTGCATGCTGGTCTCGATCGCCTTCCTCGCGGTGCGCGTGTTAGAGTTCAAGACCCTGAATACGCACTGGGACAGCAGCGCCTATGGTTCCATCGTGTGGATGCTGATGGGCCTGCACACCACCCACCTGATCACCGACGCCTACGATTCGCTGGTGCTGACGGTGCTGATGTTCACCGGGCCGCTGGAAGGCAAGCGCTTCGTCGACGTCAGCGAGAACGCCGGCTACTGGTATTTCGTGGTGCTGAGCTGGATCCCGATCTATGCCGTCATCTACTGGGGAGCGAGGATCTGAATGAAGCTACCCAACTGGCCCGCGCTGCTGCTGGCGCCTTCGCTGGCGCTGGCCAGCCAGTCGATCATCTACGCGTTGGTGACGCCCTCGTGCAAGGTGCAGACCATGCTTGCACCGCACGTGGTGTCGGCCTTGACGCTGCTGGTGTGCGCCGCCTTCACCTGGATCGCCTGGCATAACTGGAGGACTGCGCCCGCACCCGAGCCGGCTCAGTTGCCCGCTCAGTTGCCCGCTCGGTTTCCAGCTCAGTTTCCAGATCAGTTGCCGGACGACGCAGCCGCGCGCCGGCCCGCCTTCGTCGCCATGGTCGCCTGCCTGGTCGGGGCCATCTCCTGCCTGGTGGTGCTGGCCATGTGGTTCCCGCAGTGGGTACTGTCGCCGTGCGCCACCTGATCGCACTCCTGCTGTGGATGGCGGCGGGGCCGGCGCTGGCCCACGACATCAACGGCAACTACCTGAGCTGGGGCGCCGAGCCCTGGGTCGCCGCCTGCCTTGCGCTATCCCTGATCTGGTACCTGCAGGGCATGCTGCGCCTGTGGCCGCGCGCGCGCCAGTCGCGTCCCGCGCTGCTGCGCCAGTTCGGCTGCTTCGGTGCCGGCTGGGCGATGCTGGCACTGGCCCTGGCTTCGCCACTGGATTCCGCTGGCAGCTACGCCTTCTGGGCCCACATGGTGCAGCACGAAGTCCTGATGATCGTGGCCGCGCCGCTGCTGGTGCTGGGCCGGCCGTTCGGGGTCTGGATCTGGGCCTTGCCGGGCCGGTGGCGCGGCGGCGTCGGCAAGGCCACGCGCTGGCGCTGGCTCGCCTGGTGCTGGGACATGATTACCCGGCCCATGCACGCCTGGCTGATCCACTTCGCCGCGCTCTGGGTCTGGCACGTGCCGGCGCTGTTCCAGGCCGGCCTGGTCGACAACGGCATCCACGCGCTGCAGCACGCCAGCTTCCTGTTCAGCGCCTTGCTGTTCTGGTGGGCGGTGCTTGGACAGCACGGCGGCATCCACCACTCGCGCGGCGCGTCCATCGTCTACCTGTTCACCACCATGATGCACACCGGCGCACTGGGCGCGCTGTTCACGATGTCGGAAACGATCTGGTACCCGCTGTACGGCAACCGCCCCTCGCTGTTCGGCTTGAGCGCGCTGGAAGACCAGCAGCTGGGCGGCTTGATCATGTGGATTCCGGGCGGGCTGGCGTATGTGATCGCCGGGCTGGTGCTGGGGGCGCGTTGGCTGATACCAGCCAACCGGCCGGCGCAGGCGCGGGCGCCGTCGCGTGGCGCATGAGCGTAAGATGGTCGATACAGCAGTCCACCAACCCTTTGGGAGCCCGCAATGAACGGAGCATCGAACGCAGCCCAGGTCGAACTCGCGCGCTACCTGGTCCCGATGGACGCCAGGCTGGCGCAGGGCTGCCTGGTCGCCGCCGGCATTCCCGCCGTGCTGGCCGACGCCAACCTGGTCCAGACCGATTTGCTGCTGGCGCCGGCCCTGGGCGGCGTCGGCATCCTGGTCCCGGAAGACTGGCTGCGGCGGGCCGAGGCCGTGCTGGCAGCCTACGAGCGCGGCGAGTTCGCGCTGGACGAGGATGCGGACGTGGGCGAAGCCGAAGCCTGAATCCGATTTACGCGGACAGCTTGCGCATCTCGGCGTACAGGTCCGCCTTGCCCTCGAAGCCGATGCCCGGCAGGTCCGGCATCGTGATGAATCCATTCTCGACCTGCACGCCATCCGGGAAGCCGCCGAAGGGCTGGAACAGGTCCGGGTAGGATTCGTTGCCGCCCAGGCCGAGGCCGGCCGCGATGTTCAGCGACATCTGGTGGCCGCCGTGCGGAATGCAGCGCGTGCGCGACCAGCCGTGCTGGTGCAGCATGTCGAGGGTGCGCAGATATTCCACCAGGCCGTACGAGAGGGCGCAGTCGAACTGCAGCCAGTCGCGGTCCGGGCGCATGCCGCCGTAGCGCACCAGGTTGCGCGCATCCTGCATCGAGAACAGGTTCTCGCCGGTGGCCATCGGCTTGTCGTAGTAATTGCGCAGCGTTGCCTGCAGCTCGAAGTCGAGCGGGTCGCCGGCTTCCTCGTACCAGAACAGATCGTATTGCGACAGTGCCTTGGCGTAGGCGATCGCGGTGTCGAGGCCGAAGCGGCCATTGGCGTCCACCGCCAGCTTCTGGCCATCGCCGAGCACGGACAGGATGCTGTCGATGCGGCGCAGGTCTTCGTCGAGCGAGGCGCCGCCGATCTTCTTCTTGACCACCGTGTAGCCGCGGTCGATGTAGCTGCGCATCTCGTCCTTCAGCTTGCCGTGGTCCTGGCCCGGATAGTAATAGCCGCCGGCCGCATACACGAAGACCTTGCGCTCGGGCTGGCCGCTGCCGTAGCGCTCGGCCAGCAGCTGGAACAGGGGCTTGCCCGCGATCTTGGCCACCGCATCCCACACCGCCATGTCGATGGTGCCGATGGCCACCGAACGTTCGCCGTGGCCGCCCGGCTTTTCGTTGGTGAACATCGCATCCCAGACCTTGTGCGGATCGAGATTGGCGCCGCTGGCGTCGACCAGCGAAGCCGGGTCGGCTTCCAGGATGCGCGAGATGAAGCGTTCGCGCATCAGCTTGCCCTGGCCGTAGCGGCCGTTCGAATTGAAGCCGTAGCCGACCACCGGCTTGCCGTCGCGGATGACGTCGGTGACCACGGCGACCAGGCTCAGCGTCATCTTGCTGAAGTCGATGTAGGCGTTGCGGATGGGCGAGCTGATGGGAAGGGTTTGTTCGCGGATCTCGACGATTCTCATGATGGACTCGGGATGAGTTGGAAGAACCTCCACCTTACCGCGACCAGAATTCCCTATAATGATCGAATAGTGAATTGATTATTTACTTCAAATGAATAATGACGCCGCTTCGGAAATGGAATTCTTCGTGCTGGTGGCGCGCCACGGCAGCCTGGCCGCGGCCGCGCGCGCTCTCGACCTGAGCCCGCCGGCGGCTACCAAGCGCCTGGCCCAGCTGGAGGCGCGCCTCGGCGTGCGCCTGGTCAACCGCACCACGCGCCGCATCAGCCTGACGGGCGAAGGCGAAACCTACCTGGCGCATGCGACGCGCATCCTGGCCGACATCCGCGCCATGGAAGACGAAGTCGCCGGCGCCGGCGGCACGCTGCGCGGTTTGTTGCGCGTGAATGCGACTCTCGGCTTCGGCCGTACCACGATCGCGCCGCTGCTGTCCGAATTCGCCAGGCGCTACCCGCAGGTGGAGGTGCGGATGGAAGTGACGGACCGCCCGGTCGACCTGGCCGAACAGGGCTTCGACCTGGCCATCCGTTTCGGCGCGCCGCCCGACCAGCGCCTGAATGCGCGCCGCGTGATGTCGAACCGGCGCTTCCTGTGCGCCTCGCCGCGCTACCTGGAGCAGCACGGCACGCCGTCGACCCTGGCCGAGCTGGCGGCCCACCGCTGCATCCTGCACCGCCAGAACGACGACGCCTACGGCATCTGGCGCTTTACTCAGGACGGACGCAGCGAAGCGGTGAAGGTGCATGGCGCCCTGTCCAGCAATGACGGCGACATCGTGCTGGGCTGGGCGCTGGACGGGCACGGGATACTGATCCGCTCGGAGTGGGACCTGGCCAGGTATGTGGAGAGCGGACGGCTGCGCATCGTGCTGCCGCAGTACACCTTGCCGTCGGCGGATTTGTTCGTGGTGTATCTGAACCGGACGCACCAGGCGGCGCGGACGCGGGCGTTCATTGATTTTTTGGTCGAGCAATTCGCCCGGGAGAAACTAGCGCCGATATAATCGAATAATATTTATTGATGGCAACAAATATCATGCTGACTTATCTGGAAGTGTTCAAAGCTTTGCCGCCGGTTGAAGAAAAAGCTGAACCGGCATTGCCAACGAAGATTGTTAAAGCGATATTAATGTGCGTGGCTGCTTCAGGTTTGCTTTGTGCCGGTGCTTGGTACGTGAACAGTAATGTTGCTCTTTATGGAGCTATTGCTCTGTTGGGCTTGACCGTGGTTGCCGCAGTTGTCTATGTGATTCACGAAGTAAGAAGGTTTCGCAAGTGGATGGCGGAGAATAAACATTTGGGCATCGTGCAGCTGGACCAACGGATCGAGCGGGAAAAAGCCGTTGTTGCCGGATTGACGAAACTGCCTCTGCCGGAACTGAAGTGGATGACGCAACGCTTGGAGATGGAAGCGACGATACGTGAGCGATGGCTGGACGTATTAAAGCCTTTCTCGATGCTTGTACCGGCTGCGTTAGTGATCGTCAGCATCAACACGTTTCACTTGCCGGCCTTTATACAGGATTGGAGCAAGCTGCTGGGCGGCTTCATGTTGGTTGGGCTGACGATAGGTGCGATCTCGATCTATAAAGATATCGTTCAGATCCGCAGGTTGGCTCCCATGATCCATTGCGCTATCGTGGAGATCGAAGGCAAAAGAGCGCCAAGCTTCCGTAAAGTCTCGCGAAGGCGTGGGCAGGCATGAGCTAGAGTTGCTCGTCTTGATGCTGGAATGAAAAAGCCGCAGGTTGCGAGAACCCACGGCTTTTTTCACGCTCATTGACGACGTATGGAGAAACGGCAGCGGCGCCGCGCATCGTCGTGTGAGCACGGTCAGGACGCGTCGTCTTCGCGCAGCATTCCATCCAGTGCATCGAAGCGCTGCTGCCACAACTGGCGGTTCAGCGTGACCCAGTCGGCCAGCACGTCGAGGCCCTTGCCGTCCATCTCGCACATGCGCACGCGTCCGACCTTGCGGGTCTGCAGCAAGCCGCAGGTCTCCAGCACGCGCAGGTGCTGGGTCACCGCGGTCAGGGTCACGCCGAGCGCCTCGGCCAGGCTGGAGACCGATTGCGGCCCGGCGCTCACCAGCCGGAAGAGCGCGCGCCGGGTACCGTCGCCGAGGGCCGTGAAGATGCGGTCGGCGCCGCCGGAATCGAGGGCGAGTGCGGTCACGATCGCTCCCCGGGTTGTGACTGCCGGTCGCGCAGTCGATCACTCAGCTGATTGAGCAACTGCTCCCAGCCGGCACGGCGGATCTCCGGTCCGTCGGCGCCTTCGAAGAACGCGGCCTGGTGGGTGAACAGCAGGCGCGTGCCGCCATCGTGTTCGAAGAATTCAAAGGTCTGCACCGATGCCGAGATGCGCTGGCCGCCGATCGCCATCGTCGATGCGCTCACGATCCGCCGCTGCGGCAGGATGTCGAGGAAAACCCCCTCGGATTCCAGGGCAGTCCCGGCGAAAGGCGTGCCGGCCCGGAAGCGGTAGCGCGTCTGTTCGCGGCCGCCGACGTCGAACTGCATGGCGAAGTGTTCGACTTCGTGGCTGGGGCTGTCGGCGAACCAGCGCCGCTTGCGCTGGGGATCGGCGAAGGCGGCATAAACGCGTTCCAGTGCTACCGGAAAGGCGCGTTCGAGGGTGAAGATATCGAAGCGGGTCGTAGTCATCGAAGCCTCCTTTAGTGAAGTTGTGACTTCAGTTTCGGCGGCGCCCATGGAAAAGTCAAGTGCAGACTTCAGTAATTTTCGAGGATGCGAAAATGAAAAAGCCGCCGGTTCGTGAGAACGGGCGGCTTTTTTCATGCTGCTTGTTTACTACTTGATACTGGTGGTGATAGGTGGACTTGAACCACCGACCCTAGCATTATGAATGCTATGCTCTAACCAACTGAGCTATATCACCATCGCCATGGCGTTGCCGCCGTAGGACTTCTTGAACTTTGCGAGGGCTACCTAAAGCAAAATGGCCCAGCTTTTGAAAGCCAAGCCATGTCGCTTGAATCTTGGTGGTGATAGGTGGACTTGAACCACCGACCCTAGCATTATGAATGCTATGCTCTAACCAACTGAGCTATATCACCGGAACGAAAGATATTATGCCGTCCGGGCTGGCCCGTGTCAAGGCTGCCTGTTGCGGCTAGCGTCTTCCAGATGGGCAAGCATGATCGGCGCCGGATCCGGTCCCAGGCAATCGATCACGATGCGCTCCGGCATGGCGCGCAGCCAGGTCAGCTGGCGCTTGGCCAGCTGGCGCGTGGCGACGATGCCGGTGTCGCGCAGCGTCGGCCGGTCGATGCGGCCGTCGAGGTAGTCCCAGGATTGGCGGTAGCCGACGCAGCGCATCGAGGGCAGGTTCGGGTTCAAATCGCCGCGCGCGCGCAGGCGCGCCACTTCCGCCACGATGCCGCTGTCGTCGCTGCTGCCCAGCATCTGGTCGAAGCGCTGCGCGATGCGCCCGTGCAGCACCGCGCGGTCCGAAGGCTCCAGCGCGAAGGACAGCAGGTCGAACGGCAGCGCCGTCTTTTCGCGCCGGGCCAGCAGGGCCGACATCGGCTGGCCGGACAGTTCGATGATTTCCAGGGCGCGGTTGATGCGCTGCGCGTCGTTGGGCGCCAGGCGCGCCGCCGTCACCGGGTCCAGCGTCTGCAATTTGGCGTGCATGCCGGGCCAGCCGATGCGCGCCGCTTCGGCATCGATGCGCGCACGCACGTCCGCATCGGCGGTCGGCAAGTCGTCCAGGCCATCGATCAGCCCCTTGAAATACATCATGGTGCCGCCGACCAGCAGCGGCAGCTTGCCGCGCGCGGCGATCTCCGCCACCAGGCGGAGCGTATCGTCGCGGAACTGCATGACCGAATAGCTGTCGAGCGGGTCGATGATGTCGATCAGGTGGTGCGGGACGCTGGCCAGTTCCTCCGCGGAGGGCTTGGCTGTGCCGATGTCCATGCCGCGGTAGACCAGGGCCGAATCGACCGAGATGATCTCGACGGGGTGTGCCTTCGCGATGGCGAGGGCGGCAGCGGTCTTGCCGGACGCGGTGGGCCCCATGATGGCGACCACCATCGGTTTGTGGTGCTGATTCATGTGATGAGTCTTACTGCCCGCGCAGGAATAATTTGTCGAGCGTGGAGATGTCGAGCTGGACCCAGGTCGGGCGTCCATGGTTGCACTGGTCGGCGCGTTCGGTCGCTTCCATCTGGCGCAGCAGGGCGTTCATTTCGGGTGCCGCCAGGATGCGGTTGGCGCGCACCGCCGTGTGGCAGGCGAGGGTGCCGAGCAGTTCGTTGCGGCGCTCGATCAGCACGCGCGAGCCGCCGTACTCGCGCACGTCGCGCAGCACGTCGCGCGCCAGGGTCTGGGCGTCGGCGTTCTTCAGCAGCGTCGGCACGGCGCGTACGGCCAGCGTGGTCGGCGACAGCGCGGCGATGTCGAAGCCAAGCGCCTTCAAGGTGTCCCGGTTTTCCTGCACGGTGCCGACTTCGATGGCGTCGGCGAAGAAGGTCACCGGGATCAGGAGCTGCTGCACCTGCATCTGTTCGCCGCCGGCCTGGGCGTCGAGTGCGTTCTTGATCTGCTCGTACAGGATGCGTTCGTGGGCTGCGTGCATGTCGACCAGCACCAGGCCCTTGCGGTTCTGGGCCAGGATGTAGATGCCGTGCAGCTGGGCCAGCGCGAAGCCGAGCGGGAAGTCGTCGTCGGCCGCGGGTGGCGTGGCCTCCGGCAGGACGGCTTCGCGCAGCGCTTGCGATCCGTCGCTGGACTTGAACAGGGCGCCGTAGTCCTCGGTGCGCTGCGCAACGCCGCCACCCGCGGGCGTATCCCAGCGGCTGCCGGCCGGGAAGGGCGAAGGCGAGAAGGTCGAGGTCAGCTGGCTGCCGAACGAAGTCTGTTCGTGCGGGCGGCGCCAGGACGCGCCGCCGGCGCTGGAACTGCCACTACCGCTGCCGCTGGAAGCGCCGCCGACACCGAAGTTGCCGCCCGGGCCGCGGCCGAGGATGCTGTCGAGCGAGCTGCGCGAGGCGCTGATCTCGGCCGCGCTGACCGGCGCCGGCGCATTGCCGTGGGCCGTGGCCGAGGTCTGGGCCAGCGTGCGCTGCACCGCGTGGAACACGAACTGGTGCACGGCGCGGCTGTCGCGGAAGCGCACTTCGATCTTGGACGGGTGCACGTTGACGTCGACCATGGCCGGGTCGAGTTCCAGCGCCAGCACATAGGTCGGGAAACGGTCGCCGTGCAGCACGTCTTCGTAGGCCGCCTTCACCGCGTGCACCAGCAGCTTGTCGCGTACGAAGCGGCCGTTCACGTAAAAGAACTGGCCGTCGGCGCGCGCCTTGGAAGCGGTCGGCAAGCCGACGTAACCCTGCAGGCGCAACGGACCGGCGGCTTCATCGACGGGCAAGCGTGCTTCGGCGAAGTCGTTGCCGAGGATCTGGGCGCTGCGCTTGGCCGCTTCGCTGACGTTCCAGTGATCGACCGTGCGGCCGTTGTGCGTGAGGCTGAAGGACACGTCCGGCCGCGCCAGCGCGATGCGGCGCACGATTTCGGCGCAATGGCCGTATTCGGTCTGCTCGGACTTTAAAAACTTGCGGCGCGCCGGCGTGTTGAAGTACAGGTCCTGCACGTCGATGGTGGTGCCGCAGGCGCCGGACGAGGGCGAGACCGTGCCCTGGTGCGAGCCGACGATTTCCCAGGCGTGCGGCGCGTCGGCGGTGCGCGAGGTGATCGAGACCGCGGCCACCGAGGCGATCGAGGCCAGCGCCTCGCCACGGAAGCCGAGGGTGTTCACGTTCTCGAGTTCGGACAGCGAGGCGATCTTGGAGGTCGCGTGGCGCGCCAGGGCCAGCGGCAGCTCTTCCGGCGGAATCCCCTTGCCGTTGTCGGTGATGGCGATGCGCTTGACGCCGCCTTCCTCGAGGCGGATGGTGACCTGGGTCGCGCCGGCGTCGAGCGCATTTTCCAGCAATTCCTTGACCACGGCCGAGGGCCGCTCGACCACTTCGCCGGCGGCGATTTGGGAGATGAGCTGATCGGGCAGCTGCTGGATCGGACGATGGGTAGGGGCCGGGGCGTTCATCCGGCACATTATAGCTCGGCGTGACCTGAATTAAATCAGGCGCGTTTGCAATGACAAATTCTATGTATCGAGTTACGTTCCGCGTCATTTCGCGGGGGCTGACTGATGGTATGATGCGGCGCTACCATTTAGGACTACTATGGATTTCATGCAATTTTTCGACATGATACTTCATGTCGATAAAACCCTGGGCATGCTGCTCAGCCAATACGGTATCTACGTTTATGCGGTGCTGTTCGCCATCGTGTTTTGCGAGACCGGCCTGGTTGTCCTGTTCTTCTTCCCCGGCGATACCCTGTTGTTCATCGCGGGCGCCTTCTGCGCCACCGGCGAAATGAGTTATCCGCTCCTGATGGCGCTGCTGATCCTGGCCGCGGTCACCGGCAATACCCTGAATTATCATATCGGCGAGGCCATCGGCCAGCGCATGTTCACCCACGACTACCGCTGGATCAACAAGGATGCGCTGAAGCGCACCCACGATTTCTTCGAAAAGCATGGCGGCAAGACCATCATCCTGGCGCGCTTCGTGCCGGTGGTGCGTACCTTTGCCCCCTTCGTGGCCGGCGTCTCGGACATGACCCATACCCGCTTCCAGTTGTTCAACATTACCGGCGCCGTGCTGTGGGTGGCCGGCCTGGTGACCGCCGGCTACTTCTTCGGCAATATCCCGGTGATCCGCGACCATCTGACCGCGATCGTGCTGATCGGCGTCGGCGCGGCGATCGTGCCGCTGGCCCTGGGCGGCATCTACAAGTTCGGCCGCCGCATGCTGAGCCGTTAATCCCCTGGCATGATCAGGCTGACCAGCGCGCCGCTTCGACGGCGCGCTGTGCGTTTACGCGTCCTTGCAACCCTCAAGTTTGCCTATGGCAACCCGTTAAAGCATGGACTGCTTCATTACTGGAATCCCATGCGTAACCTGATCGCCCTGTTAGCTTGCTGTTGCGTCGCCACGAGCGCAAGCGCGAACGATCCCGCCGCGGCCGCCAAGCTCGCGGCCTCCTTGTCGAAGCCGGCGTCGGCCTCGGTGCCTGCCGTCGACAAGAACGCCGTCAAGAAAATCGTGGCCGCCGCCGATGCGCACACCAATGCCGCGGCAAAGACCGAACACGCCGCGCCGGCAGCCGCCGCCGCGGCATCTGCCGCATCCGCTGCAATGGCCGACAAGGACGAGACCGACGAAGTCGCGCTGTCCGCAAAAATCGCTGAGCGCCTGGCCGAGCTGCGCGAGCGCCAGCAAGCCCGCGCCAGCGCCGCCGCGCGCGCCAAGAAGGTGGCCGACGCCAGGCGCAGGCAGCAGGAGCAGGTTGCTGTCGCGGCCGCCGCGCAGGCCATCACCGCCGCCGCGCCGAAGCGCGGCACCAGCTGGTCTTACGAAGGCGAACTCGGCCCGGCCAACTGGGCGCAGATCAACGACAGCTGGGCCAAGTGCGGCACCGGCAACCGCCAGTCGCCGATCGACCTGCGCGACGGCATCAAGGTCAACCTGGAACAGATCAGCTTCGATTACCACCCGTCCTCGTTCAACGAGGTCAACAACGGCCACACGGTCCAGGTGGAAGTCGGCAGCGGCAATTTCATCACGGTGGCCAACCAGACCTACGAGCTGCAGCAATTCCACTTCCACCGCCCGTCCGAGGAAAAGATCAACGGCAAGGGGACGGAAATGGTCATGCACATGGTGCATAAAAGCGCCGACGGCAAGTTCGCGATCATCGCCGTCCTGCTCGAGCGCGGCCAGCCGCACAACCTGATCCAGACGGTCTGGGACAACCTGCCGCTCGAAAAGCATGAAGTGGTGGCGCCGTCGATCGTGATCGACCCGATGGACGCGCTGCCGGAAAAGCGCGAGTACTTCACCTACATGGGCTCGCTGAGCGAACCGCCGTGCACCGAGGGTGTGCTGTGGATGGTGTTCAAGCAGCCGCGCCAGGCGTCGCCGGCGCAGATGGCCTTGTTCTCGCGCTTGTATCCGCTGAATGCGCGCCCGGTGCAGGCTGTGGGCGGGCGGATGGTCAAGGAGTCGAATTAATTTTGGCTGTGTTCGCGTTAGCTAGGTGAACTGAAATGGCGTTGCCAGGGTCTGACGTATCGTCGAGGTAACTCATGGAGAGTGACGATGCGAAGGCTTGTTTCCCCTGATTTGTCCAAGGGATCGT
>Ga0265780_10001776_pt1 | contig 29893 bp, 24 predicted proteins | sample P1T30metagenome_FD_192432 | JGI IMG/M metagenome (GOLD analysis project Ga0265780, IMG submission 192432) | Plant litter microbial communities from East Loma Ridge, Irvine, California - P1 T30 | ecosystem: Environmental > Terrestrial > Plant litter > Unclassified | place: USA: California... | reverse complement strand
AATATAATAGATCCGATACTGCTGCCCAGAAACCTAACTTGTATCGAAACCACTACAGCGACTATTAAAATCACGAGTGGCTCCCGGATACTTGATGTAAAGGCCTGGCTGGTACCGATCTTTTTATTCAGCTTTTCAGCATCGTTAATAACGTTTCCCAGTTTAACTGCAAAGTCTTTAAGTGTGTTGGTAGCTTTCAGATATTTAAAATAGTGAACTGCCTGAATAAGATATGCATTAAACCGGTGTCCCTTTTTGGATACTTCAACCGAATTCTTCTTTACTGAATCAAATACTTTTCTGAACAGCAGATTTGACACCACTGCACCTAAAGCGACCAGAATAGCAAACTGCCAGTTTGCGAGAAAAGCTAAAGCTACGTAGGTAAACAACATCGCCGCTCCCCTTATTGTACCAAGAAACTGGACTATCGCATTTAGTAATTTACCAACCTCGCCAGTCATTGTATTTTGGATTTTACCAGCGTCGAGATCCAGGAACGAGATATAACTTAATTTCTTCAGGTTATCTGTTAGTTCATTCCGCACTTTTCGCATAAAAGAGAACCGGAGATCAACCTGCAGGTTTTGCTGCCAAAAACTCAAGAGGCCCTTAATGGAGAATAAGCCAACCATCATAAATAAGATGGTATATATATTCAGTGGAACATTCATCCAGTTGAACAAATCGATCATATAATGTAATGACCCCATCGACTCTTTGTCAATACCACTTTTACTATCGCTTACAAATTGCAACAGAGGCATAAACATCGTCAGGCCCATCCCATCCATAAAGCTTACCCCAAGACCCAGAAAAATATTAAAAACAAGGCTGTTCCCTAATACCCTGTAAAAAAAGAGGAAATATCCGGGAATGCTATGTTTGATTTCGTGTTGCATATTATTCATTTGTAATGTACTGTACTGATTGTATCGTTCTCAATTGTAACATTTAAATAAGTTACAGGATTAAAACAAGATGGAAACCAATCATTTCATCTAGGGCTTTCCGCAACCTTATATCCGCGATACAAACATCAGGTAAGATCCAAGCCGTAGTCATGTTCAAATCTTACCTTTATTTAATCTGTTAAATCAGCGTTTAAATACCCTTTTTAAGAAACTCTTCTTTTTACCCAGCTCTTCATCATTTCCATAACCATAGCCGTAACCGTATCCATAACCGTATTGCTGCCCAATAGCAACATCGTTAATCACCAACGCAATATTTTTCATTCTGCCGTTAAGATATATCTCTTCAGGGATGTTCAATTGTTCTTTATAAGTGTATCTCTGGCGTATAAGATAAAGAGTCAGGTCTGAATATTTACTGAGAAGCTGCGCATCAGTTACCATTCCTACCGGCGGCGTATCAATGATGACGTAGTCAAAAGACGCTTGAAGATCACCTATAAGTTCATCCATTCTCTCATTCAGAATAATCTCCGCAGGATTGGGAGGGATAGGACCGCAGCTTATCACAAATAAGTTTTCATGAACTCCGGTAGGTAACACAATGTCCGAAGCTTTAATCTCAGGCGAAATAATATAGTTGGTCAATCCGAGCCCGGTCGAAAGATTTAGTTTGTTAGACAAATTCGGCTTCCTTAGATCCAGCTCTATCATTACAACTTTTTTTCCGGACATCGCCAGTACTGCAGCCAGGTTTATTGTTACAAAAGACTTGCCTTCGCCCATGAAACTGGATGTAATTAAAATTGTCTTTTCATTGGGTTTCAGGAAAAATGACAAGTTCGTACGAAGCGCCCTGAATTGTTCTGAAATAGGGCTTCTCGGACTTTTAGAAACTATAATTGTTTCCTCGTCTTCATTTGTATTTATCTCGCCTATTGTAGGAACGTGCGTATTACTGATAATATCATCTTTAGTCGTTATTCTTGTATTAAATACCTGGAATAAATACAGTAAAAGAAGAGGCACTGATAATCCGACAAATACAGCGAACAATATAATCATTGATCCCTTCGGACTTATAGGTCCTGAAGATGTCGGTGTCTCAATTACCTTGCAATTAGCAACATTAGAGGTTTTGGAGATAGCAATCTCCTCTTTCTTTTGCAACAGATATATATATAGCTCCTGTTTTATCTGCTGTTGCCTCGCCAGATCAAGGAACGTTCTTTCTATTGACGGAACATTTCTGACCTGTCCTTCGACAACATTTGCCCTGCTGCGAAGTTTGTTACGACTGATAGTTAAGGTATTCTTGAGGTTGTCAAAATTCTTTAACATATCTCCCCTCACTCCTTCTATCTGGGCTTCGAGATTTTGAATATATGGATTTTCAGATGTCTGGCTCAAACCACTTCTGTCACGTTCCTGTATCAGTGCATTGTACCTGCTTACCAATGAATTAAAGGTAGGATCTTCTATCAGTGCACCACTGGGAATAACACGTGTATTCCCTTCATCTACAAGGTATTTCTTTATAGCTTCCAGAACACTTAACTGAGTTTCCATATTAGCCAGCTCTTCCACATATTGATTACCGGAAGAGACAAGCATACTAGCCTGCTGATTTATATCTGTAAGCTTGTTACTCTGCTTAAAGCTCTGTACATTACCTTCTATTTCCCCAAGTTCCTGCCCAACATATAATAAACGGTTTTCGATGAATGCTATAGTACTGTCAGCAATCTGATTTCTATTCAGTTGGTTCTCCTCAATATATTTCTGGACCAGTTTATTAATAATATCCTCTGCTTTCTTTGGTAGCGGACTTGTTAGCTCCAGGTCAAGTATAGCTACAAGTTTACTCGTATTTTTTACCGACAGGCGCCCCAGTATTCTTGCTGCCATGGCTCTTACAGACGATATTTTTACAGAATACTCACCTCCATCGATATTCTCTCCATCCAGACGTTCTATCTGGACAGATCCCACTCCGTTTAATTCAAATGGTTGATAAAACTTTACGTTTTTTACGGCTCCGCCGTTTACTACAATATTGATGTTATTCCCGGAAAACTTCAGGATCAACGATACAGGCTGAATAGTATCAGATGGGTTAAGCATCTTAAGAACAAAAGGCGCGGGATATAACTCAACTTCCTGAACGCGGCCTTTGTGGTAATAGCTTATATTTGCATTAAGATCTCTAACCACCTTTTGCATTAATTGCCGGGTCTGCAAAATCACAATATCATTTTCAATACTCTTTCCAGACTGACCAATACCGCTCAATTCGCTTAAAACAGCTGCCTGCCCGCCACTGCCATTTTCGCTATTGATCATGATCTTAGCTTTGGTGCTATAAATAGGAGTGGTATACCGAAGGTAAAAATAAGCGGCGGTTACACATACCAATACAGACAAAAATATCCAGAGCCAGTTTGCTCTTATTCTTCCTGCAAAAAGTTTAAAATTAAAACCCTGCCCCTTATTTACAAGTGGCTCAACTTCAAAATCCTGGTTATTATTCATGTAGGATTAAATTATCTAAATCTTAAAATTATACTGATGAGCAAAGAGGTCACTGATAAGGCCACTGTTGTATACCGTATGGCAGCTGTATTGTTCTGAGCCACTCTGGCCTTACCTGGTTCTATATAAATCACATCATTCTGCTTCAGATAAAAAAACGGCGATTTCATTATGGAGGTAGACGTAAGATCCAGTCTTACAATCTCCTTTTTGCCTTCATTATCTCTTATCAGCATTATGTTATCCCTCTTCCCATAGATTGTTAAATCTCCAGCCATCCCGATAGCATCAAGTATTGAGAATTTTTCACTTGGAATAGTATAGGTAGCAGGCTTATTTACCTCTCCAATAACCGTAATTTTATAATTGGCAAACCGAACTTGTACCGTCGGGCTTTTATAAAACTTAGAAGCTTCAGATCTGACTTTATTTTTAGCTTCACTCGTAGTGAGTCCGACCAGCTTGATCACTCCGAGCATAGGTATCTCCACCTCTCCGTTCTTATCTACGAGAAAGCCTGTAGCTGTAGAATTTGTCCCCGTCATTGAAGCACCCGATTGATTAAGCGCAGCAGATGTCTGCGGATCAATAGTCTGAATGGAAATATTGAGGATATCATCTATTTGTATTACCGGCTCCTTAAACTCCGCCGGCATTACGGATGTCCTGGCACTTGAGTCCTTTGGAACGTCTGTCAAATAAACTACCTTTTGAGTAATACAGGATGGAAGCATAAAAGCTACCAAAATTGCCAGGGCTATTATCGGCCTGGGAGCGGAAAGGTTTTTTAACATAGTAGAAGATAAATTCTTTTTAATCTTTTGATTTTAAAGGCTGTCCATATAAAAATCAATGCAATTTATGATTATTTTTAATTTATTCTCATTTTTTTTTAAAAATTAACATTTAAGTCTTCCATTTAATGAAGGTTTCTTAATTTATATAATTTGACAATAAAAGGGATAACTAACCTTTTCAACTATTCTGGACAAATAAGTCATGTCATCTGTATCGCAAAAAAAGGCAAATAAATTTATTCATGCCGGTTTGGGCGAATCCCGCAAAGGAATCAAATTTCGCAAACAATACAAGCTTATTACTAATCGGTTTCAGATTCGTTGTCTGTTGAGCAGATCGGCACTTTATAATTAGCCTAACCTAATTCTATTACTTATTATGTAAGTTTTTCTGGTGGATAGTATAAAAAAGAAAAGGGGTTATAACATGGAGTCGTGAAAGGGTTATGAAGTCCCGTATATTTTACCGGTTTGCTTTCGTCCATCCTGTTTACAAAAAAATCTGTTGAAAACAGGAAATTATGTACCAGTTCCTTTACCAGCTCAGAATCACTGGAGTCAAATTTCAAAAAGTAGTAAGACTTAAGCCTCAGTTTATAGCTTAATACAGCAGTTTGGGCTGCATTTTTAAAATAGCTTATATAGAAATCATCGACAAATTTTTCAGCCTCACTTCTTTCTATTTTAAGAAAATGGCATTCATTAAGAATCAGACTTACTGCAATACCGTTCAGGGAAGTAAGTGAATACCCAAAAACAGGCACAGCTGTTACTACGGCAGATCCAACCCCTATTGTTTTTAAAAATCTTCTTCTCTCCATAGTTTAAAATGCATGATCTGCTGCATACAAGGACAGCGCAGACAGAGTAAGTGTTGGATTTGCAGGACTATATGTTGTAAATGATCCGCTTCCAAGTACAAAAAGGTTGCGGTATTGATGGTGAATAAGATTTTTATCTACTACGCCATCTTTAGCATCTGCACTCATTCTTGTTGTGCCCAGTATGTGCGATTCGGAGCCGAATGGTTTTAAATATTCAATCTTCTCAACAGGAAGACAGGATAATACCTCCGGCAGTTTTATTTTCATATTATCCACCGCCCTTTCCGTATAAGAGGAGATGCCTTTAAAGACTGTAGTGGGAGTCAATAAATCTTCGGGAGTAGCCGAAACAAAGTTCTGCTCCATTGGCAGATCCTCAAATATCATACGAAAGCTTATGAGATTCCTCCATTTGCCGCTTTCAACTCTTATCCATTCAGGAGAATTACTCGATTCCATCAGGCAGGCTGCATGATCTTTACGGTGGACGCCATCGTATAACATATATCCATTGGCAGTAACCCAGGTACTCCCGCCAAGATTCGGCATATTATCAAGATAAACTACTGCCTGTAAACCATATTGCTCGCCCAACCCTTTACCTGTAAATGGATTGGAATCACCTGAGTTTAGCAGTATATGAGGATTAAAAATAGCATGTGTGCCTAGTGCAAACACTTCTGCCTCTGCCTGCCGCTCCTTGCCCTCCTGTATAAAATTTACCTTACGCACCACATTATTTGCCAGTTCAAGACTATAAACCTGCGCTCCGTAAATTACCTCTACACGTGGATCCTCATATACTCCTATGTTTGAATTTTCAATGGTGAATTTTGCATTAACCGGGCAAGTGCCGCATACTCCGCTGGCACAACAGGCGTTACGCCCATTCACAGGTCTGCTTGCCCTCCCTGTTGGCTGGCTTATATATAGCTTACCGTATTTTTTATTCAGAACCTTGTCTACCGTTGTTAAAATATGAGGAGGAAGAGGATAAGAGCCTTGTCGGGGAAACGGAGTTTCGTCGGGCCCTGATATCGACATCAGCTCTTCAACTTCTGTATAATAAGGATCAAGCTCTTCATAACTGATTGGCCAGTCATTAGCCACACCGTATAATGTTTTCATACGAAAATCAGAGGGCAGAAAGCGGGGCGTACACGCATACCAGCAATTGGAACTGCCGCCAAAGCCAATGGTATAAGCCCAGCCTCTTTCTTCATTATTTATCCGGGGTTTACTGGCAGCTTTTTTGTAATGGGAAGTGTCCCCGGCTCTCTTCTTGAGCCTGTCTGCATGAGAATAAAAATCTCCCCGTTCCAGTACCAGCACCTTTACCGAAGCCCGGGCCTTACTCAAATATTTTTTAATAAAGAAAGTTGAAGCCGGACCTGTTCCCGCTACCAGTAAATCATATTTATCGTATTTCACAGATAATGCATTTAGTTATTTATCCGATTTATAATATTTCTTATAAATATTGATATAATGTCAGCCTATGCTGCACCTTCTTACCAATTTTACAAAAAACAATTAACTAAACCAAATAATTAGCAACTCTACACACCTGTACAATCATTTATATACTACTGTAAATCAAATAAATACAAAACAAAGCTATAAAAATCATCCTTAAGGATGAGTCTGATTACGATTGACCGGATATAAAGATCTTAAAGGACTCTGCCTGAATCCAGCCTGGATTTATGGAATATCTCAAGCTTTTGCAATAACCTGATCAGCTGCAGCTTTTCTTTGGGATTTAAGTCGCCAACTACTATAGCACTCGCCATCCGCACTTTTTGCATATTATCATGCAGCGCATTCATGCCTTTTTCTGTTATAGCAATTACCTTACTTCTTTTATCTGCTGAATTTATTTCCTCCTGAATAAATCCCGACGACAATAATCGGTTTATAATTTGAATCCCGGTAGATTTCTCGTGAATATTAAGCTCTATCAGTTGAATCTTGGTCATCCGGCCGTTATGGAAAAGGTTTAACAGAAAAATAACTTCATCTATTGTAGTGAACGGCGAATTAACAACCGCTGCCTTACTGTATATCTTTGCATACCTGTACAGTCTCAGTAACGAAGTATTTATTACGCTGTCGGCGGTTCTTCCCTGTTGTTTACCCTCCCATGGCAGCTCTTGAGGTTCCCCCGCGCTTTCTTCCGCATGCTTATCCGTTAACCATCTGCTAAAGCCTGCTACATTCACATTCTCTCGCTCCGAATCTCTTTCAAATTCTTCAGCCAGTTCTATTAACTCTTTTAAAAACCGATAAGACATAATTGATAAATTAAGTCAATTATTTTGAATATTAATATTCTAATTAACATAAAATTAAAACCAAAATACACTATATTGGTTTTTTTATTGTTAGTCTGACCTCTAAATGAATAATGTTGCCCTATTTGACCAAGTATCTTTACATTGCAGTCAGTCTGTGACTAAAGCATACAGCACTTCTTTTTTTTCTGCAATAAAGCTGCTGCGCCCTGATATACGTAAGCCTATTTATGCGATTTATGGAATGGTAAGATTTGCTGACGAAATTGTCGATACCTTCCATGACTTCGATAAAAAAATGCTGCTCTCTGCTTTTAAGGAGGATACGTTTAAAGCTATAAAGAATGGAATAAGCTTAAACCCGGTCTTACAAAGCTTTCAGCAGGCTGTTAATCGTTATCATATCGGGACCGATCTGATAGAATCTTTTTTTAAAAGCATGGAAACCGATCTGGACAAACAAAAATATCTTGATAAAAACGAATATCAGGAATACATTTATGGATCAGCTGAAGTTGTCGGGTTAATGTGTTTATGTGTATTTTGCGAAGGTAATAAGCACACCTTTAATTCGTTAAAGGTATATGCAAAGGCACTCGGCGCTGCGTTTCAGAAAATTAACTTCCTTAGAGACCTGCAATCCGATGTAGAAGACCTTCAAAGAAGCTATTTCCCGGGATTCGACATCAACAGATTCAATGAAAAGCAAAAGCTTTCAATTGAAGAAGATATAGAAGCAGATTTCAAGCTAGCTTACGAGGGAATTAAACAGCTTCCTTTAAGTGCGCGTTTTGGTGTATATGTTGCTTACAGGTATTACCTTGCTCTTTTTAAAAAAGTAAAAAAAGCAAATGCCGATGTTATTTTAGAAAGCCGGATACGTATCCCGAATCACATTAAATTTGTAATATTATTAAAGGCCGGGCTTCGCAGCCAGTTTAACCTGATTTGATTTTCATATGCATTTACGCGAAGTTATATTAGTCGACGAAAACGACCAGCAGACCGGGGTTATGGAGAAACTTGAAGCCCATCGCAAAGGTTTGCTGCACAGGGCTTTTTCGGTATTTGTACTTAATAGCGAGGGAGAAATGCTGCTTCAGAAACGTGCGTGGAATAAATATCATTCTCCCGGACTATGGACAAACACCTGTTGCAGTCATCCTATGCCGGGCGAACTTACAATCGATGCAGCATCCAGGAGGCTAATGGAGGAAATGGGCTTTTCATGCGATTTAAAAGAAATAGAATCTTTTAAATATCATGCTCCCTTTGACAACGGTCTTATCGAGCACGAATATGATCATATTCTGATTGGCCATCATAACGGACAAGTTCTACCTGACCCTGGAGAAGTATGCGAACATCAGTGGCTCTATCTCGACGATATAGAAGACCAGTTAAAAATTAATAAAGACGCATTTACATTCTGGTTTCGTATAGCCTTCCCTCTTGTAAAAAACCACATCGCACTTTAGAAAAGAATATTAAACAAGGTCTGGCATTGATTGCAAGATCCGGGATCACCCTGCTTTTTATAAAAAAACACGGCCCTTAATTATATTTAGCGATTTTTGCACGAATGAACAAAAGTAAAAAGATACTGATCGTAATTGCAATAATTCTATTATTCGGCTGGATGCTTAAAGACTCGTTTACCCAACCGGGGATTAAGGATCTTAAGGGCAATTTTACAGAATTAACATTTGTACGGAACGAGCAGAATACTGGCCCGGTAATAAGAATTTACGCGGTAAGTCTTAAAGACAGTTTATGGCAAGAAATGGAGCAATATGGCAATTACATGCCTCACAATAAATACGGTACAACAAAAGTCTATTTTTTCATCGAAGGTAAGCCCGCTCCCGTCAGTCTGTCACTCGACGGCGACAATATCGAAGAGTCATTCAAAAAGTATTGTATAGCAAGGTATGAAAAAGGAGCCATGGGCCAAAACAGCCTGGTAAAATATCCGTTCGATAGCAGCAACTAAAACTCAACTCGCAGGACACCAGTCATAAACCGTATTTTTTAAAAATTTTGATGGAAATAAAAATAATACCCTACGGGGGTAAAGAATATGAGCAAATGGTTGGCTTAAGGTATGATGTATTACGTAAACCATTGGGCCTTCAATTCAGCCAGGAATACCTCGCAAAAGATAAAGATGCCACACTGATCGCAGCTTACGAATCGGGAGAGATACAGGGCTGCTGTATCCTTCGGGAGCGAACAGACGGGCGGCTCCAGTTACAGCAAATGGCAGTAGCAGCCTCCTCCCAGGGAAAAGGAACAGGAAGAAAACTAATCAAATTTGCTGAGACAACTGCGCTTACGACCGGCAGTAATGAATTATTCCTTCATTCAAGAAAATATGCTGCAGGCTTTTATGAAAAGCTAGGATACCAGCCCTACGGAGAAGAGTTTGAAGAAGTGGGCATTCCCCATATTAAAATGAAGAAACACCTTTTTAAATAAACTGACCAGGTAGTTTAAACTGATTGTACTACCGTTACCGGCAATACAATCAGTTCTATTCGGAAATTTACAATTCGTTTAAAAACGGCTGTACAGGTAGTTTATCTTTTGAAACGAGGCCGCTTTTCCCTCTGGGGTGGCCCCTGGTTTCCTACCTTCTGATAACCTCCGGTACGAGGTCTGGAGCCTTTGACTCCATTTCTCGAAGGAGCCTTTCTGAAACTAACCAGCTTAGGCTTTTTCTCAACTGTTCTGTCTTCAGCGTACTTTACACTAATCTCATCGCCATCTATACTACCGCCATGAAGCTCACCCATTGCAAGGTCTGCTCCTTCCTTGGTATCCATATCGACAAATCCAAAGCGACGGCTAATATTTGTATGCTTATCTCTGACAATCTTAACAGCTAACACCGCTCCGTATTGTTCAAAGATCTCCTGCAATTCTGCTTCCTCAAGGTCACGGGGAAATCCGCCCGCAAAAAGTCTGGTCATTAAATTATATGATTAGATTTTTTTAAGTTTATGAACTTAAACACACTCATTACAATACCTGCACCCTGCTAAAATGTTAGAGGGTAGAACTCAAATGTATGACAAAGATACAAATAAGCTCTGTTGTTTTATTTATTTACAAACATAAATCAGGCCAACTTATACTGCAAGCCTAAAAAGAACATTATTAACAATTCCTGCATTAAATGAAGAGACGGCAGTTCATATAAAAATTCCCGTTTTACCCCTATGCATGGATTTTTTTCCACTTTATGCAGTTATAAGATTGTTATTGCTCTTTTAAACGGAGTTTTTCAATTTATGTTATAAAAAAATACAATTATATAAGTCCTCTTGAAACAGAATATAGTTCATACCAGTCTTGTTTATCAAGATCTATATTAAATGCACCTGCAATATTCCTGATTCTCTGTTCCTTTACCGTTCCTATCAGGGGTAAAGCGCCAAGTTTAATCAACCATGCAACCGCCAGAGACTCGATATCGGCATCATACTTCGCACCTATCTCCAGAAGTTTAGTCCTCACTCTTATTGCAAGGTCATCATTGCCGTTGGCTATCCTTCCGGCGGCAAGCGGAGCCGATGCAAGAGGGCGCATATAACGCTGCTTGATATAATCAATCTGGCCGTTATCAAGGGCGGTTGTATTGAGTAAATTCAACTCAATATGATTAGTCACAATTGGTATATGCAAATAAGATGCTAGAAGCTGATGTTGAAAAACAGAAAAATTTACCACCCCTATATTTTTGACCTTACCCGACTCCTTGAGCTGTTCGAGGGTGAACGCTGTTTCTTCGAGATTTGCGAGGGGATCAAGATGATCAAGTAGAAAAATATCTATATAATCAGTTCTTAAATTACGCAGAGAATTATCAACGCTTTTAAGGATATGTTCACGCGAATTGTCGTAATATTTTACCCTCACATCGGGAAGAGAGTGATGAGGACTTACTAAACCGCATTTTGTAAACAAAACCAGTTCTTCCCTCTTGAAAGCTTTCTGACTTATTACTTTGCCAAATACTTCTTCACACTGATATGACCCGTAGACATCTGCATGATCAAAGGTATTTATACCAAGTTCAAGGCAGAGTCCTATTATCCTTTCCATTTTAGCAGGATCATTAACTTCCTCGTTCCATCGGTAGAAACCATAAATAGCAGGTGATACTTTGGGGCCTGCGTCGCTTAAGTATATTTTTTCCATTTTCATTAAAGTAATTATTATCGCCTAAAAAGGACGACAAATTTAGCTCACATTGATTCTGCGAAGATTTTAAAATTAATTTTATTTACAAAGAACCAGCTATAAGTCTTTCGGTTAAGCACCCTTTATATTGCGTATCTCCTGTTTTCCATTCACTGGCTTAATTATTGCATCCCTCAGGAATCTAACAAAGCTAGTCATAAAAACACTCTTATCTATGAAAACTGTTACATCCGGATCAATGAAAAGAAATAGTCAGAAACCGCTTAGTGAGAAAACAATTGTTATTACAGGGGCTTCGAGCGGAGTTGGAAGAGCTATGGCCCTTCAATTTGCGGCTGCTAAAGCTACGCTGATCCTCGCTGCAAGACGGGAAATTGCACTTATGGAACTGGCCGACGAATGCACCGCAATGGGCGCCCGGGCAGTTGCAGTAAGAACAGATGTTACAGAACCCGCAGATGTGGAAAACCTGGCAAAAGTTGCCTTTATGATAAATGGAGCTATAGATGTGTGGATCAATAATGCGGGAGTACTTGCTGCGGGCGCACTGGCGGAGACACCCGTCGAAGTGCATTCCGAAGTTATAAAGACAAACCTTATCGGATACCTGCATGGGGCCCATGCAATTCTACCATATTTCCAGGAACAGGGATTTGGCATTCTGATCAATAATATATCAGTAGGCGGATGGCTGCCTGTACCATATATGGTAGGCTATTCGGCCAGTAAAGCAGGGGTTAAAGCTTATTCTGAAGCGCTGAGAGGCGAATTGCTGCAATTCCCTGATATTCATATATGCGATCTGTACCCTGCGTTTCTGGATACTCCCGGTATACAGCATGCTGGAAATTATACCGGAGTAGTGCTAAGGCCTGCCCCTCCTGTATACGATCCGGAACGCGTGGCGAAAGCTGCGGTAAAACTATCTCTACGCCCACAGCCCTCTATGACAGTCGGGAGCGTAGCGCGGTTGCTGAAAATAAGTCATGATCTGTTTCCCGGCCTTACCGGCAGGATTATGAGCAGCCTTCTAAACTCTTATTTCAGAAAGGCCGCCCCTATCGCCAATACAAGCGGTAATGTATTTACCCCGGTCAAGTATGGAACCAGTGTTTCGGGCGGTTGGAATTCTAAAACCCTCACCAACGGCAACGGAAAGAGAATTGCAACAGCAGTATTTACAGGCATCGTTCTGGGCTTATGGCTGATCAATAAAAAATGAACTTCCGGATTGTACTGCTCCTGGTTAATAATCTGCGGGCACATACTAAATTTATAGTACCACTACTTTAGGGCGCACAAAAGCTTTTCATTTATCATAATGCACAATAACAGGATCCGGAGACCATTCACTCCAATCAGAGGAGCGAAGAATTCTTGCGTCGTATTTACCTATACTGGTAACCTGCAGCGTATTCGTCTGCCGGCCGGGAATAATTACTCCATTACGCCGCCATTGGTATTTATTGAATCCGGAAGTTAATGATAAAGTGAGGTGCACCGGCTCGTTTTTTGAAAACACAGTTTTTAACGGATGTATAACAGGATTAGCTTTATGTATCTTCCGGGCAAATGCAAAGTACTCTGACTCTCTGTGCACTTTTTTGCATATCTCATCCTCATAATTTTCATAAACGGTGTATTTTACCGGGGTGCCCGAATATGTCAGTCTTCCTATCTCATATTCAACCCAGGCTCTTGCCGGAACTTTTGATCTGCCTGCAAGGACAACCCACATCGGCATTTTAGCTAAATTCACAGTATCTCCCCAGCCTCCTGATGGGTGCATCAGCATAGTGCCAGCTACCGCCTGTGGATATTTAGATGCGAATTGAATGGCGCCTTTTGCTCCGTCTGATAAGCCCTGGACCAAAATACGGTTAACATCGAGACCTAGCGAATCGGATAAAATATGTATGAGACGATCCAGTTTGTCGTAATGATGTTCATACCAGGCTCCGGCAATCTGCGGATATATTACAAATCCGTTGAACTGTTTTTTTCTGATAGCATCGAGATGCTCCTTTCCCCCGTTGATCAGCTGCGTTTCGTTGTCGTATACCCCACCGGTTTCCTTCTGGCTGTGTAAAACAAATATTGCCGGGTATTTCCCCCCTTTTCCAGTATAAGAATACGGGTATGCCATTCTGAAAGGCATACCGTCAAATATAAAAGCCTGGTACAGATCAGCAGAGAAGTTCATACTACGCCGTGCATACCAGCTATGGATATCATGATCATTGCCAGGAATCTCAGGTTTCTCGGATGCAGAGTCTAAATAAATGATTTTGTTCTTTATATTAAAAACCGCTGTCTTTTCTGCTTCCGGAAAAGACACAGAGGGAATACTTTCTTCGTTATACTCAGAATCCGGGTCGCTAAATGGATAAAAAAAATAGAATACAAAAGTTCCGGATATTACTAGTAAAATTGTTCGTTTCAGTATCGGCTTCACTAAATAATTTTTTAATAAGGTCTTACTAAGATAAAGTAATTTTTATTTTGTGCAAATTTCATTATGCAAAAAACACTCTCGGTAGTATTACTCATTACCATTCTTCTTTCGGTATCATGTAAAAGCAGGAAAAAAGATGCGAAACCATGGAACTACAATACAGACAAGTATTACAGCGATGATCAGGTCGAAATTATCCAAAAGAAACTCCCGGGTTCAACTATACAACGCACAGATGAAGGGATCAAGGTTACATTCAGTTCTGAAATTCTGTTCCCGATCAATTCCTCCATCCTCACAGACAGAGCAAAAGAAGTTATTGCTGAATTAGTGAAGTCAATGGAGGAGCTACAATCTCCCAAAATCCTGATAGAAGGACATTCTGATGCCACAGGCACCCCCGAATACAATAAATGGTTATCAGAAAAGCGGGCAGTATCTGTGAAAAGATACGCCGAAACCCAGGGGATCGCTGAAAGTAAAATAAGCACCGCAGGCTACGGCGACACCAAACCCGTTGCCCAGAATAATACACCTGAAGGCCGGGCAAAAAACCGGCGCGTGGAAATTACTTTTTTCCATGACGAGAAGTAATCACTTGTGAGGAGCCTTGTATACATCGCTACCTCACAAGCGAATTTAAGTACATCTCGACATTGGTATAATATTTATTTAATCCGGTCAGAACCGCATCAGCAGCGTCATCCGGATTCAGACCTCGTTTCTTTTCCCAAACGTCGGGCATGCCATCTTTATCTGTATCGGACGGAGCTGCCTCAGACCGTAAAACCGGCCAGGCTTCACGTGATTGTGAATAAGGAGCGCCGTGTGCGTATCCTCCCTGAACGTCTATAAATTTGCCCGAGCGCTTTTCTACATCTTTCACAATTCTCTGATCAACTGTATCTCTTTTGGGAAGACAAGCTCCCGCACATTTCAAAACCCATTCATATGCCTCTTTCGCCGTTTGTTTTGGTATTTCCACCGTCGGGAATGCCTGCGAAACCAATGCTTTTACCTTGTCCTCTTCCGTTCCGTCATTCATATCCACACCTTTAGCGTTATCGTCTGTAACTTCAGGAGCGCCGTCAACATAGTTTCCCTTCACATAGAATTTGCCAAATGGTATTTTGTCGTCCAGTTTATAGGGATTCGCAATACGGAATTTAACCTTCTTACCCGTAGAAGGGCCGTATTTATAGTAATTATCAGCGATATTATAATTGCCCCCCTCTCCTGCGTATACATTATTACTTCCCCAGTTATAGAGAACGTTATTCCTGAAATCTACAAATTCTGAAGGAGCATTACGAATACCGTCAAACCTCGGAGTACGGCTGTTGCAATGGGCAAAAAGGTTATGATGAGCTGATAAATGCTGTCCACCCCAGATTCCACCATAGCCGTGGTGCTCAAAATCTTTATCCCCTTCTTCAAAATGATATGAATAGTTTAAGGGTTCAGAAATGATGTTCCACTGAAGAGTTGTACTGTCGCCAGCGTAGACTGATAAAGCTTCATCCGTACTCCAGCTCATACTGCAATGGTCGATGATAATATTTTTTCTTTTTGCACTTATTGAAAAGGCATCATCAGCACCCGCTCCATCTACCATTCCTTTATTTTGATTTTTATCTCCCATTCGAAAACGGATGAACCGTATGATAACATTGCTTGCAGATAATCCTACCGGATAATCCGCAATGCAAATACCGCCACCCGGGGCCGACTGTCCGGCAATAGAAACATCTCCTTTATTAATCTTCAGCGGGGATTCCAGATGGATGGTGCCGGAAACTGAAAATAAAATGATGCGCGGATAGTTTTTATTCAACGCATCTCTAAGACTGCCCGGTCCGCTGTCATTTAAATTATCAACGTATATTACTTTTCCTCCCCGACCGCCGGTACTGTATTTACCAAATCCTTCAGCTCCGGGAAAAGCCAGCGGCTGAGCCTTCGTTGTTAAAACAAACAAAACAGCTGCAGCAAAGCAGCTCAGAAATAGACCAGTTCTTCTCATACTGTTAGTTACAATTTACTTTATTACATTGCCGAATATTTCAGCATATTCAGCAATAACTGCTGTCCTACTATATTAGCTTTGTTCTTTGAAGATGTATTAAATGTGGTCATCGCCGCATTTTCGCCATCGCCTTCCGCACGTTTACCAATCACGACATCTTTAAGCGAAGACATAAGATCGAGAGCCGATATAATAATCTTACCCCTGCCATGATTTATAATACTGAGTGCAGAATAGACCTCGGGCTTATGATCAGAAACACAGGCAACAACTGTTTCGCCATTGTTTATCCTTAAACCCAGCCGGCTTTTGTTATACGTCGCAATACTTTGATACTCCCAGTTAAATACACAGTTCTGGGGAAGTCCCTGAAAAACAGGATGCTCTTTTACAAAATAATTCCCCCCATACCACGTGGTTCCAAGTTCTTTCAAGCCACGATAATCTATAACCTCTTTGCGTCCGAGAAATGAAGCCCATTTCTCTACGTTACCTGCAATAATCAGTGTATTACCCTCATTAACCCATTCAAGAATATCCGTTACCAATGGGTTTCCGGTTTGCTGCGGGTCGAAAGCTCCCGTTATCATATATTTACCCTCCGGCCTGCCAGACCTGAACTTTTTGAATGAACTGACTCCAGCAGAAGTAAGGAACTTATCTATCACCCCGCTCGTGTCAGCAACCATACCTGCAGCGGGAATCCCGTTTATGTTCAGCTGCACTGCATATAATTCATCCATTCCTGATGCCAGTACATTTTCATCCTTCCTGATCGTTGCTGTGATTCTTGTATAACCAGATGCTGCAGGTACGACACGAAAACCTGCAGACAGAAGTTCACCATAAGTGGCTCCACCTGAAATTTTAACTGGTATTGTTTTCAAAGAGAGTTCTTTGCCATCTGCCGACAGAACCTTTATATCCAGGTTAAAATCGCCCTTCATACCTGCTTCGTTTACAATATAAAAATCCACAACAGAGGTGTCACCTGTTCCAAGTACCTTACGATTCATTTTTACAGCGACATATACCGGGCGGGTATACCTGGCAATCAGTTCAGGGTCTCCTTTTGGATTACGATAATTGTCAACTATTCCTGAATGGTTTTCAAGCTTCATGCTTTCCCATCCGTTAACCGCATAACCATCGGTTATATTGTTGATCCGGATATTCTCAATAGTGCGGCCCTGATAATAAAAAGCCACATTCCCCATCTTTCTTGTAAGAGAGTCTACATTGGGAAATGCTTTACTGAATCCTGGAGTATTTTTAAGAAAAGAATCATAAGCATCGTACCATTTCAGATATGCGTCGGTTTCCCAGCCCTGATCTTTACCCGTTTTTAGTATTTCATCGCGAATGAGCTGCAATCTTGGAGGAGCGCCGATAGCACCTTCTTCGCCATAGTAAATGATCTCATCTTTGTGATCCGTATATCTCAAATAGTTTCCGGGACCATTGTACAAATTATCATGATATGTTCCGGGGCCACCGGCATGGTGCTGATCAAACCATCCATAATCCCTGAAAGTAAAATCATAGGGCAATAAATGCAGCTTAAACCGCGAATCCGGTCCCATTTTTATCGGACCATTAGATGAATTATATGTAATAACCCTTGTTTCGTCAAGCCGATGTGCTGCTAACATCTGCTGTCGGTCGCGTTCCTGCGGCTCAGCCCCACGCTCATTATGCATATTATAGATCACCAGCGATGGATGACTCCGATCTCTTTTTATCATTCGGAACAGCTTCTCATTACGTGCGGCAAAATAAAAATCAGCCTGCATTTTCCCTGTTGGGTCCGTAACATTATAACGGTCGGCAGGGTACTGGTTACCTCCCGGCTCTTCAAAATACAACAGTCCAAGCTCATCGGCATAATTCAGCACATTCGTCTGACCAATCGTACGGTGGAAGTTCAGCATATTCAGTCCCATCTTCTTTGCAGAAAGGATCTGCTTTTTCGCGAGTTCGTCAGAGGGTGTTATACCGTTCACAGGCCAGAATCCCCATGAAATAGCAGTAAGAGCTACAAAGCGTTTTCCATTAAGGTAAAATTGCTTATCGCCGTTTACATCACGTACTTCAAACCATCTGAAACCAAAACGTCGCTCATAAACGTCCTTGCCGCCATCGCCAGCATTCCATGTTGCGGTAACTATATAAAGATTAGGATCATTAACACTCCATAAACGGGCGTCATCAACAGAGACAGTGTAAATATTAATATCATTCTGCTTGCCAGACAATACAACGGGATAGCTTTTTTCAAAGACCTTTTTTCCAGATCCTCCATATTCCCTTACAGACAGACTAACCGTTCCCTTTGTGGTCTTCCCCGACACATTAGCGGTAGTTACCTGTATATCTACTTCATTAGTTTTAGGTTTGTTCTTTACAAAAACATCATCAATGAAAATATTATCGGTAGCTACCAGGTGAACGCTCCCGGTAACACCTCCAAACCCATGAGTCGGATTAGTCCGGTAATTTCCCCACATAAAATTCTGAGAATCACGCCAGTCGAAATTGCCGTTAGGATCTGTAATACGAACAGCCAGTTCATTCTGCTTTCCATATTGAACCACCTTACTGATATCAACCTCAAAGGGGGTGCTGTTTACAAGATCATACCCAACAAGCTTCCTGTTCACATAAATTTCGGCTCTGAAGCGTACGCTTTCAAATTTAAGAGTCACCCTCTTTCCTTTCAGTACTGCCGGAACTTGCAATTTTGTAGAGAACCACGAAACGCCAAGGTAGTTGCCTGCAACTCCAAAGCTGTTCCCGTTATTTCCCCAGAAATACTGTTCAACAGTAGCTGGTAAGTTTACTGTAATACCAGGAGCTTTTTCAAGCGCGTCCCAGCCTTCTGAAGGAGGGTTAAAAGGAATCTTTTTCACATCAGCCGGAGGGGCGAATAAGGCATCATTTATCCATAAGGCGTTTTTGTCGAGAGACATTTTCCAGCTATTCGCAGAAAGGTCTTTAACATAGTTGCGTGCCTGCGGGTCTGTACGCTGGGCGAGTAAAAAACCCGGCAATACCGCCAGTAAAGGGAATAAAATCTTAAATCTGAGCATAGTTGGTTAGTTATTATTGGCTAAGGAACAAGACACCGTGAATTATCCCATTTGCATGTCACTGCTATCGTAAGAAAAGACTCTCTATGTCATTACCTCTTTATTATTTTCTGTGCCAGCCCAAGATTCAAAGCTCTTATATCTTCCAATACCAGCTGGGCCATTTTACGCGCTCCGAGTTCACTAAAATGGGTGTCATCAACTTTGCCGGAAGGGTAATTAGGGTGTTCGCCAGCTTCCAGATGATTATAAAGAAGTTTAGAATTTTCCACACCAAATTTTGTCAATAAAGCCTGGCTCTTTTTATCAAGATCGATAAGAGGAACATTTAAATCCCTGGCAACCGAACGCACTATTGCTGAATAGGCTTCATGAGTAGGCACCAGAACACCTGTCGTATCAAAATTTCTTCTGGCAACGGGAGTAATCAGAACGGGATAGGCTTTCCTGCTCTTCGTATCATTTACATATTTTGTAAGATTTGCCCTGAACTGATCTTCTGTAGTAGCACTTTTTTTCGTTTGGATCTCATCATTATGTCCGAACTGTATCAGCACATAATCTCCAGGCTGCAAGGCATCCACAACAGGCTGCCAACGCCCTTCCTGCATAAAGGTGCGGGTGCTGCGGCCATTTTGTGCCCTGTTATCCACCACAACTGTCGAATCAAAAAAACAAGAAAAAGGCATACCCCAACCTGTTTCCGGGTAGTACCTGATAAGCTTATTGGCCATAGTAGAATCGCCAATAAGATAAACTTTTACCTTTCCTGGTGTATAAAGGGTAAAAGACAATAACAAAAGGGGAATGATCAACCCATACTTACTAAAAAAACGACGGCCCATGTTATAGTTATGTTAGAGAACTAAAGGAGGTGCTGACTTACCGCACCTCCTGATTTAAACTAATTAATTTATCTCCATCTCGGATCTCCCGCAGTATTGACACCTGCAAATGCCGAATCCTTTATTTTAAAGTTGCCATTTACCGGATCAGTAAACAAATCTGTTGACTTTCCGCTGTAGGCATTTAAGCCACTTATAACATTAGCGCTTGTCGTGTAATCAGATGTATTATAACTACCGGATACGATCACATTGGTGGTTGCCGATGTGCGAATTCCCCTAACCACGGTGGCCCCCGTACTGGTAGCTTTACCAACCCCCAGAATTACATTTTTTATCGCAATTCCATTAACCGATCCAACAGAAGTTCCGCCGAAATCAATCAGATAATTTCCACTAAGCGGCGCTTCATTAATTGTACATTTTTCTATGTTGATCGAGTTAGTAGCAGTTTTAGTGACAACAACCTTTTCAACCATGTATAAGGTACTATTGGTTATGACTATATCATCGACCTTTCCGGCATCCAATGTCAACAAGCCATATCCACCTACATTATCAACGATGGTATTATTAAGTATAAATTTATTCACTAGAATACTTGCAGCCGACTGGAATCTGATAACACCGCGCAGGATATTAACTTTACAAGATTCAAAGCTCAACCGCCCTATGGTACATGCATTGCTCACATTCATCACATACCTGCCGGCGCTGCTTCCATAAGTATCTCCACGCAGATAAACGTCTTCAAAATCAATATAGTCAATTGTACTTCCGGCTGTTACATTAATGCTGCCTGTAATATAAATAGTTGCCGGATTTGAAACTGTAAGATCTGAGCCGCTGATAATTTTCACAGACTTATCCAGGCTTACAGCAGTTTCAATATTATACTGGAATCCTCTTTTCAGAATTATGGTACTTCCGGCAGGAACATCTGTAATCGTATCAGCAAGTACCGAAGGCCTGTTGGTAATCTCCCTTAAATCTATCAGTGTACCGGCTAACGGATCTTTCGTTTTAAAAGTGACAGTGCCTTGAGTAAGGGCATCTTTAAAAATTTCAGCGGTGTAAGTAATACCCGAAGTTAAACCTGATATCAGCTTATGAGTACCGGAAACATCATCTGCTGTCAGATTTACACTGATTGAAGTTCCACTAGCTGGAGTAAGAACTATTTTTGTTAAACCGGCTCTTGACTGCCACCTCAGGATTACTGCATTATCTACGATATCAGTTGCCTGTACCGCTGAAAATATCTGCGCTCCCGGAATTCTAAAAGAAGAAGACACTGTCCATTTTGATTCAGGTTTACCTGCAGTTTCAGCGGCTTTTATCCTCGCATAGTATGTTTCCTTGATTGCCAGATCAGGATAAGAGATCCTTATACCGGCAGTATCAGTTGTACCAGTATATCTTATGGCTTGGAACGTCGAATCTGTTGATACTTCTACATTGTATTTGACAGAATCGGCTCCGGCAAATAAAGGAGCTTCCCATGTCAGCTTAGCACTTGTTTCTGTGGTTGATGACTTGATGGCAGAAGGAGAAAACATCCTTGACTGCCCTGTTTCTGTTTCCGCATCTTTTTTACAAGACGACACTATAAAGATTACACCCGCAAGTAATAAAACTTTACATGTCATCTGATATATACGTTTTTTCATTTTTATTAAAATTAACTGTTAATACCCGAAGTTCTGAACCATATTGTAATTTTCATTCAAAGCAGATTTAGGATACGGAAAGAGTTCCTTTTTATTTGCTTCGAAATAGGTTGCAAAACCGCTTGACGCACCATTAATATAAGCATCGTTCACTGCGCTTCTCCAAGTTTTTGCGGTATATCCGGAAGGCGTCGTTGTAGTTGTAGACGGCTGATAAAATATTGCGGAAGCTGTCCCTCCATAAAGATCAAGGCTCTCTACTTCAGCCGCAGAAGTTGTGCGGTTGTACGTTGATCCCTTAGCATAAATATTTGCCGGTAAATTGGCGTAGGTTCCTTCTCCGTTCATAAACTGAGTTAGCTTAACCCGGGTTTCTGCGAATTTTGAAGCGATCAGGTTCCATCTGACAAGATCATATTTACGCATCCCTTCGCCTCCGAACTCAAGTAAGCGCTCTTTAACTATATCATTAAAGAAACCTGCTTTATCAGTCGCCACAGAAGGGATACTTTCCGGATGAGCTGAAAACGCTCTTGCCCTTACTTCTGTGAGTGCACTTACTGCTTCTGCTGAAGGACCGTTGTTGATCTCATTATCAGCTTCAGCAAACATCAGCAATATATCGGCGAAACGTAGAATAGGCCAGTTTATAGCGAAATTCTGTGAAGACGATGTACCATCAAATGCAGTCCATGACTTCCGGAACTTGGCATCTGTCATATTAGTTGCAGTTCTCAGGATCTTCTGATTGCTGGTATTGATTTCATAGGAACCAATAGTTACATCACGGCGAGAGTCGTTACGATCAAATTCGTAAAAATAAGTAGCAATGGCATTTACACCTCCGGAGGTTGTTCCAAAGGTTGAGCCATCGAACTTAATTCCGTTATAATAACCAAGCTTGCTATCTGTCCTGGAGTTACTTCCATAAGATCCTATTTCAAACATCAGTTCATGCTGGTCATCATATCTTGTTATTGAATGTAAACTCTTGAATACATTTTCAAAAACAGGGTTTAACGTGTGCTCAGACCTGCGGCTCATTACATCTTTACATTCGTCATAAGCAATCTGATAATATTTTAAATAGTCAGAACGGCGCTCCATTAAATGAGTATCAGATCTTAAGGAATATCCTCCTCTTGCAAGGGCTATTCTCGCTCTAAGTCCCTTAATTGCACCTTTTGTAAATCTGAAACTACCATAACTGCTTTCACTTCTCCATGGCACGAGCTCTTCCGCAGTCTTCAGATCTTCAAGTATCCTGTCATAGGTTTCATCCCTGTTTGCATTTGAATAATATAAAGACTCTGCGTCTGCAGCGGGTATAAAAGGTGCAGGCACATCTCCCCAGTTACGGATTAGTTCGTAATAAAACTGAGCTCTGAGTGCGAGAGCTTCACCATAGTAAGTGCGCATAGACGCTTTTTCTGATTCTGTCCCAGTATTATACAGCGAAGAGGCAGGAATATATTTAATACAAATATTAGCGCGTTCTATTCCTGAATATAATTGAACAAAAGGAGTGTACAAATCGCTGTTATCAGAACTTGCTCCATACATACTTATACCTCTTCTATCGGCAGCGGCATAACTTCCCGATGTTTTAAAGTCATCTGCCGTCATAGGAAACAAAGTGGAAATTCTGCTTCCATATCCGTTGTCTCCACAGAGTTTGTTGTATACACCGATAATTGCCGAGTTGGTATAACTCAGGCTTTCAAAAACAACGTTCTGAGAGGTATTTGAGTCAGATTCCACTTCGAGATATTTTTTACATGAGCTGACGCCAAGTAAAGCTCCCGCTGTTAAAAGTAGAATTACAGATTTTAATTTTATTCTTTTCATGTCAGTATCTTCCGTTAAAATTAAAAAGTAACATTCAGTCCGGCCAGTATATACCGGCTTCGTGGATAAGCAGCATAGTCTACCCCAGGAGTAAGAGCATTCTTACGGGTACTCGCTTCCGGATCAAAACCTGAATAATTTGTTAACGTATATAAGTTATTAACAGTAGCGTATACTCGTATGCTATTGATCGCTTTTGTTCTCTTCACCAATTCAGCTGGCAGAGAATATCCAAGAGTAACATTGCTGATTCTAAGGAAAGATCCGTCTTCTACCGCAAATGATGTTAATTCATAGTTACCAACTGTAGGAGTCCAGTATTTTGTACCCTGATTCATTTCTGCCAGTTTAACCGGATCTGTAACTTTGATTCCATTCTCATCAAACCATTTCCACCTGTTATTCATCAGAGATAATAGATTGTTATCTTTCACATTATACTGAGAACTGAATTCTATCTTGTTAGCATTATAAACCTTGCTTCCATATGAGAAATTCATGGCTATACTCATATCGAAGTTCTTATATCTGAACTGGTTATTAAAACCACCGGTAAATTTAGGCTGCGATGTGCCAAGTACAGCTTTGTCATCCTCGCCAATTAGCATACTTGACGATGTTGAAAGCTTTTTAACTTTCATATCACCTGGCTGAGGATCTCTATTTCCAAGAAGAGCTCTGGCATTAGGAATATCCGCTTTTAATGTATAAGTATAAAGACCGGCAGCATTAACAGTAGTGGTAAAATCGTCTAATGTATAATATCCATCAGAAACATATCCATAATACTGTCCCACTGATTTACCTACCTGCACTTTAAAATCCGACAAGCTGTTTACCCAGCCGGATTGAGAAAAGAAGGATGTTACTCCCTTTTGTAGTGCAAGGATCTTATTCCTGTTTAAAGCTATATTAAAACTGCTGGTATAGCTGAAGTCCCTTTTCTTTATAATTTGGCCACTCAACTGAAGTTCGATACCTTTATTCTGAGTTTTACCAACGTTCTGTGACTGGGTAAGATACCCGGACGACTGAGGAACGTTTGCCAATAACAAGAGATCTTTGGTTCTGTTATCATAAATATCAACAGACGCAGTTAAACGACCATTTAACATATCTGCATCCAATCCGATATTCTTTGATATAGTAGTTTCCCAGCGGATTGACGGATTAGCCAGGACGCTTGCATATAATCCGGTGTTGACTGAAGCATCATTAGAAGCATAACCAGCTTCGGTAGAGCTTGCAACAAACATAGTATGAAAAAGATCGGGATCAATTCTGTTATTACCACCGGATCCGTAACTTAACCGCATCTTCAGGTTATTAAGCCAGTTCAGGTTAAGATCCTTCATGAATTTCTCTTCTGAAATTCTCCAGGCAAACTGGGCAGAAGGAAAATTACCGTATTTATTTTCCGGACCAAACAGAGAAGATCCGTCACGTCTGAACGACAGAGTGGCATTATATTTCCCCTGGTAAGAATACATTGCTCTTCCGAAAAATGAAAGCAAACGATTACCATACTCTGTCGAAGTGGGTTTATCCTGTAAAGAACCTGCAGGAGGCTCAGCCTTTTGAATACTTGCAAAAGCTTCATCAGCTGTTATCTCAGCAGGAAACCATTTAATAGTACTGCCTGTACTGTTAGTACTTAAATTATAAGTTTCTTCACCTACTAAAAAACTCAGCGTATGATCTTTACCGATATTAGGCCTGTAGTCAATTGTATTGGTATTGGTAAGTACAAGGGTGCTGGCATTCGCCAATGCTATTGCAGGCAGATTACCATTCTGGCGGCCTACGTAACTGATCGAACCGTTAAACGTATTCGTCTCCCTTTCATTGCTGGTTACCCCGAAGAGGGTCTTCACCGTTAAATTCTTTAAAGGACTATAAGATAAGTAACCGCTTGAGATCAGGTCATTTTTGTAATCATACTTCAACTCGTTATGTGCCAGTTCTACCGGATTTGTAAGACCGGTTGTCTGAAAATCAGCACTAAACTCATCACCCGCTACTGTTGAACCATTGTAAGGCTGGTAACGCACGGCGTTCCTCAACCTATTCGTACTTTGAGACCCTGTACTTGATGTACCAACACCATCTACACGCTGCCTGCTGTAACGAACATTAATTCCCGCTTTGAACTTCTCTGAAATGTTATGATCGAAACGCATAGAAGCAAAAGTTCTTCTGAAACCGGATTCAAGCATAATACCATCTTCTTTTGTATTATTTACTGTGATATTAAAACTTGTTGCCTTAGTTCCGCCCGTTATGGCAAGAGACTGAGTGTTGGAGAAAGCTTCTCTTCCAAAAACCTTGTCCTGCCAGTCTATCTTTGGAAAACTCTTGTATATATCAAGATCCTGCCATGCGCCGTATTTACTGGTAAAGGCATCTTTTACAGTCTGATCTGTATTATAATTATATAATTGATATTGGTAAGAAACAAAATCATACGGATTCATTACATCCAGTTCATTTACAATCTGTCTGGAACCTGCATAAGCATCGAAAGTTACGACGGTTCGCATATCTTTACCTCCTTTGGTGGTAATCAGGATTACCCCATTAGCGCCTCTCGCTCCGTAAATTGAAGTTGATGCAACATCTTTCAGCACATCAATTGACTGTATTTCCGTAGGTGATATTAAAGAAAGGGCATTGTCTACCGGTACACCGTCTACAATATAAAGTGGTGCGTTATCGTAAGTCAGCGAAGTTCCCCCCCTCACCCTGATGTTTACATCTGCTCCCGGAGTTCCTTCTGTTGTCGTAACAGTTACACCAGCTAATTTGCCGGATAATGCTTCAGCAGCCGTACTTACAGGAAAATCAACAAGATCTTTAGCGCCGACAGAGGATACTGAACCGGTTAGTGACTCACGTTTCACTGTTCCGTATCCAATATTCACCTGTACTTCCTGCAGTGTGGTTGCATCATCTTCCAGTACCACATTAATTTGTGTCTGCTTAGCTACAGGCACTTCTTTCGTCTTAAAGCCAAGATATTTAAAAACTAGAATGGCATTAGCCGGGTTAGCAACGTTTATTTTAAAATTACCGCTTACGTCGGTACTTACTCCCTGACTTGTTCCTTTTACCAGAACACTTACGCCAATAAGAGCCTCTCCCCCCTTATCTGCAACCTTCCCGGTAATCTGCCGGTTTTGTGCAAATGCTGACCACGATAAAGAATACAGCATACACATTAAGAGTATCACTTTCCTCATAAAAAAAAATTAAAAAATTAGGCTTACTTGTTTAAAATAGTATTCAATTAAAAATTCGCCATCGTCTTTTCAAAAAATAAAAAGACTACTGCTGAAAAACTGTACTGTAAAATTATTATTAAGATTTTATTGGTGTTGGCTCGTTTAATTCGTTGCAATTCTACAACCTTTTATTTCACACTTTCTACATCCTGAAAGGAAAAATTTGTGCAATCGTTCCCGGTATCGTTGCCATATATGTCCGGAAACCCAACGTTGGCGTGCGCCATTTTTGAAGTAAAAATTTCTGCATTTTGTTTGCTTTTTTCTGTTGACTAACTCATCGAAGGTAGGAATTACCCTCTTTGCAAATAGTGACGTTGCAGCCCTTAAAAGATGATTGTAAGCATAAAATCACCTTAGCGTCCTGCACTATCCTGCAAACGTAAATAAATTGTTCGTTATCATATCAAATGAACTATTTCTTCAATATCTTTTCCGGAATATACCCCATTTCGACCATCCAGCTTTCGCATAGATTTGTCCATTGCTCTGCAGAACCGGGGTTGTTTCTTAAAGCTATCGAATGAGCCCCCTGAGGAAAGATATGCAGGCTGGCCGGAATATTATTATCTGTCAGGGACTGGCAGAATAATAAGCTGTTACGTACGTTCACAGTATTGTCGTTAAACGCATGAACCATAAAAGACGGAGGAGTCTGTTTTGTAACATTTAGATGAGGAGAATAAGCCTCCATTAAGTCCTTTGAAGGATTTGACCCGAGCAGATTTTTACGGCTCCCTGCGTGTGCATAAGCTCCGGTCAGATCAATTACCGGAGATACCAGGATGCTGAAATTTGGGATGAAAGGCATTTTGTCCGCTGCATCTCCTATCATAGAATAATCAGTAGCCACCACGCTCAGCAATGCAGCGAGGTGCCCTCCTGCTGATGATCCCTGCACTCCTATTTTAGTGGGATCTATTTTCCATTTGCCTGCATTCAACCTGATCACTTTAACAGCACGCTGGGCATCCTGCAGCGGACCAACCTCTCTCTGTTTCAGATCAGGAGAATTAGGAAGACGGTAGTTCAAAACAAAAGCGCTGACACCGATCGTATTGAACCACTTAGCCAATTGGGTCCCGCTGATCACATAAGCAAGTCTCTCATAACCGCCTCCGGGGCAGATTACAACCGCAGCACCTTTATTTTCAGATTCCGAAGGAAAAAAAGCATACATTCCGGGAGTTCCCACCTGAAATATCCTTTCATTGGCGATACTGTCCTTTAGTTTGAGCCCTTTTGAGTTGGACATCTTTCCATCAGGCCATAGCGGAATAAATTCCTGAGCTGATACGGCAGAGGCCATTATTAACAGAACAAACAATATGAATTTTCCGATTTTCATTTTATACCTGTAAATCTTAATCTGAAATCTTTTCAACCCTGAACCAATCAAAGTCAGCATAACCAGAATCATTGATCTGCGTATCCCTGGTAGCAAAGAGCCCCACTTTCGCCCCCTTCCAGCGTGCTACTTCAGCCTGGAATTCATCCCCGGCTCCGATAAACGTTTTTCCATCGAGGCTATAGCTGAAGCGGCATTTCGCCCCGGCAATAACTTTTACTCTAAAATATACTGGTAATTTTAGATCATTCAGCTTTAATAGTACTTTTTCATCTTCCGCTTTTCCCTTGACGGCATCTTTTGCAAGCGTATAAACCAGATATACCCCATCCTTTTTACTTTTCAGAGCCAGGCCCGCATAACTGAAACCCATAATGGTCAGTCCCGCCTTTTCGTTTTCGATCTTGCTGTTATTTGGAGTAAAAGTAAGTTTGGTAGTAACCATAAATTCATCTGCCGGAAATTTCTGCAGGAGAACATTCGGAGCCTCCCACAGGTTTCTTGCGCCCTCCGGCAGTTTATCAGTATATAACCTCATCGATCCGTTCGAAGGGTTCATAAAAGACCAGGTTGCTTTAGGGTTTGCCTGCCATTGCCATTGCAGACCCTGAATCGTCCCGTTAAACTCATCACTTTCTGCAGGCGTAGCAATTGCAAATGCTTTTGTCCCTACATTGGGTTTACGATAGCTCAGAACAGGTTCTCCGGTACCATCGCCATCCTTATCTACACCTATGACCGGCCAGTCATTCAGCCATTTCATGGGGTTCAGATGGACTACGCGGCCGTAAGCTTCCTTGTCCTGAAAATGCAGGAACCAGTCTTCACCAGATTGCGTGGTAACCCATGCTCCCTGATGCGGTCCGTTTACCGGGCTGTTTCCCTGTGCCATTACCACCTTACGCTCATAAGGTCCATAGATATTCTTTGAGCGCAGTACAAGCTGCCAGCCCGTAGGAACTCCCCCTGCAGGCGCAAAAATATAATAGTACCCGTTTCGCTTATAAAATTTGGGGCCCTCAATTGTCTGATCGCTCTCATGTCCGTCATACACAATAACTCCTTCGTCCACAGCCTGAGTGCCCTCAGCATTAAGGCTCTTTACCGCAATAATGCTCTTTATACCTGCCCTGCTCCCCGCATACGCATAAACAAGGTATACTTTACCGTCTTCATCCCAGAGCGGACAAGGATCGATCAAACCCTTCCCCCCGGCCACCAGGACCGGATCGGACCATGGCCCAGCCGGATTTTTGGCTTTAACCACATAAATCCCGAAATCAGGATCTGGATAATAGATCAGAAATTCCCCGTTCCTGTAACGGATAGAGGGCGCCCATACTCCTTCGCCATGCCTGCTTTCAGAAAAATGGTCAAAGGGAGTCAGTCGCTTCAACGCATGTCCTATAAGAGTCCAGTTTACCAGATCCTTTGAATGCAGCACAGGCAGCCCCGGCACGTCCTCAAAAGATGAAGAGGTCATATAATAATCATTCCCGACACGAATTGCATCGGGATCAGAATAATCAGCATTCAGTATCGGATTCTTATAGGTACCGTCGCCCTGATCGGCTACCCAGACTTTCGAAACATATTTTTTTGCTGCACCTGTCTGCGCCAACAACTGAGAACCTGCCAATAACAAAGAAGCAGCCAGCAGTATATTTTTTTTATTGTCCATTTGGTATTCGGTTATAATCTGATTATTTGGAAGAAGAGATCCAGCTGCTGTCCCCAAAAATAGTATTTAACGTATACTTTTTT
>Ga0265780_10001775_pt1 | contig 29896 bp, 51 predicted proteins | sample P1T30metagenome_FD_192432 | JGI IMG/M metagenome (GOLD analysis project Ga0265780, IMG submission 192432) | Plant litter microbial communities from East Loma Ridge, Irvine, California - P1 T30 | ecosystem: Environmental > Terrestrial > Plant litter > Unclassified | place: USA: California... | reverse complement strand
CCATAAAGTTAAAGGAACAGGTTTACGCCTCGAACTGAACCCAGGGTCAATGGCGGCTGTAACTCTGACGGTCCTAAGGTAGCGAAATTCCTTGGCGGGTAAGTTCCGTCCTGCATGAATGATATAACGATTTCTTCACTGTCTCCGGTATCGATCCAGTGAAATTGACCTTTCCGTGAAGATGCGGAATTCTCTGAAGTTAGACGGAAAGACCCCGTGCACCTTTACTATACGTATACATACGGGCGCAGACCAGATGTGTAGGCTAGGCAGTAGCGAAGGAGATTTCTCGCCAGAGAAATTAATTGCGAAAGGTGAAAGACTGCCCTTTTTATTCTGTCGTCCGAGGGGCCCATAAGCTTTACAAGTTGACCCTGACAATGTATACGAGGTAGTTTGACTGGGGCGGTCGCCTTCCAGACAGCAACGAGGGTTTACAAAAGTATATTCATTCCTAGGTGGCTAGGTTCACGAGCGTAATGGTAGAACTTTACTTGACAGTCAGACTTTGCAGTCGCACTGAGATGAAAGTCGGTCATAATGACCCGGTGACTCTATCGAGGAGGTTCATCGCTCAAAAGATAAAAGGTACGCCGGGGATAACAGGCTTACCACGCTTTAGAGTTCCTATTGATGGCGTGATCTGGCACCTCGATGTCGGCTCGTCCCATCCCGGAGCTGAAAGCGGTTCCAAGGGTTTGGCTGTTCGCCAATTAAAGGGGTACGTGAGCTGGGTTTAGAACGTTGTGAAACAGTTCGGTCCCTATCTGCTTTAGACTAGTTAACACATTAAAGGATTTACGTTTAGTACGAGAGGACCGAATAAGGTGAACTTTATGAAGTACAAGTCGTTTTGCTAAGGCGTCGCTTGTTATTTAAGGTGGTAAACTCTAATTGCTGGAACCAGCTGAAGTGAGAAGGGTAACTTTGTTGTAATTTTGGTACAGCGAAAGACTATCGTTAGACAGAACGACTTTGAGTGCTCCGTAAGGGGCCGTTCCGCGAGGAACAGACAAAGAGCGTGACTTTGTTGCTATTGTTTTCTACCAACAAAACACAGCTTATTTTTTAATACGCGGCCGCGATACCTTCAGCACTCGGCCACGGCACTTGTGAAGACGAGGAATACTCTTTTTTGGGGAAGGATCGTTTGGCCACACTTTTTAGCGTAGCAATTTATGGGTTTAATGTCTCTCCTTTTTATTATCAAAGATCGTATTACCGTAGCTCAGCAATTACGTAAAACACTTCCCGCTCTTATCTTTAGCGCCACGCCAAGAAACGATGGTCTTCTACTTCGCACAGCACCAAGCGCTTTACGCGCTCTGGCTTATTACCTCTGCCGCTGCCCGGCTTTTCAACTAAAGTCGCTTATTGACATTGCTGTAGTTGACCGCCTTCGCTCCAGCGCGCGATTCTCTGTTAATTATCTTTTTTTTTCTGCAGCTACAAATCAGCGACTACTTGTCCAAGTTTTTGCTGACGAAACTACTACCATTCCAAGCCTTTCTGTTCCTTTTGCTAACGGTCAGCGTCTTTTTGCGGCTGGCGGTTGACTTGAACGCGAGGCATGAGACATGTTCGGCATTTATTTTTCTGAGCACGGCGATCTACGCCGTATCCTGACTGACTACGGATTCACCGGCCACCCTTTACGTAAAGACTTTCCTCTTACTGGATTTCATGAGCTCGTCTATAATGACGCGGAAGGCCGCGTTGTTTCTGTTCCTGTCGAGCTTGCACAGGAATTTCGCGTCTTTATTTATTCCTAGTAGGCAATTTTTGGTCGTTTAATTATCACCCCGCCTGCAACAATAGAAGCCTGGGGAAGTAGCTCAACTGGTAGAGCACCACCTTGTCAAGGTGGCTGTTGGGGGTTCAAGTCCCCTCTTCCTCACCAAGCCTTAGCTTCGCTTGGTATTTGCCTGCCTACAGATTTATGCATGATTTGCAAGGTTGCTACTTGCCCTCAATACTCCGCTCTTGGCCCTGGGGCACCCTTTGGGTCGTTGACTACGCTTGTTGTGATTTTAGTTTTATTTACTATAGTAGTTAGCTCGCCCCCTTGGTGGAATGGTAGACACAGCAGATTCAAAATCTGCATTTTGTTGGTTCAAGTCCGACAGGGGGCACATACATTCCTTATAGTTCGTATAGCAGCGCAGCCCCGATGACGGAATGGTAGACGTAACCGACTTAGGATCGGTGTTTTGGCAGTTCAAGTCTGCCTCGGGGCACACAATACTTTTTGACGTTAACGCTATTTGCCGGCCCGCTTGGTGAAATGGTAGACACGGTAGCCTTAAAAGCTACTCTCCATGAGGTATCGGTTCGAGTCCGGTAGCGGGCACAGACGCCGGCAGCTATAGTTTATCGGTAAAATAGTCGACTGTGACTCGACAGTGCTGGGTTCGATTCCCAGTAGCTGCCCCCACCGGAACGATGGCTGATCGGTTGAAAGCATCGGACTGTAAATCCGACGGATAACCTCCCTGGCAGGTTCGACTCCTGCTCGTTCCCCCACATTTTACTGCGTATGGCATCACTATTTTTAAACTTCATCCGAAGACAAATTGACTCACGACCCTCTGATTTCGAAATTCATTATAAACCCATCAAGACCTCACCACCCGTCCACGCTTCATCCACCGTGTTTTGCCTACTAGCTCTGCTAGCTGTGCCGTCCTTCGCCGTCGCTTCTTGGGTCCTGGAAAACACGTTCTTTTCAACGACCGCCTTCAGCTGAAAAGCTTTCGGTGACCTAGTCCTTCCGCTTGGTGTCGGTATTTTTGCCGGCGCTGTTTCCACGTTTCGTAACCCTATGCACTCCCTTCTTTCTTTACTCGGTGTCTTTTTTTGTACGGCGCTGCTTTATCTTATTGCGGGTATTGCCTTCGTTGGCGTTGTCTTCCTAATTGTTTACGTTGGTGCAGTTGCTGTTCTATTTCTTTTTGTTATTATGCTCTTAAATGTTAAATCTTTGACCTCAGATGAGCCGTTAATTCGACACGTATCACAAATTATCGCTATCGTTGGGGTTACTCTCCTCTTGTTGCAACTTCATTTTATTTTAATTGGCTCGCTTGATCATGCCTTTGCAATTGGATTTTTGCGCGAGGTTATTCTCGAGCCGTCAACTGGAGAGGCAATAAGTTTCTTTGTTCGCTTTCAAGCGATGGACATCAATGGTTTAACTGGGCTCTACACTACGCATGGACTTCTTTTGATGGTTATTACAGCCGTTTTACTGGCTGCACTACTAGGTGCTATTATTCTAGCAACGGTTACAACGGAGCGTGCCACGTCGATTTCTGATCTGCGACGATACTCAAAAGAAGTAGCCCCTCTAGCCGCTGCCATCTCTTGCTCTTTTTTTTTCTTTGTTGCTCCGATTGAAAGCCTTGACACTGCCCTTAAGTCTATCTCATGTTCCGACGTCGATCCGATTTTTCTGTCTTTTTACTATAAGGCCGCTTCACGCGACCGAGAGCTTCGCACAATTCGTAACCTGAAACACGATACCTATGTCACCCACAGTTTCCAATTTGATACGCGTCGACGCCCCCTGCGTCGGTTCTTAAAGGCTCGCGTGTCGTATCGCGCAATAGAGCTGTGAAAAGTGTTCCGCGACCACCGCAAGGATGTCTGCTTGCCCATTTATGATCAAATTTATAATCGCAGACTCCCGCCTAAAGGGGCTCAGCACTCAGCTCGAAGGAAGGCTGTTCGTGCCGTTTATGTGGCGGAAGGCGTCCTAGAACCTGTTCTTGCTCGTCGCTACCGCGGTCTATCCGCGGTTCGCATCATGCGCCACAAGTGACTCTGACGCTGACGCCGAGACCGTGCAGCCTGGCTACGCCGCTTGACACTCAAGGAGACAAAAATTCGGCTAACCGCATCCGATCTCGAAGAAGGTCGGCACTACCCAACCTTTCCTCGCCGCAAGGCGTACGCCCCAGTGGAGTACAGGTACACCTTTTTCCGACGTATTATTCATCGTGTCAAACCTGCTTTACGACTTTTTGGAAAACGCCGCACTCCCTTTTTCGCATTTTTACATTTAATGTTAGTAACAAAGGTCTACGCTTGGATTTTTTATTGGGCGTGGCGTATTCGTGCGTTTTGTTCGTACTTTATTTGCTTTCTTTTATTTCTCCCTTTCGTAACTACTGCTGTTTGGCTCTTCGTTGATGAGCAAGTCGTTGTGTGGGAGGCCCTCGGCGATATTCATAGGTTGACTGCTAAGCTTCTGCACGAATACACGGACCTTAAGCACGTAACTAGAGATTTTTCCGACATAGTTGCTGCGCTTATTATTATTCCCGCAACAGTCTACGCCACTGCTGTACAGCACCCCTATTTTGTGGTCGGGAGCGCCCTTATCTTTGCGTGGGACGCAATGACTTCTCACGGGGGGGAACTTAGCGATGCTGAGTTTCATGAGTCTCGTTGCAACTATTGACGTAAGTACGCCGACGACTACCACGCGTGGGTAATGACTTCAGGGCAAATTACGTTTCTTGAAAGAACGCAAACTCACCCCGATAAAGGTCGTAGCGATATTGCCCCTATAATCGTTGTACTTGACCCTGGCTGGATACCTATCGTTTTCAAACAAACCTGTATGTACATCTTTACGTACATTCTTGTGCCCATCTTTACGTACATTATTGTGCCTGTTACTAACGGCATCGTGTATTGCGTCATCGGGATTTTTCACCTGATTAAGTCTTTAAGCGAAACTTTAATGCTTCCGCAGATTTATGAGTGGGGCTACGGCGTAGTACGTGCGGTGTGATGCTACGCGCGGGATGTGCCATCATATCTGTTTGAAGAATATCCCATTCTTGCTGAGTGGTACGCTCTTATTAGTGCCCAAATGTTAACTGTGCAGAACTGATTGCGCGAGGTGTGCGCGGATATCTGATTTGACGCGTGCCGTAGTTTTTACAGGATCGAATATCCACACTTTCTGGACGCCGTTAGTTACAGGATTCTTGGCAATATTGGGTACAGTATTATTGTCTTATCTCTTATTATTGCGACTATTCTTTACTTTGTTGCCACCTTCGCACTTCTAGTTCCTTGGCAGCGTGTTTACCAGGGCCTGCCCGTGCGTCAACCATCCACGCTGGTGTACGCTAGCCTGTTTGTTTTTGCGCTATATGTTTCCGCCGTGCTTGCGCAAAAATTTTCACCTGCGAGACATCTCCGTCTGTTTTTTTACGAGTTTGTCCCGTACGATCTTTACGCGGCTTACGAAGTATACATGTGGGGCCATTTACAGTTAATTGACGCGTATCCGTACCACGTCTTTGGTGCAATTTGCTTTGTCGTTAACTTTTTTTATGTAGCTGTATGTCGGTGGCTTGCGCGCAAGTGTACTCTTTCTGGGGAAGCGCTTGTTTTCCGTAACTACTACAACTACTGACTGCGCTGCATGCGCCGCTACGAGGAATCATTCCGCAGGGGCCATGCGAAGGAGCTAGCGCCTTTTTTTTCCACCCCGGAGGCGTATACTGTTATTTCCCGGGAGGCTACGGCCGAGCTGGCTGCTGCTGACGCCGATGAAATCGCGCAAAAGCGGCGCATGATTTGGATCCGCGTTAAGTATGTTCCTAAATACTACGATCCGCATCCTGACGTAAAGTATCTTAAACATCGTTGGGCATACGCCTATGTAGTTGAAAACCACTACAAAAATCCCCACCATTCTGCCTAAACACTACTTTTTACTGTATAAACTTCAAAAATGTTATTTATCCTTTTCTGAGACCTAACTTCACCCACTTGACACTTAAACCAGTCCCTGAATAATCTTGCTTGAAATTTCTGCAGCCTGTTCCGCCCTATCCATTCCTCGTGTCCTAGTTTCCATTCCTCGTGCCATAGTTTCCAATACGTTGAACTACTACTCCCCACTGTTCAGGAGCACTCCGTGACTTCGCAAATGCGCGGCTCGGATTCTGAAGCCTGGCTGCACTTCGTTAGCCCTACCGGAAGCCAAATTGTTATTTCCTTCCTGCCGGAGCTAACGCTCGCCTTTATGATTACTTACCTAATTGCTGTCGTTGCGACGGAGCTGGCCGCGAATCGCGCCCCGAAGGCTCTGGCGATTGAGTGCTGACGCGCAGCTTGCTGCGCTTTAGCGTTTGTCGCTCTCCTTTACTGCTTGCAGTTACTGGGCCCCATCCACAACGCCCCCGCTGTCCACGACTATTTGTACATCTCTAAAGGTCTTACAGCCTCAAAGTTACTTGTCGTACTGACAAGCCTGTTTGTGCTGCACCTTTCCGCAGGATACATTCGAGAACATACTCGCCATATTCTTGAGTTTTCCATTGTTATTCTCGTTGGTGTTCTGCTTCTTCTTATTCTTGTTAGCGCAAACAACCTTATGCTTCTTTTTCTGTCTTTAGCGGGGTTTAGCCTTAACCTATACATTCTAATTCTGTACGATGGCGCGGACACCGCCTCTCGCGAAGCTTCGTTAAAATACTTTTATTTAAGTACTCTGAGCGCGGGATTTATTCTTTTCGGAGTCCTGCTCATTTATACGATGGTGGGTGACGTTACCTACTATGCTGTTCGTTTTTACATGAGCAGCCCGAATGACATTCATACAGACAAAGTACTATCTGTTGGTGTTCTGTTCATCTTGCTTGGTTTCTTTTTTAAACTGTCGGCATTTCCTGGCCATCTTTGAGCTGTAGAGGTTTACGAGGGAAGCCCTCTACCGATTATGGCTTTCTTCGTCTTACCGGTCAAGGTCGCAGTATTTCTTACTTTCCTTCGTCTACTGAACACCGCATTTCTTGACTTCAGCCACGTTTGACTTCCTTGCGTAACAATAGCTGCGTTAGGCTCTCTTGTCTGAGGTGCACTTGCTGCGAGTGCGTCGCGCAAAACGACGCGCTTCCTCGGTTACGCCTCAATTAACCAGATTGGTTTCTTGCTGCTGGGTTTAATCACAGATACCGACGAGGGCGTACGTTCTGCCTTTTTCTATCTTGTCGTTTACGCAATTATGACTGGCGGTTTTTTGTTAATCTTCACACACATCCGCAAACCGAAGGGGCAGACCCTACTTGCACTCTCCGATTTCCGCGGACTGGGAAAAACTGATAATGTGGTCTGCTGAAGTCTTTCCATCTTCCTTTTTTCGATGGCAGGTATTCCGCCGTTAGCTGGGTTCCTTGGTAAGTACTACTTACTGACTGCGCTTATGGATCGCGGTCTTTTTGTACCTATTATTTTCGCTCTTGTCGTTAGTCTCATCGCTACCTACTACTATCTTCGAATTATTAAAACATTCTGGTTTGAAGAGAATATTGCTGTTAAGCCCCCTGTCTTATTACTTTCTCAGGGGCAGCGTGTAACACTTTCTGTACTGGAGGCTTCTCTCTGAGTAGCTGCTGTCTTTGCTCCTGTACTACTGCCTGCGTTGACTGACGTTGCTACTACGTTAACAGTTTGCGCCGACATGTTCGCTCAAGCGTCTTACTTTCAACTTATTTCATTGCCGTCCTCCTTGGACTTTTTCTCTACTGCAGATCCCGGTTGATACGCATTTTAACGCGCACGTAGGCCGGCGTTTGTTGTATATTACTTCACACTACCTCTCTTTGCTCCCAAGTTTTACCCCGTAAAATACTCCCGTTTTGGGGGTTGGCGTCGGGGAGTTTTAACTAAAACTAGTACCGCCATGGCAAGCTTCAAACTACGACCAATCAACGGATCCAACCCCCTTACTATCACTATCGCTAACCATTTCCTGTACTACCCCACCCCCAAAAGCTTGAACTACAATTGAAGCTTCGGTTCTCTGGCGGGTTTATTTTTTGCTCTGCAAATCGTAACTGGAATTTTCTTAGCTATGCATTACACCCCACACGTGGAGTGAGCTTTCGCCTCTGTAGAGCACATTATGACTGACGTTACAGGCGGCTATCTTTTCCGCTACTTTCATGCCAATGGTGCTTCCATGATTTTTATTTTGATTTACCTTCACATTGGTCGTAATCTGTACTACCAATCATACGTTACTCGCCCTGTCCTTTGGAACACCGGTGTTGTTATTTTCCTGCTAATGATGGCAACAGCGTTCATTGGCTACGTTCTTCCTTGGGGCCAGATGAGCTTCTGAGGTGCGACTGTCATTACAAGTCTTGTTACCGCGGTGCCATTTGTTGGAGAAGCTATTGCTCACTGAGTTTGGGGCGGCTTCTCTATCAGCAACGCGACTCTTGTTCGTTTCTACGCTCTACACTTTACTTTGCCTTTCATTGTGCTTGGTATCATCATGGGCCATCTAGTCGCCCTACACACCTCTGGTTCTAGTGATCCGCTTTCTCTTGCCTTTACACCCGGTAAAATTACTTTTCACCCCTACTTTACTCTGAAAGACACTTTCATCTTTTTTGTTGTTTTCGCGTTTTTCGCGAATCTAGTCTGCTTTGCTCCGAATCTACTTGGACATAGCGATAATTTCATTCCTGCTAACCCCCTTGTCACTCCTGCGCACATTGTGCCGGAGTGGTACTTTACCCCTTTCTACGCGATTTTACGTGCGTGCCCTAACAAATTGGGCGGCGCCATTGGGATGTTTGCTGCTATTCTACTGCTTCTTGCCGTACCTGCGATCACAACCAGCACTTCTCCGGACGCGCTTATTATTTCCACCGTGCAATCTACGCCCCACCGTGTTGGGGTATGATTCTTCGGAGCAGTCTTCCTGACGTTAATGTACCTTGGTATGCGTCCGGCAGAAGCTCCGTACGTATTCGCGAGTAAGATCTTTACCGCATTCTACTTCTTGTATTTTATCGCCTACGTCCCCTTCCTGACCTGACTGACTCGTCAACTTCTTAACGCTGCTGTAAACTCTAAAGCATAATCGCTGCCTACAAGTTACTATGCCGTAGTCACGCCTCAAGGGCCCTTTGTTTTTATGGCGATGCTCTGCCTCCTTGTGTCTTGTGTCCGCCCCTAAAGTAAATCTTATGCTACTTCAAGCCGCAAAATTCATTGGCGCAGGTCTTGCAACTATTTCTCTAGCTGGTTCCGGTGTTGGAATTGGAATTGTTTTCTCTTCTCTTGTTTCTGCGACTGCTCGCAACCCCTCTCTAGGTAAACAGCTTTTCATTTACACTATTCTAGGTTTCGCCCTAACTGAAGCAATTGCGCTATTCGGTCTAATGATGGCATTCCTAATTCTGTTTGGTTTCTAATTTTTAGACCTTCTTCTGGGGTTCTATAACTAGTTTCCATTCGCGCAACCAGGTTGCGTTGTAAATCTAATTAGGCTAAAAGCTGCTTCTGGCGTCCGACCGCATACCTAGTTTGCGTTTGTTCCAACACACTGTAGTGAGTAGAAAACGCGTTATTCGCGGGTTTCGGGGGCTGTAGTTTAGTGGTAAAATGGGTGCCTTGCAAGCGCTTGCTGTCGGTTCGATTCCGTCCAGCTCCAATTCAGCGTTAATGTTACATAAGCTTAAACAACAAATTACTCGATATAGACTGACACCTTCAAACAGACTACCAAACCGCCGTGCTCGACAATTTTTATTGAACTACCTACGTTTTGTTCGTGAGGATACTGCTTCTTACAAACTTCGCGCTGCAATGGGGCTCATTCGTTGAAGTGTTATGCGCTCCTTTCACAGAGAGAACCGCATCTCCTTTCGTGCAGGTTGCTTTATCACCGGACGCGCACGTGGGACTTCGCAGCGCTTCACTGTTTCTCGTACACGAGTTAAAGCTCTTTCTGACGAGGGTAAACTCTTTGGTGCCAGGAAATCAAGCTGATAGTCTTTTCTAACAATGACACTATCTCAATTACAGCAACGTTACCCCAGAATTCCTAAAAAAACCGACACTCGCCGACGCGATTTGCAACTTAGCCCTCAAAAAAAAGGTACTTGCCTAAAAGTTTTCATTACTACACCCCGTAAACCAAACTCTGCACTTCGTAAAGTTGCGCGTGTGCTGCTAAGCAACTACCGCCGTGTGACGGCGTACATTCCTGGAATGTCTCACAACTTGCAAAAACACTCTGTAGTCTTGATTCGCGGTGGTAGGGTAAAGGATCTGCCGGGGGTCCGCTATACAATCATTCGCGGAAAGTGTGACCTTCAGCGACTGGTTGATCGTCGAAAGCGACGAAGTAAATACGGAACTACTTTACCTGGCGGTGATACTAACCGTGGTCCATACCATAAGGTTAAAGTTTGATAACAGGTATGCGTGCTAGAAAAAGAGAAATCTCAGAAAAATATAAATCCTTTCGTTTACAGCCCGACTGCTTATACAGTTCTCGCCTAATTCAGACATTTTTCAATAAATTCATAAAGAAAGGAAAAAAAGCGCTCTCGAGAAGGCACCTGCGTCTTGCGCTTACAAACTACCGCAGCACGATCCGTCGTCCGGCGCTCTTTTTTGGGCTACTGCGACTCTTCTACCGCATTCGCATTCAATTCCTTTTGGTTCAGCGACGCCAGGGGCGCAATCTAATTAACGTCCCAATTCCTGTTCGCCGCAATAAGCGGGACGTTTTAAACTTACAAACCCTTTACAAAGCCATCTCCAATCGTCGTGAACGAAGTCTGTCGGAGCGTATCCAGCTTGAGCTGGGTTCCCTAACCTTTCAGCCCCGTCAGTCGAATATACTGCGAGCTAGAAACGCACACCTTGCCCAAGTTTACGAGGAGCGTGTTTACATGGATCGCCGATGAAAGTAAGTTCACCGTGAGGTGTCAGCTCTCTTCGTCTAGCGGTCAGGACATCACCTTTTCACGGTGAGAACAGGGGTTCGATTCCCCTAGAGAGCAGATTGTAGAACACGGGCGCGTAGCTCAATGGTAGAGCAGCGGCCTTTTAAGCCGTTGGTTTCGGGTTCGAGCCCCGACGCGCTCACACGTTTTTGGGGGGAATAGTACATCGGCTAGTATTCTAGGCTTCAAACTTAGAGAGGGGGGTTCGATTCCCTCTTCCCCTGCCTGCTCAAGGTTCTGGGCGCATACTCATGGGAAAATGGTGTAGTGGTAACACCCTAGACTCCAAACCTAGTAACGGGGGTTCGATTCCCTCTTTTCCCGCAAACATCTCTGGAGTATAGCCAAGTGGTACGGCAGCGGTCTTTGGAACCGCCATGCGAAGGTTCGATCCCTTCTACTCCAACTACCAAATTTTGTCCATGCCTCAAGTCGACACCGCTACTTTTCTACCCATTGTTTTCTGAACTTTTGTAATCTATACTGCTGGTTTCTTACTTTTAAATACCGCCTCCCTTTTCACCCTACTTTCTGGACTAAAACTCGTTGTGAAACGCGCAGTTCGCAAGTTTTCTTCCGCTCTGAGCAGCAGGCGCTCTCTGTCTAACGTTTTACTATTTCCGTGAATTGCGCTTTAATGCTCCATAGTGCCGCCCAAGTTTCGACTTTCGTAACGACAGGAAAGCACTCTACTCAACGCTTTCAGCAGATGCGTTCGTTTAACCTTAACTTTGGGCCGCAGCACCCCTCGGCCCACGGTGTTCTTCGCCTTGTTCTTGAGTTGAGCGGTGAAAACGTAAAAGCAGCAACCCCACATATTGGTCTCCTTCATCGTGGTACTGAGAAATTAATCGAGTATAAAACTTATATTCAAGCACTGCCCTACTTCGATCGCCTAGACTACGTGTCCATGATGGCCCAAGAGCAACTCTTTTCTCTCGCAGTTGAGAAAGGAACGCGTTGCCCTGTTCCGACTCGCGGACAGTACATCCGCGTTCTTTTTGTAGAAATTACGCGTATTCTCAATCATCTTATGGCTGTTACGACTCATGCGATGGATGTCGGTGCGCTGACCCCCTTCCTTTGGGCTTTCGAAGAGAGGGAGAAACTGATGGAATTTTACGAGCGAGTTTCCGGCGCGCGTATGCACGCCGCGTATATTCGTCCGGGGGGAGTTTCTCTGGATATTCCTCTAGGTATCCTTCATGATATCTACCTTTTTGCACGACAATTCAACGATCGTCTGAACGAGATGGAGGAGCTCTTGACGAATAACCGTATTTGACGTCAGCGCCTTGAAGGCGTTGCTCTTGTTTCTGCCAAAGAGGCGTTCGCTTGAGGTTTAAGCGGCGTTCTTTGCCGCGGCTCTGGAATTGATTACGATCTTCGTCGCGACCAGCCCTATGAAGTTTACGAACACCTTTCCTTTGAAGTACCCGTTGGTACCCGCGGCGATTGCTTCGACCGCTACTTCCTGCGTATGGAAGAGATGCGTCAAAGTATTAATATTATCTCTCAATGTTTAAACAATATTCCTGCTGGCCCCGTAAAGGCCGATAATCAAAAGATTACTCCCCCAAACCGTCTGTTGGCACGCAGATCTATGGAGGCGCTAATCCATCATTTCAAACTCTTTACTGCTGGTTTCACCGTACCGGCTAATGAGGATTACACCTGTTCTGAAGCACCAAAAGGGGAGTTCGGCGTCTATATTGCCTCCGACGCTACCTCTCGTCCTTACCGCTGTAAAATCAAAGCTCCAGGTTTCCTGCACTTGCAAGCTATTGATTTTATGTCGGAGGGGCACTTAATTGCTGATGTTGTTACAGCAATTGGTACTCAGGACATCGTATTCGGTGAAGTCGATCGATAAAGCGATGACTAGCCTTCTACTAAACATCGGACACGACTTTGCTGGCCTTCTGATTGAGATGATTGCGTACGTAAATAAGGTGCGTGCGAGTAGTCGTTTATTAAAAATTATTCTTTGGCCTGTTGCGTACGCCCTTACTTTTGTGAAAGTGATGACGTTGTACCTTGCAAACGGCTGCCGCCAATTTTACAATCACAGCTTTCCAGACGGCGTTCTAGCAATGAGAAATCACATTTACTCTGCGACTCCGGCTTCGATCTACTGCTTTAACAAAAGTCGACTTTTTATTTTTCTTCTCGAGGCCTACTTCTTTTGCTTTTTCTGTGGGTGGTGCTTTGAGCGCCCTATGCGGATGGTTCCTTACCTTGTAGTTAAGGTTATCGTCACAACGCTCCCCTTTTTAACGCTCTCCCCCACTCAGCGGCTTCCGTTTTGATTTCTTGCCGTTGTCCTGACCTTCTTTGAAATTTGGATGGGACTCTTTTTGATCTTATCCATGGGTTTTGGTATTAACTTTAAAGAAGACAACTTCTACAACCACTGAGCTAAACACTACCGTTACCGTGCGCCTACGTCGAATCGTGAGATTTTCGTCGAGTTTTCGTGTTACGTTTTCGTCATAGCCAAGCTCTTCACCTTGAATGACGGGTGATGTAGCTGGCGCGGCCGCTATAAGCTCCCTCTCCAGCCACCCATTGCGGAGCGCTACAATCTTATTAGCGCACGCCTTCGTAATCCACACACGCCCACCAAGGGTGGTATCAGCCTGCTTGACGGCACACTTGGCGACGTACTATTCTTCACTGTTTGTATCCTACTTATAACTTGTTACGCGCTATTTTTACGTAACAACATGCTAAACCGCCCACCGGAATTTAATAAACCCATGACTCATCCTGTTACTAATAAACAACAACCCCGTGTATATGCACAGCCCACTACTCCGTCTTCCGCCCTTGTTCACAAACCGCTTTACTCCTTCCTCATGCTTTTTATCGCCGCAGCTTTGTTTCTAGCCTACGCCTCCTTCTTATGTTCGACTACACTGCACAATGTCGTGCGTCCTGTACTGAACTCTTCTTTTTTATCGGACCGTTTCACAGCGCTACCCTCTTTAGAGACGCTGTGCGCGCTGTCTCCTGATCTTGACTACATTAACGCTCTTGTTGAGCAGGACAGCGTAGCAAACCTTCGTTACGGTATCCTCTTCCTTCTTGCGCTGAGCTCTCTGGGTGTTTACAGTATTATTTTGGCAGGATGATCTAGTAACTCCAAATACGCCTTCATCGGCGCGCTTCGTTCCGCGGCGCAAATGATTTCTTATGAAGTTGCCATTAGCCTCATTATCCTTCCAGTTGTCGTGTTTTCAGGCTCTTTGAACTTGTCGATGATTACCTATATGCAACACATCACGACCTGGCTTCTTTGGCCCCTACTACCTGTTGCGCTTTTGTTTCTTATTGCAATGTTAGCAGAAACGAATCGTACGCCGTTTGATCTTCCTGAAGCAGAGGCGGAGCTTGTTGCTGGTTATAACGTAGACTACTCCTCTTTGCCTTTTGCCATGTTTTTCCTGGGGGAGTATTGTAACATGATCCTAATCTCTACGCTTTATTGCCTTCTTTTCCTTTCTGGGGGGCTGAATAGCCTAGAACTGCCGTCTGCCTTTGTTCTTTCTGCGAAAGCAGCTGTTACTTGGGTATTCTTTGTTCTTGTACGCGCGACGCTACCGCGCTATCGCTACGATCAGCTAATGGATATCGGGTGAAAAGTGTTTTTACCCGTTTCCGGCTCTTTCTTACTTTTCGTTTTCGGTATTCTCGTCTTCTTCAATGCCTTACCGATCACGAACGAGCTTGCACTTAACTTTCGCATGCCTGTACGCGCGTAATACGCGGTTCTGCGGGTATTTCTTGCCTACTACACACCCTATTCTTTGCTTACGAGAGTCGAGCCGTGTTTGAAGCTTTTATCGTCGGACTCTACCTGAAATGACAACACTTGCACTACGCAATACAAATCTACTAAACGCTACCGCTACTGAGTACAATACGCCGAAAACCTACAAAAGTACGTTCTCTACTTTCGTAACTCGTTGATTCTTCTCTACTAACCATAAGGACATTGGAACGTTATACTTCCTTTTTGGTGCGCTTGCGGGCGTTGTCGGAACTCTGCTTAGTGTTCTGATTCGCCTTGAGCTTTCCTCCCCTTCTAACGGTTTCCTACTAGGAAACCACCAGCTTTATAACGTTATCGTTACAGCGCACGCTTTCATTATGATTTTTTTCTTTGTAATGCCTGTAATGGTCGGAGGTTTCGGTAACTGATTTGTACCTATTCTTATCGGGGCGCCTGATATGGCCTTTCCTCGCCTAAATAACTTGAGTTTCTGACTGCTTCCTCCCGCGCTTACCTTACTTTTAATCTCCTCCTTTGTGGAGGTCGGTGTGGGTACTGGCTGAACTGTCTACCCCCCCTTGAGCGGTATTGAGGCTCACTCGGGACCCGCTGTCGATTTCGGTATTTTCAGTCTTCACTTGGCCGGAATGTCTTCGATTTTAGGAGCCATCAACTTTATCGTTACCATTTTCAATATGCGTGCTCCTGGTATGCCGCTTTATGTTATGCCGCTCTTCGTATGAAGTATTCTAATTACTGCCTTCTTACTTCTACTTTCTCTGCCTGTCTTAGCCGGAGCGATTACGATGTTGCTTATGGACCGTAACTTTAAAACTGTTTTTTTCAATTCTAACGGTGGCGGAGACCCGATTCTTTACCAGCACTTGTTCTGGTTCTTCGGTCACCCTGAGGTTTATATTCTAATTTTACCGGCTTTTGGTATCATTAGCCACACGGTAGAAACTTTTTCTCGTAAGTCTATTTTCGGATATTTGGGCATGGTCTACGCTATGCTTTCTATTGGTTTCTTAGGCTTCCTAGTATGGTCTCACCATATGTATACGGTTGGGCTGGACGTTGACACACGTGCCTACTTCACGGCAGCAACCATGATTATTGCAGTACCCACCGGTATTAAAATTTTCAGCTGACTAGCAACGATGTGAGGGGGTTCACTGACTCTGACCCCTGCTATGCTGTTCACTATTGGTTTCATTTTCTTATTTACAGTCGGTGGTGTTACTGGCGTTGTTCTTGCTAATGCTGGCCTTGACGTTGCTTTTCACGACACCTATTACGTCGTTGCGCATTTCCACTACGTGCTTTCTATGGGTGCCGTCTTTGCAATTTTTGCTGGAGTATACTACTGATTCGGTAAACTTGTGGGTATCACCTATGACGCATTACTGGCGAAAGTTCATTTCTGAACTTTCTTTATTGGTGTAAATCTAACTTTCTTCCCGATGCACTTCCTGGGTATCGCTGGAATGCCTCGCCGTATTTCTGACTATCCCGACTCTTTTGCAACGCTGAACCACCTTGCTTCCCTAGGCTCTATGGTGTCCGTTGCAGCGACACTTCTGTTCTTCTACATTATTCTGGATGCACTTCTTGTTCAAAAGAGAACAGCTGTTAAATCCACGTGAAGCTCTGAGACCGCGGTTCAGTGTAACGATGATGTTATCAAAATGATTATTATATTCCTTATTATGTACTACGTGGGTGCACATTATGTTTACGCGCCCTGCGTTGAAGAAAAAGGCGCACCCAAAACCGTGTTAAGCGCGGCTAGTAACAAATCTGACGCTGCTGAACCAAATCAGATGAATTTCCAAACGCCGGCGACAGCGATTATGGAGAAAATCGTCGATCTGCATCACGATTTAATGTTCTTCATTATTGTTATCGTTGTTTTTGTAAGCTGAATGCTTGGGCGTATGATCTACTTCTACAACACGGAGAATACTGCAACCCCCCGTGTTGCGTTTGCGCACCATACCGTCCTAGAAATTATTTGAACTTATATTCCTGCAACTATCCTAATCCTTATCGCGGCACCTTCTTTCTCTTTGCTTTACTCGATCGACGCCCTTGTTTCTCCAAAGATTTCTGTTAAAGTAATTGGTCACCAGTGGTACTGATCATATGAAACAACAGATATGATCACTTCTAAAGATATTAACTTCGATAGCTACATGCTACTCGAAGCGGATCTTCCCAAAGGTGCTTTACGCCTTCTCGAGGTAGATAACCGTCTTGTTCTTCCTATTCGTACGAATACGCGCATCATTATTACTGCCGCGGATGTGCTGCACAGCTGAGCTATTCCTGCGCTGGGTGTTAAGATGGATGCCGTTCCTGGACGTTTAAACCAAGTCAGCCTTTACTTGAACCGAGGAGGAACGTTTTACGGCCAGTGCAGCGAGCTGTGCGGAATTAACCACAGCTTTATGCCAATCGTGGTTGACTCCGTTACTCTTGACCAATACCGTCGTTGAATTAACAAGCAATCCTAATTTTTGAAACATGTGACCCGTACGCTGCTATGAAGATAAATTCTGTTTAAACTTAACCTCGACCGATAACTTGATCCACGTCTACCCTGTGCTTACGCACCAAGAGCTTCCCTCGTGGTTGTTAGTCAGCTTCGCCCTGTTTTTTATTGGCTTGGTTGGGATGGTTTTCAACTACAAAAACTTCCTTGTCACAATGATGTCTGTAGAATGCATGTACCTAGGAGCTGTAACAAGTTTCGTTTTCTACGGTCTTGCTTTTCACGATACCACCGCTACAATTTACGGACTTTTAGTGCTAATTTTCGCTGCCTGTGAGTCGGCAATTGGCTTGGGTCTTCTTGTATCCATCTACCGGTTTGGTCGTACAATCGGTTTTAGTTCCATTACGGCCTTGGGTGGCTAATGTTAGTTATTACGCTTCCTAGTAGCCTTTATGACCGTGCTACCCTTTCGCTATTCGGCGGACTCGACTGAAATCACTTAGCGCTTATTACCTTCGTTATGGTCTCCGCGCTCCTGTGTGTCATTCTGTCTGGTCTTTCTCAATTGCTGTCACGGAGCATTGCTCAGGATGCTGAAAAGCGCAGTACTTACGAATGTGGCTTCTCGCCGCATGACAGTGCAACCCGTGCCCCCTTTGACGTGCACTACTATGTGGTCGGAATTATGTTCCTTGTATTTGACGTTGAAATCGCCCTTATTTTCCCCTTTGCCAGTTGCGCCGAGGAGCTTGAATGGCTCGCGTACGCTAATATGGCAGTCTTCATCATCGTCCTTACGGTAGGCTACGCCTACGAGTGAGTACGTGGTGCTCTACTTTGAGCGGTCAAACTTCTTCCCGAAATTCCCGCTGGTTGAAATTTAAATAATTCACAATGATAATGCACCTGTGCGCTCTGCATGCTCAGCGCACTCTAAAAAACAATGCCGTAGTCAACTTCGCTGCTATCGCGTCGCATTACTGCAAGTTCGTTCTCTATAATGTTGAAAACAATTACCCTAGCAACCAATACCACGAACGCTACTAACGTAAACTTAATCTGCCGACGACAAAAACACGCTTTCCATATTCTTGATGCTTCGCCCTACCCGTTCCTCGTGTCTTTCTTCCTACTATTTCTTCTTATTCCTACGACGCTTTACATGCATGCGCTAGAACTGCCCTTCGGCTTACCTCGCGCTGATTTAATTCACGTCAGCTTCTTCGGACTTTATCTTACAGCAATGAGCTGATTCATCTCCATTATTAAAGAGTCTAGCCAAGGATACCACACTTCCAAAGTACAACAGGGTTTACGCATGGGTATGGTTCTATTTATTTTGTCCGAGGTTATGCTGTTCTTTGCTTTCTTCTGAGGCTTCTTTCACTTCAGCTTGATCCCTTCTGTCAATGTAGGTTCCGTATGGCCTCCCGAAGGCACCCAACACTTAAACGTGTGGGGCCTACCTCTTGTTAACACCCTACTGCTCCTTACTTCTGGACTCACCATTACCGTTGCTCACGCTTATATTTTACGTGATAACGCCGACGGCTTTGCGTGATACTTGTTCCTAACGATTTTACTTGGTATTACCTTCCTGTTCTGCCAGGCATACGAGTACAAATACGGTGTTAAGTTTTCCTGACGCGAAAATATCTACGGCTCCATTTTCTTCATTACTACTGGTTTCCACGGAATGCACGTAACTATTGGGACCTTGTTCCTTACTTTCTGCTGGTTGCGCCATTTCCTAGCAACGATGCTACCGGCAGATATCGCGAAAGGCGAGGCTGACAAGTTCCTTGTTAGCATTGTTAACGCGTTCGGGTACGACGCTGCTAAAGGTCGCGTTTGAGCTTTCCAGCCCCGCCAACATTTTGGATTCGAGGCGGCGGCGTGATACTGACACTTCGTCGATGTTGTCTGACTATTCCTCTTCCTAACAATTTACTGGTGGGGTGGTGCGTAATATGTTGTCTTTCGCAACACCATTTGATTTATTCATCGTTTCGCCAATTTGACTAATTCTTTTTGTTTTAGCGCACACCCTGCTCTATGTTCTATACACACCCCAGACTGCTGAGGGTACCCTCTCAGTGCGCAAAGCTTGCTTACAAGGTTCCCTTCTGGCATTTGCCGTTGGTCTCGCGATGGGGCTAACGTTCGATAAAGCTGCCGTGGGGTACCAATTCATGTCTGGTGTGGGAACTGTCGCAGAGTATAATAGCAATTTCGCTTTTGGCGTAGACGGCCTTTCCTACGTTTTCCTAATTTTAACTCTATTTACCTTTCCGTTTCTGTTTCTTGCTGCCTGAAATGTAACTAAGTCTCCGCGCCACTTCCTAGCGCACCTTGTTGCCATGGAAATTCTCCTGATACTTACGTTTGTGACTATTGACCTGTTCTATTTTTTTGTTCTGTTTGAAAGCCTGCTTATCCCAATGTTTCTTCTTATCGGGGGTTGGGGCGCTCGCACGCGAAAAATTAAAGCTGCCTACTACTTCTTTCTATACACACTTTTTGGTTCATTATTTATGCTGTTTGGTATGATCTATTTATATCAAATGGCTGGAAGCCTGAACTACTACGTCTTACTCACGGAAACGATAGATTTAAAGACGCAAAAACTCTTGTGACTTTGCTTTTTCCTTGCATTTGCCGTGAAGATGCCCCTCTTCCCGTTTCATATTTGACTTCCAGAAGCACACGTTGAGGCGCCTACTGTTGGCTCCATGCTTCTGGCCAGCCTGCTACTTAAGCTTGGCGGTTACGGCCTTTTGCGTTTTTCGCTCACATTCTTAGGTGCGGCTTCAACCTTTTTCACAGCAGGGGTGGCTACGCTGGCAATCGCAGGTGTAATCTACGGTTCTTTATCCACTATGCGACAGATCGATCTTAAGCGTATTATCGCGTACTCATCTGTTGCGCATATGAACCTTGTTGCTTTAGGGATTTTCTCATTTAACCGCGTTGGAATTGATGGTTCAATCTATTTAATGGTAGCTCACGGCGTAGTTTCCGCCGCTCTATTTTTTTGCGTCGGTGTTATCTACGACCGTACGCACACTCGCCTACTGCGGTACTACGGCGGCCTCGTCACCGTTATGCCGCTATTTGCCTCTTTCTTCTTTATCTTTAACCTTGCGAATATGGGCTTTCCTGGTACACCCAACTTTGTTGGAGAACTTTTGCTGCTTGCCGGAGTCTATAAGCAGGCTCCCGTCATCACCTTTTTCGCTGGTGCAGGTATTGTGTTTAGCGCCGCGTATTCTACAGCGTTACATGCCCGCACTTGCTTTGGTACGCTAAAGACTACGTACATTCAGCAATTTACTGACACGAGCCGCCGCGAGGCCGTCGTGCTCGGCGGTTTAACGCTTGCCGCCCTATTTCTTGGTCTTCGTACCGATTTTGTGCTTTCCTATCTTGAAGCGGTGGTGTGGAGTATTTCGCATTATAGCGAACACACACAGTTTGCAGTTTCTCTTTTAGGTGCCTTTTTAATAAATACGCGCGCCGGGACCCTGCCAGCCTGACGGCTTTAGCCTCCCGTGCGTAAATTTTGTAGAAGGGTCGGCTAGCGTCTGCGGCAATCTTCCTACCCGCCACGCGGTGAAATACTTGAATATCAGTTGGCTTCCGCGTGTGGAAAGCCATGTTTAACACCTCTTTACCGCTATTGTCTGTATTTATTCCTCTACTGAATTTTATTCTGATGGTATCCTTTAGCAATTATTCTCGCAGCTGACGCCACTTATCGTTGCTCGTCATTGGAAACATGGCTTTACTTCTTGTACTTCTTGTTTCTATTTTCCCCTCGATCGCTCGCGGGGAAACTTATAGTACAACGCTTGGTAGCTGAATTCTTTCTGATCTTTTTGAGGTTAACTGAGTGTTCGCTATTGACGCGCTGACTTACACCATGCTCTTGGTAGTTTTAACAGTCTCCACACTTGTACACTTATACTCGACAGAGTATATGAGCGAAGATCCGCATAGCGCACGCTTCATCAGCTACCTGTCTCTTTTCACATTCTTTATGCTGATTTTAGTGACTTCGAATAACTTTGTAGGGCTCTTTCTTGGTTGGGAGGGCGTGGGTCTGTGCTCGTACTTACTCATTAGTTTCTGATTTACTCGTATTCAAGCGAACAAGGCTGCAATTAAAGCTATGGTAGTTAATCGCGTTTCCGATCTATTTTTTACTATTGGGATTCTGGCTGTCTTTTTCACTTTTCAGACTGTTGATTTCAGCACTGTTTTCGCTCTTGCGCCATACTTTTCAGAAAAAGCGACTATCAGCTTCGCCGGATATTCAATTCCTCCGCTAACATTAATTACATTCCTTTTATTCCTGGGTGCTATGGGTAAATCCGCACAGATCGGGCTGCATACGTGGCTTCCTGATGCAATGGAGGGTTGGCTTGTCGTTGGGCCCTCCAACCAAAAAATTTTGCTATATGCGGGAACAGCCTCGCTTGATACCTTAGTCAGTTGTGTACCTTTAGTGGCGCAAACTGAAAAATTTAAGGTAAATGAGGCCAATCCGCAGGAAACTGACGCTACTTTGTCAGGATCCTCAGAGACTTTACGCAGAACAGCAAGTCCCTTCAATTTTAAATCATTTTTAGGTGTGGTGTCTGCACGCTACGGTGTCGTGTCCTCCGACTTAGAGTGGCTTATTGGATTTACTGAGGGGCGTGGAAGCTTTATCGTGAATAACTCTGACTGTATCAGTTTTCAGATTACGCAGTCGTCTCGTGACGTTCAGGTTTTGTATCGCGTCCGCAAAATTCTAGGGTTCGGTATTGTTTCAGAGCAGGACGCGCTGGACAGCACTTGGCGCTTTCGCGTTTGCAATCGTGAGAACCTACAAAAGATTATTCACTTCTTCAACGGCAATTTGGTTTTAGAAAAGAACTGTAAACGCTTTGTTTCTTTCGTCGCTGCTTTCAACGCGTGTTACGGGGCAGACAACAGGGTGGTTACGCGGCCTTTGTGCCCTACTTTAGCGGATGCCTGGCTGTCTGGATTTACCGATGCGGAGGGCTGTTTTATCGTCTCTGTTGTTGACCAGCCAGCTAGGGCGAGAAAGCGTTACCAGGTTTTTGCGCGTTACGTATTGGCCCAAAAAGACGCAGAAAAAGAGCTTCGTGCTTTAACTTTGCTTGTTGGTGGCAGACTTTCTTATCAAAAGTCGTACAAAGGTTACAATCTTAGTGTGCAACTAACCCATTTGAAAGTAGTTCTTCGCTATTTCCGTTTATTTCCGTTGAAAACGATAAAGCGGGTCTCCCTTATTAAATTTTTGTCTATCTATCGGCCTTTATTAAAAAGCGTTGCTGAAAAACGTCTACTGACCGTGGATGAGCTGTCGTTAATTAAGAAGAGGGTAGGAGAAATAAATAAAATTGCGGAGGGATTTGCTGAAGATAAAGTCCGATCCACTAAGTAATTAGTGGCGTATTGAAGTCAGTTTCCGTCGGAACTTCGATCAACACATACTGCCAACACCGGTTTCCGCCCTAATTCACGCCGCTACCATGGTAACGGCTGGCGTGTTTTTAATTATTCGTTGCTCTCCGCTTTTTGAATGCGTTCCTAGTGTGTTAAGCTTTATTGTTCTTATTGGTGCTGCCACTGCGTTTATGGCGGCGACTTCCGGACTACTGCAAAACGATCTGAAAAAAGTTATTGCCTACTCAACCTGTTCCCAGCTAGGATACATGATTTTTGTTTGTGGGCTTTCCGGCTACACAGCGAGTCTGTTTCATCTATCTACTCACGCTTTTTTCAAAGCGCTACTCTTCCTTAGTGCTGGTGCTGTAATCCATGCAGTAGCCGGTGAACAGGATATGCGCAAATTTGGTGGCCTTGCTCGCATGCTACCCTACACCTACGCTGCGTTCTTTGTTGGATCAATTGCTCTTATGGGCGTGCCCTTCCTCTCCGGTTTTTATTCTAAGGACCTAATTCTTGAGGTCGCTGGTGGTAGTGCCGCTCTCCCTGCAGATTTTGCGTACTCTCTTGGCCTTATTAGCGCCTTCTTCACCTCTTTCTACTCTTTCCGCCTACTTTATCTCGCGTTTTACGGCGAGTCCCGCAGTGCTCGTGTTCCGCTGGAGCACACGCACGAACTCTCTTCTCGAATGGCTGTCGCCCTGCTGGTGCTTGCTTTTGGTAGTGTTTTCCTCGGTATTTTAGGCCGCGACCTCTTTGTTGGTCCGGGTACAGATTTTTGAAATGACTCTATTGCTGTTGGCCCCACACTTGCTCTTGGTCAACTCTCCGGTGAATTCATGTCAACTCCAACGAAACTTATCCCCTTTATTAGCGCAGTAGTTGCGACGGCTTCTGTTTTCTATATTTACGGTGTGTTTGCGCTGCACCACACGCTTTACGGCACTTTCGTTAAGTTCTTGGCGCTTTACCGTTTCCTATCCTACAAGTGAGGGTTCGACACCGTCTATAACCAGTTTATTAACAAGCCACTCATGGAGGGGGCGTATAACATTACCTTCTCTCTGATTGACAAAGGACTTCTTGAGGTCGCCGGCCCTACTGGATTAGGCCGTCAAACCATTGTCTCCGGCCGACTTCTTGCTTCCGTACAGACCGGTCGTGTGTACGACTACGCCGGATTCATGCTTGCGGCTCTTTGCTTTGCTCTACTGTTTACTAACGCCCTCTAATCAATTTACGTAGTTATGCTCAAAATAAAAATAAAACCTCGTAAACAGTTTTTATCCCTTAAACGCCGCCAGCTTGCGCGTAAAATAGCAAAAAATCGAGCGCTATATACGCGATTACTATTCTTGCGTGTTCGCCGTATTGTAACAGAAGTATCTTTGAAGAGCAGTAAAAAACTTATCTCCCGCTATGCGGGCTATCGATGAGCTCGTCGTACAGTAATTGAACGTAGGGTGTGGCTGCAAACTCAACGTGTCGCGAACCAGAAGGCTCTTCAAATCACTCGTGTCGCTTCTAGGGGTAGCCGCACACGCCGCCTATATATCAGCCGCGCGCGCGCAGTTCGTGCCGCATGCCGCCGTCTACGCCTACGTGTCCAACAATACCGCCGGCACAGTTTGCGCCCTACTCGCGCACGATTGCGCCACTACCGGCGCGTCCTACGTAAATACAGAAACTTACGTCGCCAACAGCTAAGTACAGCCTGATGTCGCCGCGACAGCTTGCAAACAATTCGCGTCGTCTTTCCTTTCTTGCGTACTTTTTCGTACCCTAGCGCTCGTGTGCGTACTAAAAAGCTCTATCGTCGTGCTGCTCTCCGTAGCATTCGCCGTCATAAATCGCGTGTTGCGCGTGTGAGCTTCCGTCGCCGAATGCTGACCCGTCGACTTAAATATAAACAAAAGAGTATCCGTGGTGGGAACAGATATAAAGGCTCGCTTGCTATGCGAAAAAAACTATCCTTTCGAAAGAGGGCAACTAGCCTATGTGTATCCTTAAGGTTGCGATCTCTACTTAAGTTTGTAAGAGATCGCTCTTTTCGCCGTAAATTGCGGGTGCGGTCCTATTTAAAACAGCTTAAGCGCCGCAGTCAATTAAAGCGCAAACACTCTTCAAAACGTGTTAAGCATCTCCGCAAATTAGAGAGAAGATTTTTTTTTAAACGTGCTAAACGGTTTAAAAAACTAAAGCTGTGACTTTTTTTAAAACGTGCTAGTAAGCGCGCCCTTCTGCGCCGTCGCCACCGTGCACGCGCCAAGCACGATAAGGCCCCAGTTGCTGCGGGAGCTGCTAAACGCCGCCGCTTGTTCCCTGTTCCAACGCACAGTAGAGTGTTACGCCTTCGTAGAAAAAGGCGCGCACGCGCTTTTGCTCGTCGTGTACGGCGCTTTTTAATTCGCTGCCGACGCCCCCGTGTAATGCGATCGGCGCTTGTCCGAGCCAGAAAGCGGCATATCCATCGCTTCTTTTTACGCCGCATTGCGCGCCGTTACAACTGAATACGCCTTGTAACAAAAAAGACTCATCGCCTTAGTGTACCCTCTCGGCGGTTTAAGCGACGCCCCCCCTCTGTGGGCAGCAGTTCAGATCAGCGATTACTGTTTCTACGTGCGGCCATCCGCGCTCGTATCAGAAGGTACAAGGTATCTCGGAAAATGTTACGATTACGTTCTCGCCAAAAAATCAAGCATTACCGTCTTTCTCGACGTTTGGGTCGTCGCGCACGCCTCTCTTTCAAATGGGGTAAGACGCATTATTTAAATCTTCGCGAACGTCGCAAAATGCATCGCGAACGTCGCAGAATGGGGGCTATGTTGCGATCTCGCGGTCGCTCTTGAGCACGCTGGCGTCGTTTACCGCGCCGCTTTTTCTCACGATACGCGCGCGCTGTGCGCCGGCTGTTTAGTCAGCAACCTAGACTCCTTCGTCGCGGTGCGTGGAGTTATTTTTACAGAGACCGCGATTTTGCTCCTTTCGCGCGAAAAAAGCAGATCTTTACCACTGCAGAGCTCGGTGGCGCAGTTTATAATCTATCACGCCGACCGCTAATTACGCGTCCGCGCCAAACGCACCGGTCACAATGATACGGTTTTCGCAACGTTTCCCGTCGTGCTCGTACTGTGCTGTTCGCGCGGCATAGAAGCCTGAGCCACCTTATCAATCGCCGTCTGCGCGCCCAACGCCAACTTGTATGCGGAGCAACTTACGCCTTTCAGGGAGCTCTTCAGCCCCTATTTAGCACTAAGGCTATCTTGCAGAAGAGTCTACGTCGTTTACATGGCCGTAAAGTGCGCGGTCGCCGCCAAAGATACGGAAGTATTAGAGCGCAAACGCTCCCACGCGTTGTTCGCCTTCACTCACCAGTCAATAGGTGTGTAACGCTGAGTACGGCGCTCATTGGTGATCGCATAGACAGTACTCTTTTGTGTAAAAGTACACGCCCTCTCTGAAACGCCTCCTGGCTCTCCAGATCTAAATCACCGCGAGGCTGTTTCGCGCACGAGCTTCAGCAAGAATTATCTATTGTTACAATTTGTCCGCCTGTTCAAGCTTTACCGCACGGCAAGTGTGATGTGCAACGTGTCGTTTTTAAAAAAGCAATGCACACATACACGCGACGCTTTGCCCGTAAAGCGTACCGAGCGGTCCAGTGATTTAAGTGCTTGTACTATCAACTTGATACATTAAAACGTCAATTGCGTCGCGCACAGCGCAGCCGTCGCAGAAGAAAGCCTCGCGCTTGACGTCGCCAATTGAAAGCCTTCGATTTTGAGTTCGCGCTTGATGCTAACTTAGACACGGCACTAAATTTTTTAAACAAAGCTCATGCAAAAGTTCAACCAAAGACTAAAACCAAAGTTCAAATGAAAGCAAAAGCGATTACACCCGTCAAAACCCTTCCCCACCCGTAGAGGGTTCAAAAAATTTCGTCCACTTCCCACAAGTCTTGACCGACTTCGCCGCGCCCAACGGCACGCCTTACACCTAATAAGGCGCAGAACTGTAAAAAGTAATAACAATACGTTATCACGACAATCCTTACGTTTCGTTGGTCCTTCAGGCGCTGTCCTTGTGCGTCGAGTTGCTATTGCTTTACGTCATTCCCCTGCCCGTGTACGGTCTGCAAGTCCGGTCTTGAAAAAGCTCTCAAAAGCTTATATTCTCGCAAATCAACACAACTCGCAGCATTCACTATATGTAGTAGGGCAAAAGTACCGCCTCAAGCTGCTTGCTAATAGTACATATGCACCACGCTCAGCGCAAGGTTTCCCTGCGCCCCAGCGGGCACAACAGAGCGCAACTTCTGTACGTGGCCGATATCTTACCTACGCCCGCATCCGCAGGGTAGCGAGTGTTCTTACCTTTAGAAAGGCCCTCATGTTACAAAGCTTCAGAGGCAGACGTCGCCTGCGCCAACGCTTACCTTGACGCCGATTTCGCAAACTTGCTAAAAAGAAAGCTCTATCGCGTTTTCTTCGAAAGCACAAAATTCGCATTAAAAGATTTCGTTTAAAATACAATTTTGGTACTCTACCCAGAGACAGTACTGCCCGTAAACATACTTTTCGCCTGCAATCTGTGCGCTTTAGGCGTGGTCGAAACAGCGGGCGTGGTGTTATTGTTCGTACCATTAGGCGCCGATGGTGGGGCCGGGCTCTAAAGAGGCGCAGACGCCGCAGTCGTCGCATATTTGCTGGCCTCTTTGGTCGAAAGCGCTGACGCTTAGAACGCCGCGACAAGCTCGCTTTAAGGCGCACTCGCCGTCATTTTGATCTCACCACTGCAGTTCTGCGGAGTACAAATGTCGTCGGGACAGTTTTGAGGCAGCTAGGCTTGCGTCGCAGACGCGATTTAGCGAATACGACCCCCCTTAATTCTGCACTCGGCGGCCCCCACGCAGCCGCTTTACGCACTACGCTACGGCAGTTAGTAAAGCGCCAAAAAGCACTTTCTGGCATTGTTGTTAAAAATCTATTTCGCGTAAATCGCCGACTAGACGCTCGAGCAAACCCCCGTCCTGTATCACTTAGCGGCCGCGCATATCGTGTTTTGCCGATTAAAACCGCACGACAGCCTGCCATGCTTCCTCTTTTACTCAGTGCAGGCTTCTCCATGACTACACGCAATCTATCGCAAAAGCTCCTTATTCGTTCAGGGTACCGTCGTTGACACAGTGCAAGAGCAATGTACAAGCTGCTGCTGCAAAAGCAGCTCCGCATCGGTGTTCTGCGCCCGATAGGAATTTCGCGCGCACAGCCTTTAGCTCCGCAGACCGTCGCTAAGTACCTACTTCAGCGTAGGGGGAGCTCTACCGCGCGACGCATTCTTAGTACTCGTATTGATGCTCTTTGCGTTGTACCAAAGTTTCCGTTGCAGAACACGCTACGTCGGACGCCCCCTAATGGCACCGATGTAGCGCGCGTAGCTCTCCCTCGTACCGCTTCTGACAAAAAAGGGTTTAAGCCGCGTACCCAGATATTTGGATTCTTAAGTAAGGCTCTAGGAAATTTAAGGGGACCGAAGTACACTGCTACGTATTTAGACGCTGAGGCAGCTCTAAGCCGTCAAGAACGCCACTACCGCGAAATTCAATTTTATCACAACCGACCTAAGATGCGATTGCCGCAAACACGAGTTACTCGAGGGCGTAGGCGCAAAGCAGGTGTTGTTACGTTTGTACGTAATTCACTACAGCCGGCGCGTAGCCTGCTTGGCCAGTCGCGCTCCTTGTTACCCCCCATAAATGCTTACAGCCGCGCGACAGCAACACACGCCGTCGGGTTTGTTACTACAGCAACAAGCCTCGCAGCTTACGAGCCGCGCGCGGACCTTCTGCCTATATTTTGAAGACGCCCACATTCTCGTGTAAATATCAGAGCACTAAATCGTATACGTCGTCGTCGATACGCGAAAAGCAAGCGCGTTTTCAAAATCTTACGTAAAAGGGCGCACCTACGCCTTACGCGAGCAGTAAGTAGCGCCCCCGACGTAGCTAACTTTGGCTCTAGTGTTGTTACAACCTTAGCGCAACAAAAGACTAACGTTAATTTAACAATACGCAGAAGCACTTTTGCCGGTCAACACTACCGTACGCCCCCCGCCCGCACAATACTACGTTTTCTACCTCGCGCGCGTCGCAAAAGGGCTCGACGCGCGCAACTTGACAAGACTGCGTTAGGTGTTATTCGACGCACTCTCCGCTGAAATACTCCAGCCTTATCCCGTGTAAGCGAAGTGCGCCATCTTGCGCCCGTGAAGTACGTAACACCACACAAAGTGCGCGGACTATGACAGGCGCGCAGTGTACGGGCGATGCTGGCGGCAGAGCGAACTTCCTCCGCCTGGTCGCCCCAGCTATCAACCCGAAATCGTCGCCAGCACTATCCGCGAGTCAACGGCGTTCCCTTGGCGCGACGCTGGCTTGGCTTTAAGGCGAAGCGTGAGCGCCGCCTAGCAAATGCAAAACGCCTCGAGCGCGGTGTTCCTCAAATTCGTTATACTGATTATACGCCAGTCAAGCTTCAGTACTTCTACGGTTCTGCAGCTAGCGCGGGCTATGTACGATTCCGTCGTGTACATCGTATGCACTCAGAGCACAGCCGCTGGTGGCGCCCTAACAAACAGCCTGTACCCTTCGCCCATCCGTATAGTAGGCGTGACTTGAATGCAACGCGATATCGAAAATTAGCGTTCTCTAAAGCACGAGCCCCGCGTCTGGGTGACTTTACGCGCATTGTGCGCGATCTCCCTGGCATTTCCCTTCATTCTAAATTTCCTCCCCGAACAATTCCTTGACGTAACTTCCGCTACCCTCGCCCACGTAGAGGTGTCGCACCAAAGTTGCTACAGCGGTGGACTTTTGTTACTCTGACTGGTAAAACTGGCCGTACTGCGCCCAGTAAAAGCCTCGTTACTGTTTCGCGTTCCGCCCGAGAAATCCGCAACGTACATCGTTTTGTATCTGCACGCGGCGCATGAAAGAGTAAACGTTGAGGTGGGTTAGATAAGGCAACCCTAGACGGTACCGGCGCTACGTATATGCGAGAAGCAATCGCTACGGCGCCAGCAATCACGTGACAGGTATTACGAGATAAGTTAGGTTCTTCTGCGGCATATACGGCTGCTAGAACACAAATTTTAGCTAAGCTCCGAGGTTGAATCATTAAGCGGCAGCAGATTACGCCCGTATTTTCCGGTGCCACAGCTGCTGCCGCGCAACTATTTTTTATTGGATTGCTTCAAAAAGCGTTAAGTCCTTACAAAACTGCGGCCAACTTGTCCGCTGAGAATCAGCACTTTGCATTGCGCTCCGGCGCGTTTGTAGCGAGAGTTAATCGAAAAGCGGTACAATATGTAAAACTGCGTGAGCTGCCCGCAGTT
>Ga0265780_10001774_pt1 | contig 29897 bp, 39 predicted proteins | sample P1T30metagenome_FD_192432 | JGI IMG/M metagenome (GOLD analysis project Ga0265780, IMG submission 192432) | Plant litter microbial communities from East Loma Ridge, Irvine, California - P1 T30 | ecosystem: Environmental > Terrestrial > Plant litter > Unclassified | place: USA: California... | reverse complement strand
CCTCCAGCTTCGCGTGGATAGGATAATGAAGAAAGTGTGGCGCTGCGCCGCATGGCTAAGCGCCCACCCACCTTGTAGCCAGCCCTGCACGACTACAAGAAGTGTCACAATTTAAATGATTTGAGAGCCTGTTAGATCAATGGTAAAGAGATCCCATCAATCAGCCCTCTCTACTATACTAGTACACCCGTCAGCCATGTTTTTCCGATCGAAATCCAAGCAGCCAGAATCTTCCAAACAAATTACGCTCCCCAAATCTCCCCAACACAGCACCAAATCCATCGACTTACACAACTTATGCCAAAACTGCTCTGGATTCTGCCGGCAGTGGGAAGTGCTGGACTGGCTTCAGCAATCGAATTCGCCGCGCTCACCGCAATGGCCAATATCCAGATTGTGTACCCTGGAGCAGTTGATTGCAACTCGAAACACTTGCCATCTTTGCAAATTCCTTTCGACATCTCTTCGACTATCGGATAATAGGCTCGATAGTTGTAGGAAGCGACAGTATGTCTTCTTGCATCCGCAACCACGGGAGGATGGGCAGGATCAATATTTGCGTGTGAGCGTCGCGGATAAACCGCCCTGGGAAGGCACTGATGCCACGTTCTTGGCCTCTGTTATACTGAAGACACACAAAAGTTAGGAACATAAGCATCTTCATGCTCATTACATACGCTAACAGTCGCTGCCAGGTTCAGACACAAACGCATTCGACCAACACATCACAGCAAGAATAGCTCCGGTTCTTGCAGGTGACAACCTCGGAAGAGCCAGAACCTGGATCGAATCTTGCCTAAAAAGCCATCGAGAGTGCTCTGATTTCTATCGCAACACTGTCAAGGGTAATTATCGCCGCCCAACACGAGTTTTAGAAATCACTCCTTCCTCCATCAGACTTCGCTGCGAGATGGCAAAGCGTGACTTCAAGTATCTTGCTCTCAGTCATATGTGGGGTGATCCCAATCTCAATCAGCACCTGAAGTTGCTTACTTCCAACATTGCCGAATTCCAGAAGGCAGTCCCTTGGGCCAGCCTCTCCTCCGTCTATAAGGAAGCCGTGCGCGTTACATTGGCACTGGGATACAATTATCTTTGGGTAGACTCACTTTGTATTCTACAGGATAAAGACCACCCAGACTGGAAGCACGAAGCGCCCCTCATGTCAACAGTGTACGGCAACGCAGACTGTAACCTCGCATTTCTGTTCCCATCTTTCTCGAACGACAATGCACACACGCGGTCCGATCCACGAGATTGGAACCCTTGTATTTTGCGAGAGGCCACTCCTGGGCGATGCGGTGTGTCCATCCAGCATCTCACGAGCGCTATGAGACAAGCATACCAAAGCACGGAAGACAAAGACTGGTTAATACAGCGGAACTGGCCACTTTTCAGCCGTGCTTGGACATTCCAGGAGTACCTACTCAGTCCGCGAACGCTATTGCTAGGGCACAAAAACCTGATGTTCCACTGCTCGCATCACTTCTACGACGAATTGCTCGGTCCCATCGCATCGCCGCCGCTCGCAGCAGATGACACAACACCCAAGCAGGGCCGCGACTACGGAAAGACTCGATACTTCCCACCAAGTCTAGCGCAAGGCATGGCCCAAGATGTAGTCATTAGCTCTCCTCGCGCCCTCAGCTTTGCAATAGACTGGCAAGCACTGTTCAACGAGTACAGGAGCCGTGAACTCACCAAGCCAAACGATCGCGTCATTGCGTTTGCAGGTATAGCACGTGCCTTTAGCAACATCGGCTCGATGACGTATCTTGCCGGGTGCTGGGCCGAGTACTTCGCACTCACGATGCTGTGGTACGTCGATCGTAAACGAGAGGCTACTGTCCGGCGCGACGGCCCAAGCGTCCGTCGTGGCGGGATCGTAGAGTATCCTGTACATATCCGCGAGGAAGTCGAGCAAGAAGTACCGTCTTGGTCTCAATTCTCGGTCCCAATATACACGCATCATCAGCCGTTCTTCATGTTCAACAACGACGAGATATTCCTGAGGAGCAAGAGCTGCGAGAAGCCGCCGAGAGTGTGGTGGGATGATATCTACTGGACTGATCTCGTGTCGGTGGGGTTCGGGAGCAGGTCGCAGAACGGGTTTCCAGAGAGCGGATTCTTCGATTTCAGAGGGCTGGAGGTGGATTTGAGCATGCCGCTTTTGCCTGTGAAGACCTCGTGGCTCAAGGATCTCGAGCAGCGATTTGCGAATATACGAAAGCTCGATAGGGCTGACGCTAGGTTGCAGTGGGTGCCAGACTTCACGTACTATCCCGACAAGCCGCACGAAGATGGGTCCCGCGAGCCTTCACCGCCGAGCAATGGCGTGCTGGCACTTGTAGCTGAGTTCCAGATCTGTCGTCCGGCTGGGCAGTACCTTGTTCAACGCCGTTCCGCTGGACTAGTACTCGTTCGAGTGCCGGAGAGGGGAGCATGGAAACGAGTCGGAGCATGGAAGCTCAGTATCAAGATTTGCGGCGTGGACGTAGACAGCGAGAATGCGGGGGATGTAGCGAGGAGATGGAAAAAATATCGCACGTGGGAAGTTGGCAGGCATTGGACAATGGAAAATGTCGCTATGGTATGATGACCTCGAAGTAGATTTGAACATCATACAGCACCTGTGAAACCATCAGCAACGTTTACCCAACGTTTTCACTGTTATCGCACTCACCGCCTCTGCACATCGAGATCTACATCTTACACCTTCCCCACACCATACTTCAATTGACCACCCCACATCGTCGGATTCTCTCCGCCCAAACTCTAACTTACCACATGCACGATCCTTCCCCACTGCCACGTGTACACCAACAACTCTTGCCTAGCACCGCACTACTCGATGATGCATGCTGACCACGTTTATCGGTCCGCCTCGCGTGTGTGGCCAGTGCATGAAACATGAAACAACGGGGCTTGAAACGCTGACTTTGGCGGTTAGACAGTGAGAAGTGAGGGCATTGATGTTTGTGTGTTTCTTTGCATGATGCGGAGGTAGGGATGGTGTTGGTGTATGTTGAAGATCGACGATGGTGAGTGCTGGGGATCGACGATGGATTCGAGAACTGGCTGAACATGATGAAGATGGTAAATTAGAGCGAGACTGGTATTAGGTGCGTGAAGCATTTCTAGGTAACGAAGCTGGCATCTCTATGCAAGAGAGCAATAATGATGTGGAAATTGAGTAATGGGTATAGCCCACCAATGTAAGCGCCAGTCCATCTGTCCCAACCATGTCTGCCGAACGCCAAATCCCAAGGCACAAAGTGAACGCCAGAAAATGCTAATCATGTAAGGTGCTGCCAGATGCTATTGCAGGCCGCGAAATGCATCTTCGCTTATGCATCAAGATGCTATTTCGAGAATGCGGCACAGAGAGGCAATGCGAAAAAGCAAAACTGTGCCGCATGGCTGTATATCTACAAAAGCACATTCATAGAATTCGTGACCTAAGCATGTTGTCAGCTGATGTCCTGTTTCACAATACATGGCAGGATGTACTGACCGCCTGAATAATGTCTCGAGGCTCACAGCACTGAGCTCAGAGTCGTCGGGCAGCTCGCTGAGTAATGGCACTAGTTGATTGACCTTTTCGGTGCGTCTGTATGCGAGGATAGCTGGGAGGCCGGCCTCTTCCATCTCGGCGTCGGAGTTGTGTAGCTTGACGAAGCGAGTGGTGTCGTTGCGCTTCGCAACCTCCCGCATACAAGCTTCAACCTCTCGCGTGACATCAGACTACGCATAATCAGTAACCGCAAGTCCGACAAGCACAGCGCAAGAAAAAGAACTCACATTATCCCCAAACACAAACACCACGACCGTCGTCTCCGGACTCGACTTATCAATCGCATCCAAATACCCCTCCGCATCCACCAACGGAAACCCCCCATAAATCCTCCGACTCGGACTATTCGTCCGCGACCGAATCCTCTGCCCCACATTCTGCAACTCCCTCAGCCTCGCCGCCCTCCACTCCTTCATAAACCCCTCCTCCTCCTCATCACTACTCGCGTCTTTTTCCGCCCAATGTCTCTCGACCTTGAACTGCTGCTGCTGGTCCGTGCCCTTCTTCCACGTAAACCGTCGCGCCTGCTTGCGCGCCTGCTCAAACGCCTGGGCGTCGGCAATCACGCCTTTCGGGCCCGTGTTGGCTTCCGACCGGATGTGGCTGGGCATGTAGTAGTTGGAGCGCATGTCTGCTGGGAGGTCTAGTTCGTCGTCGGTGTCGACTTTCTCGAGGTAGTCGTCTGCTGCGGACGGGGATTCAGGGTCCGAGATGTCGGAGTCGGTGGTTCTGTCTTCGGGGTGTCTGTTCTCTGTTCCCTTGTCGCGCATAAGCTCGTTGAACTCGTCTTGGGCGGCGGATGTAGTAGCCATCTTGTCAGCGGGCCTGGGGAAGACGCGGTATTTGTATGGTGATGATGGGCTGTCGAGTGTCTGTGTGTGGGAAAAGCAGTTACAGGTTGCAAGGTCTGGGGTGAGAAGTGACGGTGGCTTGGCGGGCATGGGCCCGCTTTACTCTATTTTGGAACGTGAAAGCGGCGTTTCAGGGCGCACGATTGGGTTGCCCATGTTGGGGAATGCTGGACAGGCCAATGTGTGACTCCTTTTTTGATTATACGGCGAGTCTGTTATGCAGGGGAGTTCCATGCGCGGCGGGCCTGCTGCAGGGCTGACTGCTGAGGTGAGGAGCGATGGATCGTCGAGATTGGCGAACGAGCGTGCAGCATTGCTGAAACATGGCCTCGATGGAGAAACAGGTGCGGCGAGGACGCGGTGTGCGGCGTCATTACTGTCACTTGCTGAAACCCCTTCTGCTACGCGCTGTCGGCACCATCCGAGTGACATGTCACATCGTAATTATCCAGCGACGGAAGCGCTCAGGCTCTCCATCCGGTGGTGTCCTGAGTTTATGCAGTCTGCATTGGGACTTATCGAGGTCCTGCTATTACTTTGGACGCCTGTGAAAGGAAAGGGAAATGCGTCTGTGACAACGCAGGAGGGTTTTGCTTCCTTCGAACACGCGACACAACATCACATTCGTAACCAGGCCGATCCCTGTGCTTTGGCTTCCATTTCTTTTCTAGAAGGAATTTTAGCAACACGAATGATAGGGTCTGAGCGTCTTGCCCAACTGGTGCGGCGAGATCCTGCGTTGGACACGGGGACTAAATTAGGCTCTTCACAGGTGAGGCGTGACAGGCTCATGCCTATGAGAGACATTATGCCACGTGCCTCGAATATACTCTTACTCGTACATAGCGGTGAGTTGAGCTCAAGCTTTGGTGCATTTCAACACGAGGCATTATGCTGGATATATGCCTAGGTAGTAATGCTTTCGATGCTCGTAGCAATATTACTACGTACAGCACAGAGGATCTTGACACGTGCTTCACTAATGCTTCCAACCCTCCAGCCGCGCCGCAGTATGCAGTCAAGTTATCGTGGGTCCAAATGCTGCCCTCAATCCCAACTCTCGTCTCGCAACTCACACAACGCTTTCATGACATAACATTATTGTAAGCAACAGCATTCCTCTTCCTCCTCCAACACCACTTTCAAGCCACTCCATCGCCACCTGCCCACTGTGCAAGCCACCGCCCCACCAATTCCCCATCACCTGTCATACAACCCACCTACCACCCAACAAGGTCCCTCCATACCATACCCATCCACAACTACAATCAGACAACGTCCCGCGATACCCGCGCAGCCGAGCCAGCCGCCGTCACTTCCCCATCGAGGCCTTTGTCCGACGTGTTTTTCTTTCCAGAAGACGCATCGCATGGTCCGTGTCACCATGGACGGAGATTGCCTGAGCATGACATGAACAAGGTCAAATCCGGCGAGTATGATCGCAGGATGAGATGAAGCAACATTGAAGAAAGACACATGATGACTATGACCTGACTCTACCCTAATACCTATAATGCCTGCACACTACACTACTTACTCGAAAGGTACAAAATACGATAAACGTCTTTTAACCCCTAACTTCTTCCCACAAAGTCCACTAATCCGCCACTACCAACAACTCAACCCCATACAGAAAATAATCTCACAGATTTCGCCCTCATTTTAGTGTGCACCAAAGGTGATCAACTTCCTGGGAAGAAAAAAGAGGATGATTTGATGTGATCTCGAAATGGTAGACGTGTAATACAAAGAGCCAGCCCACTTAACACACACACGTGTCCGTGTACCAGTAGATTTGTTACGCAGAGACAGCCGACCTACAAACACACACACACTCACACTCACACACAGAGAATTCGGCTCGCGTTGTCGCAACAGAACAGCAGTAGAAAAAGTAGTAGCTAGCACAGTGGTATGTAAGGGAAAAGAAAAAGAGAAAGAAGAAGAAGAGCAACAATAGAGTTTCCTGTTTGGCGCCTAACGACCGATGGATGCAATGATATCGCATCGGTATCCCAATGTATTATGCTGGCGGCGTGTACGAAGCTTCTTTTCCTTTGAAAAAGTGGGTATGCAGGTCGTGGGGGTATGGCAGAGGATTTGTGGTGGTGTTTGGTGGGACCAAAAAATTAGGGATGCGCGCACACCGTCATTGTCCATTTCGCGTCGTTACGTGGTGTCGCATGTTCTTGCAGACGTCACTTTTATGCCCAGATGCGGAGCTAGGTCGTGTCAGCTATATGTGAGGCAATCATGGATGAAAATGTGTGACTTACCATTGAGTCCCAGGAGCCGGTGCAAAGACTGAGTGCGTCGTTACTTACGCCGAGACAGCTGACTCTGTTGTCGTGTCCCTGCAATGTGCCGACGCGCTCGCCGCGAAGAACGTCCCATACCTAGAAAGTGTCAGCTCGGCGATCAGCTGCAGCCAGTCTTCGCGACATACCTTGCACTCGAAATCATCGTAACCTGCGAACAGCAATCGACCGGACACTGAGAATGCGACAGAGGTGATACCGCAAACGGGCTCGGGGATCTGCAGGCACGGAGCATTAGTAATCGAAGAAGCAAGCACAGAACTGGGATGTACCTGGTATGAGGCCAGCTCGCGATCGGCGCGGATGTCGAACAGGCGGCAGGATGCGTCGTCTGAACCGGTACCGAATGCGTTTCCGTTGGGGAAGAACTGGATGGCATTGATGTCGGAGTCGTGCGCAGCAAACGTCTGGACACACTTCTGCTGACGAATGTCCCATAGCTTGGCAAAAGCATCACATGCACCGGACACGAATTGGTTGTGGTCAAGGGGGTTGATGCTCAGGCTCATCACGTCACCGAGATGGTCGGCGAACTCGTGTACTTTCGAGCCGGTCTCCAGGTCCCATAGCACGCAGGTCATGTCGCCCGAGGAGGTGAGGATGCGCTTGTCGCTGATAAATCTGCAACAACTCAAGTACCCCGAGTGTCCGGACAGCTCGCGGGCGACGCGCGTGGGGCCTTCCCGCGCTGACAGGTTGTAGATGGAGCAGATGTTGTCGAGACCTCCGCATGCGACGTAGTTGCCAGACGGCGAGTAGGCGCAGGTCATGACCCACGACGACCGCAGGGGGATGGCGTGCACCTTGTTTGTTGTGTAGGCGTCCCAGATGATGAGCTTGCCGTCCTGCGAGGCGGAGACGAGATGTCGGCGGTCGGTGGACCAGTGCATGGCGTAGATCTTCGCGAGATGGCCCTTGAGGGTCCGCTTCGTCTTCATTGTGAGGCGCGGCAGAGCCTCGACGCGGTCTCTGGCGACATCGCGGACTGCACAGAGCGTGTTAGCATTCGATGTTCGGTGCATGCACGACAGCGACGGGACATACGGGTTGTGTCAGCAAGCTCGTCCTTCTTCCTTTTTATCCTGTCCTTGAGCGCCTCGGCATCGCGCCGTGCGATCTGGATCTTCTGCTGGATGGATTCTTGGTTCATGTCGGCCATGCTACACTGCGTCTACCAGGCGTTGGTGGGCTGGGTCGCGGATGGCGCAGAGCAGCGAGACAGGCAAGCAAACCAGGGGTTTGCAGGGAGCGCGACAACAGACAGCCTGGGCACCGAGATGCGGACGGTGGAGGTCAGGCGCAGTGGAGGGCAAGCAGCGGCGGCAGAGGCGCGCAGGGCAGATGCAATTGCGCGCGCACAGTGAACAGCGGCGGACGGCGGTCGTTGGGGGTTGTGGGAGCGTTGCAGCGGAGTGCTGGAGATGAGAGAGGTACGAGAGCGGCCCGGGGTTGGAGCTTGGCTAGCCGACCCAGCTGGAGTGGTCAAGGAGCGTTCCCACACGCCGGAACCACCAACAACGAGACGGGCAACGCGGGGTGCTGGGATGAGATGCAAGGTTGGGACTGGCTGCGAGGCGTGTCTTGCAATGATGTGCTGCGCTGGGACGTGTGCTGGTGAAGGAAAAATGTGGTATTGCTGGCCTCCTGCACGCAAACTGACGAAGAAGGCGCGCTCAATCTCCTGGGGCGCGCCTCCTCTTTTGGTCCGTCGCCCGGGTGCGCTTAGCCTAAACCGTCTCCACCACGGAAGTCTATCCATCTTCCACGGCCTTTCGAGAAACGTCGCGAGCGCCACCAATACGAAGTAGAGGTGATCGAATCTGCGCCGCCATCATGTCTGCTGCTGCACTTCCTGTCGACGTTGCCTTCACTACGAGACTGCCAAAGATTGAGGTATGGATACTCGGTACCAACCTCCCTAATCTCCTAAGCGAACGCTCACCCTTCCACTCACGGATGCTGATTCAAACGATCCAGCTCCACGCCCATCTGACCGGCAGCATTAGTCGGCAGTGTCTGCACGAGATTTGGGCGACGAGAAAGGCGGATGCCCCTGCATCTGACGTCGAAGATCCCCTGACTGCCATCCCGTCTGGTAAGGTCGACTATGACATCAAAACGTACGCTATCGATGTCTCATTGCAGCCCGACGATACTACACAACTCCCAATACAACAGTGACGAGAAGCTAAACCATCGATCAGCTTCTTTCCGTTGTTCTCATCTTACATCTACAAGCTCTGCAATGACCTGTCCAGCGTCCAGTTTTCGACCAGAGCTGTTTTGCAAGATTTCCAAGACGATGGAGTCGTCTACCTCGAGCTTCGGACCACTCCACGAGCAATGCCAGCCGCCAACCTGACGAAAGATGACTATGTCAAGAGTATATTGGATATAGTCAGGGGACACAATGACGACGTTGCAAACACAATGCGAGCTTTCCTGATCCTCTCCATCGACCGCCGCAACACTTCTACTGAAGCCCAAGAAGTCGTTGATCTCGCCATCAAGTACCAATCATACGGCGTGGTAGGCGTCGATCTCTGTGGTGATCCAGCCAAGGGTGAAGTTCGAATCTTTGCAGATGCTTTCGCACGAGCGAGGAGTGCAGGGCTGAAGATTACGCTGCACTTCGCTGAGACGACCATGTCAGCATCCGACCTCGAGCTTGAGACGCTGCTGTCGTGGAAACCTGATCGACTAGGTCATGTCATCCACGTCAAAGAAGAGTATCGCAAAGTCATTGAGAAGGAAAACATTGGCGTTGAGCTATGCCTTAGCTGCAATGTTCATGCCAAGATGATTACTGGCTCGTACTCGGACCATCACTTTGGCATGTGGCGGCATAGTACGGTGCCAGTGGCTTTGAGTGTAAGCTGATTGTATTATCATTTGGTTGACGTGCTAATAGGTTGCAGACTGATGATGTTGGCGTCTTTTGCAGTCCGTTGTCGCAGGAGTACTACCTCGCTGCGCAGCACTTTAATTTGAGCCGCAATGATGTGAGAGCACTTTGCGAGGGGGCGATCCGATCGATGTTCGGCGGCGCAAATGAGGAAGCTCGTCTTCAACAGATGTACGCCGAATGGAGCGGTTGGAACTCTTGAAGTCTACACTCAAGCGCAGGAACTTCACGCATTCATTAGCACTTCATCATTAGCACTTCGATACGTCAGTGGTGGGTCCCAAGGCGCTCGGTCAGTCGCACCACAGTCATCGACACCGTTGATGTTATGTCAGAGCGGTTCCCACATTTGTGGTGAATCAGCATCAATTGTGCTCTGTTCGAAGTTTAGGTATCGTCCAACAATGACTTACCATATAGACCCCCATTCTTTTCCCGTCATACGAAACAGCGTCAACTTCCGCTCTTTGTTCCTTCGTGGCCGAATAGTCGACGAAGAGTCAAAAGCGCGTCCAACTCGTCATGTACACTGCGACGCTAAGCAAACATTTTGCTCAACGGCTATTGCATACTTACTTTTGAACCCCAAGTCTTCCTACTGGCTCACACTCTTCAGTTCATAACTCTGTCTTCACTACTTACTTACCATTAGACATGTTCTCCTCCAGGCTCATATTCCTAGCCTGCTTCAGCACCCTTGCAATCGCGTGGCCCACCAATGATGGTTCGCAAGGCGCAAGCGCTATCCAATCCGACGATTCCTGCAGCAACGATCAGCGAGATGTCATCAAGCTTGCTTGGATGGACGCCATGAATATGACGGATTATCTCGCCACTATGCCGCCTGGTTGCGGAGACGAATTATCGTATCACGAGTTGCTCGGGCCGTCTGATGTGAATTACTCGGCGACGATCCCTGGTGTCTTCGCGAACATGACCACGAACGCGTGGAAGATAGCAGCTTCTTGCGACTTATACGACTCTAGCCCTGCGTGTAATGATCCTTACATGTAAGTTCCCAACACAGCGTGACACTCGCGAGAGACACTAATTTATGATACTCAGGCAAGGCGGCATAGCAGGAGCAGCAGCTGCTAGCCTTTCTAGTTTCTATGAAGCTGATCTATTTTTGCAGCGAGTTCTGGGATCTGACGCCTTTCCACCTCCAGGTAAAGAAAGGCATTAATCACCACAGCGAGCTTGCAGCCCGATTCGATTTAGGCTACTTGGGTGACAATCACGGTAAGCATCACGCCACCTCGGCCCTCTCTTCATGTTGCCCGCATGCCTTTCGCTAAACCATATCAGGAACTGCCTCACTTCGAAAGCTGATGGAATATTCGCCTACGCCATACGACGTATCGGGTCAAATAAAGGAACTTGGGCCTTTGTGCGCTTCGGCCAGAATGACCTCCGATGGGTGTCCTTTCACGGCATTTGTGGGGCGAAGATCCTGGCACGCGTCGAACGTAAAAGGGGTTTCGGCCTCCCGCCATGGGGAATGCTGAACGGTGCGTGCATAGTATCACGTATCAACCTTGGGCTGACTTGCGCAGGTGCGAACTGGGCATACTTTGCTCTTTCGAGATATGTGGAGGGACAACTTGACACGTCCAGCCAACTCCCTTATCAGAATTACCCTTGGTTTCCTCGCATCGATACCATGTGACGCAGTGACACCATAGTGCGAGAGTTCAACAGTAGTGCTGGTGTAGCCACATTCGCTCTCACCAACAACTCCAGTGCTCAGAACCTTTCGCAGCGACTTTACAATATCACTCGCTACCAGCACGCTACAAATGCGACAGACATCATCAAAAACTTGAATCCAAATATGGCTCTTCATTTAAACGACTCGACTTGGTCAGGCAAAGCATACCGCGACCTCGCGAAGCTTTTCTCGGCGATTACAGCCGGGCATTGACACAACAACTATGGGACTTCAAGGCCCCGAGAATGACTGGCTGCATTAGCTTAATGTATCCGAACAACAGCACGCAGTTCAAAGTTTTCGACCTTCAGCAAGCTAGGAACCACAGCAAGATGTTCTGCCACCGAACCCTCAAGGATCATCTCTCAAACTCGTCTCTGGTCATTCACACAAATCTGCAGTCCCACTTTAGTAACGGGAGCATGTCTTCTCTTGTCTCTGAATTGCCGTTGTACGGTAAGAATCAGTCTATCACGGTCGGTATTGGTTCGGACCCGGAGACTATGGTGTATGAGCATATAGTCGGCATTTTTTCCAATGGTTCGACGGTCGATGACAAGGTCAGAGACTGCGAGGCAGAATTTGACAAGCTCCTTGATAATGTACGCATTTCCAGCCATACATGCCAAACGAACGGATAACTAACACAACGTAGTGCGAGTTGAATCCACCAGATTTTCGCGGCGCAACAAGGTGGTCCGCAGGCAGAGTAAGCCAATCGCCCACTCCAAACCGCAAGCGCGAGACCTCAACAACGCTTTAAATCGACTAACTACCATTACAGATCTACTCAATCCACAGCACCCAAACCCCCCACCCATCCACATCCACATCCTCCTTCCAACACAACGTCAAGCCACAACTCACTTCTCAAAACTCGTCCTTTAGCTGCAGACCACCCGGGCCCATGGATTACTGGCGCGTTACGGACACTACGGAGATGCAGATCAAGGCTGCGCTAGAGGGTGCTGGGGGCGTGCGGTTAGATGAAATGTGTTCGTGTAGGCTTGATCGGGCGGTTGAGAATGTGGAACTGTTTTGTAAGCCGGAGGGAGGGTGTGAGGCGTTGGATAGGGTGGGGGATTGGAGGTTGGCGAGGGGTGAGGGTGGGTTTGGGTGTAGTGGGGTGGAGGGGTGAAAAGAAGGTGGGGAAGTGGTGGGTGTGAGGTATTGAGGTAAGCACGCAAAGCATCTCACGTTGAGACTGTGTATGTACCCTTTTACCAAGTCTTGATTGTGTTGTCCTTTTTTTCTTTTCCGAGTCACGACCTGAGGTTCGCACTATACATCGGCACGTTGGGGGGAGTTTCGAGTTATTCCAGTCACACGCGTCGTTTCATCGCTTGTCAGTGCGCTTTGTCCGTCAAGCGTGGAGTTCGAGACCAGCGGCATTGTTCCATTCTCTTGCTGCGGGAGAAAAATGTGTCAAAGGAGTCAGCGTCACAAACCTTTGTGTAGCGACTGCAACTCACGGCCAGGGCCTTAGTTTATCGTCGGTAAAGCATTTTCTTCTTCTATATGGTGAGGCTGCATGGAAGCTGCAAAACTCTCTAGTTTCTCATCCTACTGACATTTTAAACTGCCCATTTACTGCGCGCTCTAATGTTTGGTCCATACCAAAAAAGGACGTATGGGATTGGCACTGCAAGAGCGCTAATGCAACCAAGCACAGTCATTGTCCAATGAGTTCCCAGGTTCTCGTACATGGGAATCCCAACGACAGTCATTCCACCAGCTGCGATGTACCTGACGAGGGCAACGAGAGTCAGAGCCGAGGCAGCATATGCTTCATAGCTGTCGATGATGTACATGTATGCGGACATGAAGACACAAATATTGCTGAATCCGACCAAGACTGAACCTGCTAGAGGTGACCAAATCGAAATGGACTCCTAGTAGAAGTCAGAAAAGTTGAGCTAAAAGACTTTTGGAGGATACTCACATAGTCTGTCCAACCCATCCAGAATAAACCAATAGGCAATGCCGGCGCTCCGACCATGGCATAGTACAACCTTGATTCTCGAAATATTGCCTTGCCTGATCCGGCATCCCCATCGTTCTCAAGCTGTTTGACGGTGCTGCGATAGACGAAGGGGACAAGTACCACCACAAGAAGTGTCCCTACGAAGAGTCCAAGGAAGCAAATATTGGATAGTCCTTCGTTGATGCCGTATGTTTGAGCAAATATGTACGGGTATCCATCCAGGAACGTGAACAGGATAATGTAAACGATAACAAGGTAGAGCGTGAAGGCCAAAACAATCGGTTCTAAGCAGAGAACGAAGGGTCGGAAGAAACACTTCGATAAGAGCGCGCCTAAAGTGGTATGCTCTGCTTCATGGGCTGTCATGAACTTGGGATTGCCGGTAACTTTCCGCAGCTGCCGTGCCTTGTAGTAAAGGATGCGTGGAGCAAATGACTCTGCTTGGAAGAGGAATAACATCAGAATAACCGCGCCGTCCAAGATTAGAACTACCCACTCGGCCCACCTCCAGCTGACGCTGTCCGCGTAGCCAATGTAGGCACCTACGATAGGACCTGCATGCATGTTAGCAGGGGACGTGTTCAGTACCACAAGACAAAAAGGCTAGAGAGACGTACCGAAGATAGGGCCACAGAACGCAGGAATAGCAAAGAGCGGGAACGCGAAAGTCTTCTCGACCGGGCTCCATAAGTCGCCCACGGTCCCGCCCGCGACCGTGAGCGGCGTACTCGCCGAAAACCCAGCCAGGAAACGGAAAACCAGGTGCGCGCCCAAATTCGGAGCGAGCGCAGCACCCAAAATCCAACATCCGAAGATGGACAGGGAGCCAATGTAGACAGGAAACCGACCCACGAGTTCAGATAGCGGGCTCAAAAGCAGTGCACCAAACCCAAAACCGACAAGGAAGAGCGCCGTAGCCAACGATCCAGCCACTTCAGAAATGCCAAACTCCTCCGTCGTGTTGGTCAAGACAGCGGCATCGATGGCAGACGCTAGAGTGGCGATGAACGCAACGGAACAGACGAGGAGTGTGGCGCCAATGCGGTGGAGTGTAGACCATGCTTTTGGGTTGAATGGATCATCGGGACCGGTGAAACCCACCTGATAGTACGATTCCTTATCATTATATGTAGCCAAGGTGATACCTGGGACCCTACCTGGGATGCCGCCCCATTTATCGTACTCTTTCGAGGCTTCTGATGTTGTTGCGAAAAAGGCGTCGGGCGAGTCTGACACGCGCTGTAATTCTTCTTTGACGTGGCGCTGGATCGCGCGGTACTGTAAGAAGAATGCCATATGGCGATGAGAGTAACTGCAATAATAGAGAAGTATGAATGAAGGTAGGAAGAATTGCAAATAATGGACAATGTCGCAGATGCTTTTTTTCTAATCTAGGCCATAATTATGGCGGCAATGATGATGAATACTGACGCAATCTAGTGCAATGCTATCGTTTCCACTCTCGAGTTCCGCGGTGGAACAACCTGGGTCGGAGGAAAAGTAAATCCATCGCTCCGCTCTGTATCATGCACATTTACTAACAACCATGACTCAGATGTACGCTCTATACAGTTCTCCATCATCCTACACACCATCTTTCCGTAGCGACGTAGCGTCGCTGTCGGGCATGACAGCGGAGCCCTGGAACTGCGAAGGTGCCGGATCCTCTGACTACTGGCGCGTTACGAGTACACTCAATACGCACATCAAGACTGCGTTGACCGACGGCTTGAAGATGGAAATCTTGTGTTCGTGCTCCTACCAGGTGTTTGGCTCTGCGGATCTGTTCTGTAAGCCGGCTGGTGGATTTGCTGCGCTTGGGAAGGCGGCGGATGCGACGCTGGCGAGAGAGTTGCCCAGTCCATTTTCGTGTCCTATGCTGGATGGGTGAGCGAGCGTGTGCGATCGTGGCGTAAATCTCTTTGTCTGCTTGGTAAAGACAGGGCGGAAATGAGATGGGCTTTGCATTGTTCCATTCTTGTCCGCGAGCTGGAAGCCACCGGGGAGGCTTTGTTTAGAAGCAGTGTCGCGCGTCTTGTTCTCATCTCATTGTGCCATTTTCATCTTCGTGTCAAATCTGTAGCAGGCCTGGCTATCCTCCATAACAGTCTCCGTTCCCATCTCTTCATTTTGCGCTCTAGCATACATCTCCCGCCACGAAGATTCCTTCATTACGTGCAGTCTCTACCTGTTCTTCTTTCTTTTGCCAGCCATGTTATTATTCCTTCTACTCCCGTTGAGCGGGCTTTTCAGTACGACGCAAGCGCAATATACCCAGCAGAATGTCAGCGATATTGTCACCTTCGACAACATATTCAATGACGCCCAGAAAGGCGTGGTTTTACTTGCCATAGAGGATGCGTTCTCGATGGCAGATATGGTTCGCAGCCTGCCGGATGCCGGTGTGAACGATGGACCGGCTTTCATGGATCTGTTTGGCCCCAGTGCCGACGCCAACCGGTCGCAAATTGGTGATAAATTCACCGAGTTCGTCTATGGCAAATAGGAGATTGCGGCTTCCTGCGACATGACCAACTCCGACGACCACTGTACCGATCGCTATCTAGTTGGCGACATTGATGCCAAGGCTGTCGACAGCTCGAATTACTTCCAACCGCGTCTCGTGTTCTGTAAGCAGTTCTGGGGAACGAGTTCGCTAGGACTACAAATGCGTGAAGCCATTGGACACCCCAATATTCGTCAAGCTAGGTTTGATCTTGGATATATCAGCGACAATCAAGGTAAGCCAGTTTAGCGACAGGCAGTCAGCGAGAGGTACTGATTGATTTACTATAGCAATCTCTGTGCTCCGAAAACTGTTCCAGCAGATGGACCCGGCACCGGCGAAAGGCTCTATCATCGCCCAGCTGTGGCCGCTGTTGATGCATCAAGACGGCCAGTCATAGTACACCGTGTGTGGAGGTGTCTACTGCGCAAGACTGTTAGCTCGTATAGGTGAGAGGCTTTCGAGTGGTAACAGTTCGGGCATGTGGAATGGTAACAGTGCGGCCATGTGGAATGGTGAGTATGGTCCCTTCCAACCAAGTGCCTCACGCTCGAGCCTCTGCTGACTGTTCAAGCTGCAGATTACGCATTATATGCCCTTGCTAAGCATGCACAAACATACCTTGAGGGCGGAGCTTATCCTTTCTTACCACTGTTAGACAGGTATCCAGACCGCAACCAGGACCTCATCAAGACAGTCGGCAATCTTGCTAATACTGCCATATATGTAACGGCTCTATACCGCATCCCCCAGGTAGCTTCCCAGTGGGACTATAACCCTGCCAGGTACGAACATCTACGGAACGACACGAGATTCGCGAGTGTCAACAGCTCTAACCCTATCATTACCGAGAACTTCATCAACTTTCTCATTGGGTCGGACCTCACAATGGCACGTCTTGCTAATCTCACTGTGGCATATAATGCCGGTATAAATGACTTCCTTGCAGGATGGGACCAGGAACAGAGCTGGGGACTGTGCAATGCCACTATTACCACGAAATTCTCCTGCTTCAGCAAAACAGACAGCCAGGTACTCCAAAGCTATGAAATCAAAGAAGCCCTGGACATCGCTCGCGAATTCTGCAACAAGGAAATGCGCCCAGGATGAATACTGACAGTCTCACTTATAACGATAACCAGCTCTTTCCACTAGTGTCGAGTGGCTTCGCTGGCCACGAATCCACTTTAGTGACCACCATGCCAAGAGCGGGCTCGAATGGCAGCACGCAGATGACGTTTGCGCTTGGCACGAATATGGACGCAGTTGGCGCGCGCTTGGTTGTTAACTACTTCGAAGGTCTTAACGTAGAGAAGAAAACCGAAAATTGCATCAAGAGATTCGAGAAGATGATCAACAACGTGAGTCCACGAGATATCAAAACTCGCACTGCATCACTTACTGACTTGTGTAGTGTAACGGCGAGCCAGAAGGTTCGAAATTCGGTGCCATGACCGAGATTGGTGACAGGGTAAGCTGCCATAACCCCACTCCCTGATCTCTCATACTCAAAACACTACTAGGTATACGCGGTTTGGAGCACCCCAAAGACACACAACGCGATCTTCGCTGAAGTGCGGACCGTCCCACCCATGCAGTGCAACAACTTCGACATCACCGGCTATTGGCGCCTCCGCGATGCTTATCAAGAACTTGACAAGCTGGACAAGAATAGGCTGTGTCATTGCTGGATACCGAGGGAAGACGGACCAATCATTCCGGACCTATTTTGTAAGCCGAAGGGCGGGTGTGGGGATGTTAGTTCGGGGAAGGAGCGTGTGCTCGCGCAGATGAGCCCAAGCGGCTTCAAGTGTGAGCAGTGACCGGAAGACCCACCCGTGGAATTCTCTCCCAAGTGAGAGATTGCCCGCGTCTGGTTCAAGATAACTGGAAATGTACAACTCGGATATCCAGTGTGAGAAGTGTGGTGGTCACAGCGTCAAGATCGATCTTGTCCCTGCAATTTACAATGTACGCTTGAGCCAATCCAATGAGTAGTTCGTGCGTAAACAACGACGGTCTAGAATGTGCAATATGCTGGTACACTGCGCAGTACTGTGTGCATACATGACTACTAGATACACTATAAATGCTACCGAACCAACTCTCTGACTTTCCCCTCACAAACACAAACAAAATGACGCGCCAATCTACTCACAAAGAAAAGGAACGCGCCTCGCTCTTCAAAATTACCACTAAGTATGCGAACAGAATACGAAGGCAGGAGATGAACAACGTGGAGCTGCTGAAGACCTATTCGGAAGTCGTAGATGCGTGGTACAGAGTCCAAGGTGTACCTCGCCGTAAACAACGTATCCCTGCGCCTCCAGCTCCAGTGCGCCCTTCTCAGAATTCGGTCTCCCTACTAATCAGCTCGAATCGCGCATAGAAGACCAATATGCTCGACTAGAAGAGCTCCATGATATCGTCCGCACCAATCGAGCAACGCTCGCCATCGGTCGAGAACATCTCCGCCAGGTTCAAGCTAATCCGTTCTGTGTTCCCTGTTCATCTGCAGACGAGCCTTGCGCTATCTACTTGGAAAATATGCAGGATGAACCTGAACGTCCGGTGGGGGTTATAGCTCGTTTGTTTGAGATAGAGACTTCGTGGCTTGTGTGGTGTCGGTCTTGTGGCCATGCCATGCATGGGGAATGCTTCAAGCATGTAGGGCCGACGCAATTGCCACAGTACGTTGAGGAGCTGCGGTGTTCACTGTGTCGAGCACGTTGGCGGTGAGCGGCGTTGTGGCGTTGACTTGGGGTCCGCTGTGCGAAAGAGCTTGCATATATGTTTGCTAAGTATCTTTGTTTTAGTACACAATGATAACCATGGAAGAACCATCCCAAGTCCTGCACTATTTCCTCTACATGGTAATCCTTGTTTATGCATTGACTGTGTCGCAACAACTTGTGGTCTTCAATGCACTCCTCCTGATTCGTACTGTACTCGAGATCTATGTAATCGTGAAGCATGTTGAAGCCACAACGGATACATCATTATATTAGCGAGCCTTCGCTTTCATCCCCTCAATCCTGACCAATAACCACATCCTTTTTCCGCGACTCTGGCAATACTGCAAGTTTCTCAACCTTACCTTCCACCACTGTACCTTCAACAGTAGTGTTGTGAGGCGCATAAAGCTTGAACCGAACATCCCAAGTCTGAGGCCACGCGCCCAGCAATCGAATATCGTCCCCAACAAATGTCTGCATCAATTGCTCCTGAAGGCCGATAGCCGCCGCCCCAAAGTGATTCAGATCAGGCGTCCAGTCAAAGTTCGGGCCCTTGAACGTCGGAAACTTGCAGACTGTACTGGGCGCAAAGCGCTCTTCGGTCATAGCGGTTGCGTTGCTAGTAAGGCCCATACGCGCGAGCCAAATGACGTCCTGCTTCCAGCCGGTGTTTCCATGGTAGGACTGCGTTTCGGTATCGTACAGGTAGGTATTGAGGGCGTAGGTCAAGTTGGGCAGGCCGAGACCGTACTCGGGCCACGGAAAGACGGTATAGAGCTGTGGAATCTCACTATTTTGTACACGAGTATACGCCTCCGCGGGTGAGATACATGTGTAACCTTGTTGCTGACGTAATTTATTCTCGGGGATGCGCGCGAGGTAGGTGGTGTAGTAAGTCCTATTTTGAAGTTCGAACTCACCAACCTCAAGGAGATCGTGAAGCACTTTCCGGAGGCCAGCGAGGGTGGAAACGGCATTGTACGACTCTTTGTATGTCTCTGCACCAGAGCCGGGATAGATGACGAGAGATTGGTTGCCGTACAGCCCAGTCAAGCCCCAGGGAGTGCGCTCCTGCATCTTTTTGGTGTAGTACTTGTCGAACCAGGCTAGCTGGTATTCTATGAACTCGAGATAAGGCTTGACATCGTATCCGCTGTAGATGTTGGCCTGGAGGATCATGTCGGCGAACTCGCTGAAGATTGATACGTCAGCACTTCCGGATTTCAAGAACAGCACGAATCATTCGTAGTAAAGCACGATTTGGCTAGCGCGAAACTATGAGGTTCACTCACTTCGCCGTATCTTGCATATGGTTGAGCCACACATTCCAAAGCTCGCCATTCGGGAAGAAGTCGGGACGGGGCGTGTTCTGCTCATCATCGTAGTACTGAGCATTATACTCAAAGACATTAGAAAGACCGGTGTTATCGACCTGCTCGAGGAAATAAGCTGCATCAATATCCTGGTAGACCTGGCCGCGAAGAACAGCATTAGGCGTGATGCGCTTGTAGAAGTCGAATTGCTGGGTCATAGTGTCAAAGTCACCAGATCGTAATAAGGGCCAGTAGAGTAGACGTTGGTTTTGGGCAGTGAATGTGCCGCCTCCCCAACGCCGATGATCAGGGGTATATGGGCGGAATTTGTTGACATAGACTGGGTCAAAAGTCCAAAGGCCGCCGTTGAATTTCGTCGGCCACTCGCCTTTGGCATTGCAGCCCATGAGGTATCGCCATATTTGGTAGTTCTTGCCAACCTGAAAACCTGGATTGTCCTCACCTTGGTTCTCGTTTATGATGATGTAAGATCGTTCCCACCAATCGCGCCACCAGTCAAGCGTGGCCTGCTGAGTTGCGTTGATAGCAGATACAATGACCTTCTCAAGACCATCATACCACTCTTTATGGCTACTGATCTGGGCCTGGTGCAGAGCTAGGGTGACCTTAAATGACTTGCGCGCGGTTTTGGTGCCCAGATTCCAGGCTTTGAAGGTGGTATTGACGTATGTCCCAGTGGTAATATTTCCAGGCGAAAGCTGATCAGAGTGGATGAAGACACCAAACTCGTTGTTGCGCATCGGGTTGTACATCCTTTCCGCATACTCCTTGAGCCCTTGCTGCTTGACCTGGAAGTTCCAGAGGTCAAGCTTTTCATTGCGGTGACTCATCAAAACGCCATCCTTGTGGAAGTCGATGTTATCGGCGTAGGTGGTACCATTTCGAACTTTGGAGGTGTACAGCCCCCATGAGCCTTGATTGCGCTCTTCATTGACGAGCACGCGATTTTCGAACCGCCAGTTCTCATAGGCGAGCTTCAAGGCAATTTTCTCCGGGCTATCGATCTCGACGTGAACAACTGGATTGAAGACGTCTACCCAGATCTTGGCTGTGGCGTTGTTCTTGCCAGTGAATCGAACGTAGCCAGAATTGAGTACCAGTCGCTGTTCGAAGGAGTCATGGTCGAAGGGGTTTGGCTGGAAGGAAAGTCTGACGCGACCCAACTTTAGTAGAGAATTGTTTTCGTCAAATGTACCACTCTTGGCAATGTACATTAAGATGGAGCCTTGTTGCTTGTTAGCAAGCGGTTCTCCGTAGACAGCCGCGTTACACGATTAATACAGCCAAATGCAAAATTGTCGCAGCAGGAAAGACGGAGCAGGGTATAATGCCTTAGTAGATACAAGTGTTGATGCTAAATTTCCAGCAAAGAATGCCACTCACCATCTTCGAACCACGTATTGATGCCGATATCGCCACCACCAAGGGGCATTGAATCGGCAGATCCATTCACACCAGGCGTAGTCCAAGTAACATCGTACGATGTTGGCAGGGTTGCTAAAGTGCCTACAAACAGGGCGTTAAGAATCAGCACCGTCTTTATTAAGAATGCCATTGCGGACTACAGCTTCGAAGTCGCAAATTGAGGGCCCTTGAATTTGAGCGGTGATATACATCCGTCCGGACATTTTAAAGCGTTTGGGACCATATTAAGTACGACTTAGACGAATGTTATCCCCGCACTGTTACACGAAAGTGGACTGGAGTAATGAATACTACCTAAGGCTGATCAGTCGTGTACTGTGGGTCGCAGATAGGCCTACTCCGGAGTGTACTTGATTATGACACCGGGGTGAACACCGAAAATAAGGTGATGATGGTGGGCACAGCAACTCAAAGTCCACCACAGAGATAATCCCATTTTCTGTCCAACCAGAGATAGACTACAGATCTCCAGCTACAATCCTATCTTTTCAGAATTCTTTAATTCGATGATTAGGTGAACATACGACGATTGTGAGGTAGGCTTATTCAATCCCTTACTTCCGGTGATTTCGCCGGGTTTCCCTGAATTGCCGGATCCAACGCGAACAAATGTGCGGGGAAAATCTCCTTGCAATTGCGCACGACCGAGGTTCGCCACATCTTTTGTCCGAAAATTCCGCCAGTGAAACAATACATACGAAGTACTGTGTGGGCCATGTCAAAACGACTGAGGCGCTTCAGATAGCGTACAAGTTGCCGTGCTGAGCACTTTCAACAAAAAGCGCAGCCTATGTTTCTACGCCTGGGAAGTACGTCTAGTCGAATGTACATGAGATAGATTGGAGGAAGCATCTATACGAAAGAGGCCCGTAAATGAGAATGTAATGCGTGTCATGAAGAAATGTGTCGGAACCCAGTGTCTTCCACTAGCTTCTGCGGGTTCCTTTCCTTTCATCCTTTCACGTACTTCTAAAGCCAAGCGTACGGAGAAGGAGTAATTGCAAAGTGCAGTAGCTAGGTGTCGAGCGTCCGTGTAGGTGGTCAAATCAAGGAAAGATGTCTCCGCACGTCTAAATCTGCAGTCTTCCTGCCAGTGCTTGACCTTCGACATCAAAGATGTCTGAAACCAGGAATCGCGAGGTCCTGCTCCAGCCAATAGGCTATTATCCCCCGCTCGTAATCATGTCCTTCGATGATAAGCCCAGCGATAGCCGCCTTGTGCATCTTTTCCGTCTCGCCGTCCAGCTTGCAGAGATCTGCCAGTCGAAGGTACCTGTTTGACAGTCAGTAATTTGAGGAACACAAGGCACAAACATTGAATTAACGCTCGAGAAAGTCGCTCGTCGCTGAAACCGTAGAATTCCAGTGTGCTGATGAACTGCTCGGCGGAGTATATGCGCTGGGCAAAGACAAATGGCTGGTTGACGGGGTCTGGCAAGAATATCTCAGTCTCGAGCGCGCGAGCGAAAGCCCAGGCAGAGTCAGTAAATGCCCGATTGCCGACTGTGCACGCGATGCAGTTGCAGACGAAGTTCCAATGTGTTTGCAATGCTGGACTTCTAATGTTGAAAGAGTGAAGCCAGAAACCAGGGTCCTTTGAGTATTCGATTGTTATTTCTTCACCGAGTGCAATGTCCTTCGTTGCAATGATTTTCATTCGACCCGTGTGATTGGGGTTGCGGTTGGCATTTGTACCAGTCAAAATATCTGTGACTCGAGCATTTGGCACACATGAGTGGTTGAGCCTACTGATGTTCCGGTAGACTACAAGCCAGTGGCGATCGTTCTGACTTGGGTCTTCGAACCCGAACGCATTGCTCTCAACGATGTTCGCATCTGTCACACGCGCCGGGGCATTATTAAGAGCGACCCGCCCCGAGGACAGTGCTCTGAATGCCACTCGATTGTCCCTCCATCGAACGCTTCGTAGCGCCGAGTGTATGCGGCGTGTTGTGTTGTTGCGTTCGTCAGCGTAGAAGGTGGCAGACCGCTGCCCCTGGTTCCATTGGACATGCGTGATATTTGTGTCGATGACGACCAATGGATCGTCTTCGAGAATGACAGTATCCTTTATGATGGCCCGGGCGGCGACCATGCCAGTGCCAGCCACAACGCCCACATTGGCGATTAGATACAGTGGTTGTGCCATGGCGTCACGATCGATGAGGGGAGTTGTTGTACAGAAGCCTGTAGTACGATGATATCGTCCTTTTGTAGCTAGCAGGGTGTTTGAAAGTAAAACAATGGACGACTATGGAGAAACAAATCAAAGAGATGCGAGATGCGTAAAAAGGAGACCATCGGGACATTGTACAATGTCTCGAAAGTGTTTGCACTTGTGAAAGACCCCATGAGACATTGCAAGCCGTACAAACCAGGATATTGAGCTATGCGATTCTTAGAGCTTCGAATATGGCGTGATGCGAGACCGCAAGAAAAGACAGCGATGTGGTGATGGTCCATCGTTGCGGCATGGCGACAAGACCATAACATTACACCAACTGTCTGTGTCTTCCGGGGCAGTTTAGAGACACCCCATCTAACGCGACGATCATTCAATGCTTCAGCAAAGATGCGTGAGGTTGTCAGTACGATGGAGAAGTAGCTGAAGTCAACCCTCGTGCCTCATTTTCGCGTACCTACCTGCCAAGCCAACCCCCCACCCAATCACCACCCCCAATCCCCCATCCCCCCATCCAGCCCTTCCCAAAGCGCCAAAACACTCCCAGCACCGCGTCCACTCAGCACCAGCTAATCGCTCGATGAAAGCGCAACACGAGACCATGCTTCCAAAAGCGCATTGTATCTGGACCGTGCGTCCGTGATGCGCCGCGCTATTGAAAGGCTTAGTTGACGCCATGGCTCCAGGGGATACGACATTGAACAAAAGAGCCAGCGACCGCGTGTTGTGTTACATGCCGCTGTTGATTTTTTACTTAGTCGCTCTTTGGACAGTACATTCATTTGTTGATGTATCACTACTATCTTTAATACAAACATACATACCTATCTATCTTGCCCTGAACACACCAAATCGACAATGGTTCGCGCACTCTTCGCAGCGCTTTGTCTCCTCAGCAGCGCGGCGGCACAGAGTTCATGTACGTCTACGCCAAAGTAATCATGACAAATTAAAAGAAGAAAATACTAACACTACATACAGACACAGGACCCCTCTTCAACCCCGACACAGCCCCCTTCTTCGGCGTCTCCTCCCTCGTGATCCCTACGCTCACCGACATCATCCCATCTTCCACCGAATCACCTACATCTTCTCGCTCGCGCGTGAGCTCGGCTGCGGCTTCGATTACAGGGACTACGAGTCGTAATTCGACGGTTACGACTTCGGTCTCGCGTAACGCTACTGTGTCGTCTACTTCGCGGTCATCGAGCGTGTCTCTCATTACTTCGGCTTCGAGGACGGCTTCGGTATCGGCGCCGGCGTCGAGCACGGGCGCGGCGGTTGGCAATGGAGGGGCTGGGCTTGGGTTGGTGGTGGGAGGGGTGTTGGCTGGGTTGGCGATGATGTAGATTTGTGGATTGATTTGGGATAGGAGGGGGGTGTAAGAGGTTGTGGAAGGGAGAAAGGCGAGCTAGAAAAGAAAACACGGAATATCAGGTGGTAGCAGGACAGACAGTGACCAGCAGAAACGACGAGAAAAGAAGGCACTATAGCTTTGCGGAAGACGCGTCAAGTGGGCCAGCCCTTAACACAGAGTATAGAAAATAGACGCGTCGTAATACAGCCATGTTGCCCGGAGCCAGCGTTCGAGGCGCAAGGATGTGTTCGGGCAATTTTGCACGCATTCTTGCTGCACTTGTAAACAGTGGACACACTGAATATGTCAGAATCGAAAGGGTATATTCGGAAGTGCTCATAAAGTGCCCCAAACAGCCATAGAGCACCCAGCTTTTCCTTTGACCGTTCCAAACGCCCCTAACGCCGTCATGATACATACGCCCTTCTCTAACATCCTACTCCTCCATCGCGCCCACCTCCTTCACCTCCGCGCTCTCCTTCTCATAATACGCCTTAACATCGATCCTGAACTCGGCCATTGCAACGCCAAACATCTTCAACAGCGCCGTCTGATGACTATTCAGCACATCGCCCTCCCTACACACCGTATACTCGGCGTCGAGCACAACCTTCCCCTGCACCAACTTGGTCGGCATACCCCACTTGCGCACGGTCGTCTCGACGCTATGTGGCAGAGGCACGTCTTCCTCGGCCGCGATCTCGCCGCCGCGCGAAGTCACGACGCCTGCGGGCACGACGAAGTCCTGGCTCGCGATGACGCCGGCGCGCGCAAAGTCGGTCTGCGTGTAGGTTGCGAAGAAGTCGATTATGGATGCGGGGCTACGGTCCGTGAAGAGCAGACCGACGTTACCGGCGAGGTGGGCGGTTAGGGCAGAGAGGTTGGGAAGATGTTCTTCTGCGGGGGTGAGGCCCAGGGCTTTGGCCATGACTTTTGTCTTGCCGAAGAAGAATCTGATATGAACGTCAGTAACGAAATGTTGCAAGGGATACGAGGTCTGACATACCGAGAGTCGGCGAATTCATTGCGCACGCCCTTTAGGTACGAATTGCGCATGTTTTCGACGCTGAAGACGAAGATGTGCTGGAAGGTTTCGGCGGCTTCTTGGACGTTGGCGAAGAGCTTGAGGGAGAGTTCTTTGCCCTTCTTGTCCGTCTTCGTCAGGTGTACGATCTTCGCGCGTTTGGATTTCGGCATCTTGGCGGTATTATCGGTGGTGTGGTTGTGGTGGTGAGGTTGCTGGGAAAAGTTCGAGGTCGTCCAGCGGTGTCCAGAAATAAATTTAGGCGGGGAATTCTCTTGCGGACTCCCGATCCGATCTTGGCGGCCGCGGCTCGTGTCCGCGATGCAGGAACGATTACTGCCCCACGCTGCGCTATTCGTTCCTTGATTGTTATGACGATGCTGCGCCGGTGAAGGAAGCATGTTGGACTTCATGGAGAATGTGCAACATGCATTCTACGAAGCTTCGCACTGGAACGTCGACAATTCCTATGGCGCGTTGAACGCGACCGCCCGAGGTGGGAAAGTGTCAATATCTGGAATTGATGAGTACTGATAGTATCGTAGCACTGCTCGACTTCGACATACCGCGCGGCTTGCGCTTGCAAATATCGTCTCTCGCTGCACCCAACTTTGCAACCTCATACACGCTGGGCAGTGTGGGCGTGGTGGACGGCTCAGTGTCCTACCTGTACTCATCTCTTCCTCTGCGGAAAGACTTCAAGAGCTCTCGCATAGACCTACACCACGTCATTCGGGGTTACAAGCACCTACAAGAGCTACGTAAGCCAGAAGAGCAATGGTTCTGGGAAACATGGCACGCCGGGAAGCGCGTCGACCGCAAGAGTTCGTCGACCACCACCCCTTACAACCTCCCAACTAAAGTCTGGCAGACACACTCCTTTACGGCCGTATCTTCCTCCCGCAATCCCGCCTTGAAGCCCTATACTTGCGCCGACTGACACCCACGCGTCAACTCCGCATCGCAGCAGTCAGCGACTCGAACCTCAACAACGGCGGCACAATCCTCACGCTGCTGCAGAACGACTTCGGCAAATACTCCACCGAGTACATGTACAGCACCGACTCTGCGCTTCTGGGCCTGCGCGGCCTCTATAACTTCGGGTCTGACCCACGCCTCGCTCCCACAGCACCCTCCCACAACGAGCCAGTCCAGGGACGCTTCAGCGCCGGCGCAGAAGTATACTACGGCATCTTGAACAAGAGCGGCGGCATAAGTACAGGCTTTAGATTCACCACACTCCCGCACCACCCAGGCTTTCCATACACAATGACACTAACACTCAACCCACTAATGGGCAACCTCTCATCCACATACGCCGTCAAAGCCGGGCCCTCCCTCGCACTATGCAGCCGCTTCGACTTCAACTTCTACTCGTACGAAAGCGAGCTACAACTCGGATGCGAACTGTGGCGCCGCCGACGCACGAATCCAGACGTTGAATGGGCAGTCAGGAAGATTCGACCTGAGTGGAAGACAGCCAGTACCGGTGACGAGGACGTCTCAGGCGTACTGAAAGCGCGAGTCGATCAAGACTGGCGCATAGGCGTGCTGTGGGAAGGACGCATCAAAGAGCTGTTATTCACGCTAGGCGCGAGTCTGGATCTGAAGAAACGAGAGCAGATTTTCCGCGCTGTGGGCGTCGAGTTGCAGTATTCGTCGTGAAAGGAGAAAGACGCATGAAACGAGTTGAGTACAGTGGACGCGATTATCCTGGGTTCTGGAAACATGGTCGTTCTGCATGAATGGCAGGCTGCGATATCCCTCCTTCCACGCGACGTCTGGAAGCATGTTCATCTACATGCCGTCGATCTCGAAACGCGATCCACCCGTCGTGGTGAGACATGTCCCGCAAGCATGACGTCTGCTCCACCAAAACGTTTCGAAACAGCATCCTCAATGCACGCGACGCTACCACGTCCATCAGCATCGTTAGCGTAGCGTCAAAGGAACATAGATGCAGCGTACGGAATACTCGAGGCACTGGGGTTGGGGCTGGCGCGTGCGTGCGGCTAAATGCCCGATGGTGGAGATGAGGCTTCCGGTGACCTGGTTGGTGTTGGCTCGCGTGCGGGCATCGAGATTGGGTGGCTGACGTGTTGCAGTAGTGTTGCTGAGAGGAGTATATTTTTACGCTCGGTATGGGGAAGACGTGAAAGTGGCGTACGAGGGACATTCAACGCCGAATGGAAAGCTCAAGTACTTCGTTGAGCAGCAAATCGTTCGGGGATATCTTCTTCTGCCTCAGTGCTCTCGAGAGCTGTCCGTGCACGTGCTAGAAGCCTACCTCTCTGACATCGTAGCAAGTCGAGCTGTATTCATATTTGCACACTGCGTTCGAACCATGTGTAGCTCACAAACGCGTGTAGACACACAGACTACGGACGCGATGTGCAGGATCTTCTGCACATGAGATCCTTCAGACACTCCGCGGAGATTCGCAAGCGGTGGTTAAAAAAGTCGATTGCCTGATGCAGCGCAGCGCAGTTGTTAGGTGATGTGTCGTGACATTGGACTAGAATCGGATATCAGTCGGATTCGTTATTGTATCTTTCTTCTCGTGTGTGTGTGAATGGCGCTAATATCACGCTTCCATGCAATCTTGACATTTCTTGCAGTGCTATTTGTTGCGACCGTGAAGTGGTGCCTTGTTCTCGTGGGTTAGTGTGGCCAGAGGTCGAATATACAGACAGATCTTTTGCAGCTATAACAGAATGGGCCGCCATATCGTGTATCGGAAATGCATGGTTCCGCTCTTGCTTCCGGAATTCAATTGTTATGCCTCCTAGTATGTTGCAGCAGACACTGCTAGCATATGAAGGAGAACTCAAATGCTAGTGAGTGCATAGAAGAGATCGGATGAAGACTTGAGTGAAGCGTAAGGAGAAAAAGACTTCAGCTGTGTGAGAACAAGCAAATGTAGTCCTACACTGCCCAAACGGTGCAAGTTCTTTTTCCAATGAGCTACAGAGCTGCTCATATCTATCGTGTCACCCTTCAGAACACACTCAACGCCAAAATCCGTGATTCAAACTGCCTACCCAGCAAAAATGGAAGAGATGAATGAAAGAAACAAAGAAAGAGGCAGGACTTCCGATGTCTGTGGTAAGTGCCAACTGGTAGGTGAGGTGAGAAAGACACCACCAAAAAAATGGCAAAAAACATACAACAGCGGGGATTCGCTAATGGTCACCCACTTAACTACTAATCCGCCGGTACGTTGCTTATCTATGGCTGAGCGAACGGGAAGCCGAGGTCTCAACGTCCTATGGTCGTATGTGGAGGTTATGTAGAATGTAATAACTTATATATAGGGCGTGGGGCGGTGATGGTGAAGTGCTCCCGCTTAGCGCCGATCGTGGAAGACAGACACTGACAGGACACTGTAGTGATGGAGAGGATCTGGTGTAGCTTTCGCGATGCATGTGGCGAGTACAACATTTGTCTGGACTTTGCTTGAGTGAGTGGGAAGTTGGTACAGCAGTATGTGAATGTGTCCAAATCGGGCGTCGCTGGCGCATGTTCTTCATTTGCTCTCGCTCTGCATTCGAAGTGCCCAATGTGTCGGTAGCGTAGTGATCGTCTGTCTCTTGATAATGCTCTTGCGTTCGTGAATTTGATACGCACTGATACAAACCCACCTCAAATCATTACGGTCCGCTCAATGCTTCGAAAGTGTTTTCCTCAAGATCGAGTTTGAATGACTCGCCGAATAAAAGCCATGCTGACGCAGCTACGAATGCTAGTGAATCTGCCAATTGCATAGTGAGACCAGGATCCTGTCATGATGTGCTTGAGTTGTTCTCGTCTCGATTCTGAAGTACGTGGCTGTGCCAATGAGAGACGATGTTGGTCGCTGGAGCATGGAAATAGCCTGATAAGATCGCAGTAGTAAGGCTGACAACTGCAAGAGCACGTAAGTAGAAATTGGTTTCCAGGTTCCTGGTTGTTATCGTTCGCTTCTCGCACGCGTCGACCATTCACGTCGCCG
>Ga0265780_10001773_pt1 | contig 29925 bp, 31 predicted proteins | sample P1T30metagenome_FD_192432 | JGI IMG/M metagenome (GOLD analysis project Ga0265780, IMG submission 192432) | Plant litter microbial communities from East Loma Ridge, Irvine, California - P1 T30 | ecosystem: Environmental > Terrestrial > Plant litter > Unclassified | place: USA: California... | reverse complement strand
GCTGGGCGCGGACCGTGAAAGACACTGCAACCAATGCGCAGGCGATTGCATGACCAACTTGTATCCTAATGAAGCCATGCGGTTCTTTTAAGACTCGAAGTGAAGGATGGAGCGCAGGCGTATGTACATGCCTTGGCGTTCGGCAGGGGGTGATTCTTGGGCTTCTATCCTGCGTGCCAGATAGAGTATTTAACATAATATAGATTATGCGCACAAGACTCAGGTAGCGTTTGTCGTCACGACACTCGCTATTCCAGCAGCGCTCGTACCTAAAACTTGGGACTTGGTGTACCTAAACAAGGGTTCATCGCTTAAAACGGCCTTTTCCAGGTTTGTGGCACCATAGTTACGTATGGGACCTCGAGCATGTTTGCCAAGTTCAACCATTTAGGTAACTGCGCTTTCTGCAACTTTAGGCTTCGATGCGCTCTGAAATAAATTGTGGAAGTTTTCGGAACAAACTGATTGAAGGCTGCCCCGTCGCACGGATGTCCATGCTTTACTTCGCATCTTTGCCTTCTATGCTTTGGCTCGATTCATAGCGCTCTAGCCTGCGGCTTTCTAGGTATTGCTCGCTGGCTTTACGTAACTCGTCGCGCAGTCCGGATATTTGCGGCAACGGTTAGGTGAACGAACTAGCCGATCGACCGTCCAGCGAACCCACCGTTTAGAGCCTGTCGTTCGTAATTTTGCGCGCATACGTCGGAAGTAAGGCCGGGATACCAGCCGACTCCCATGCCCCTCCAGAATCCCATTTGCGTTTAATTATCTTGCAGGCGAGGCAAGACTACTACCTTTCGAGCTATCTAGACTGCCATACATTTGCTTACCGGGAATTGCGACGGTTGCCCTGATCTTCGAACGATTCCAGGTCAGCTATTACCTTAGAAAAAACTTTCTTCCGCTCAGCAACGTCCGTCGGCAGATACGCGAACGCAACTAGAGACAATGGATGTACACCGAGAACCGCGGCGATGTCGTCGATCTTTGTAATCGTAGGAGCTTTGATCCCACGCTCGAGACTACTGAGATAAGTTCGACTCGAAACTACCGAAAAATCCTCTTGTGTCAGACCTCGGCTCTTCCTCGCCTTCTGCAGTCCTGTTCCAAATTGTTTGAGCAACCCCACGAGCACCTCCGCACAAAATGCACGATGTACTCATGACGAACACTTTAGGACTACAATCTATAGTGTTCATTTCGTACCGTAGAGGGATTCAAGTGATTACTACAGACAAGGCACATGAAGCGCCCATGTTCTCCATAGGGCCAGGAATTGCGACTTGGCGTGCAGCTACGCTAAGCCTAGGTATGCTCTACGTGTTCATCAATTACGCATTTAAAGAAAAGCGCCACTGGGTTCAACAGACGACGATCCTCTGGGATCCTCGTGACGTACTACAGTTCTGCCGTACTTGCAGCGGCAACAAGTCACTTAAAATTGTTGGGATTACCCTACTTGAGCCTTACCGCAGGGAGAAGGTCAATACCTGGCGCTGGACTTCGGTTTTGAATATTCGGCTGTATGTCGAAGATGATGTCGAGATACCGGTCTACTTTACTGATGCTGGTGAAGCCGTTGGTCTGACGCGAGAAGAAGCCAAGCAGAAGATGAAGTCGATTTACAGGGCTCGGCCAAAACGAGAAGCAGCCTGAGTTGGCCTAAAGCGGTCACAAATACAGCTCGAGTGTGCGAGTTCCGAGAGCAAACGCTGCACCGCCTACTCCAAGTTCGGCGCTAGTCTGCCGTTCGATCGGTATCGAACTTCGTCAAAGCTAGTAATCTATTTGTCTTGTTTACTGCCGGGGCGACGCCGCTGGCGAGGGAGTGCAGGCGTCGAGCGCTGCGTCCGCCTGCTCGGTTTCGATGTGCTGGCGAATCGCTCGAGTTGTCCACGCAACTCGGCAACCTTTGCTCGCTCTACAGCGAGCTGGCTCTTCAGTTCCCCGCACTGAAGTGCGGCTCTCATGGTCTGGCTTGCCGCTCGGTCTCGTTCGTCGGCAAGTAGTTCCGCCTTGGTCATATAGGCGCCGAGCTCTTGGCCTTGTCGGGCAAGCTGGAACTGAGCCCGCTGTGCCTCGGACTGGATTGCTTCAATGCGGGACCCGGACGTCCGGCGCTCCGCGTCGAGTTGCTTCTTCAGTTCAGTCGCCGCAGTTCGCTCTCTGTCCAGGTCAACTAGGGTTCTTTTCGCCAGATCGGTGTAACGCTGCTCAGCCTGAAGGATGCGGTCAGTTAATTTCTCGATCTCCGCCGCGCGCGCTCTTAGCATCGAACTTATCTGATCGCGCAACCTTTCAATGTCCGCTCTAGCCTCGTTCAGTCGTAAGTCAGCTTCTTGCTGAGCTGCTGCTGCCGCACCAAGTTGTTCCCGCTGTTTTGCGATCGTCCCCTCAGCTGATGCCATCTGATCGCGACCGTTCTCGAGTTGGGCAGACAGATGAGCAATGTCATCTTCCAGACGGTCTTTTTCGGCCAGTGCAGCGTCGCGCTCTGCCGTTGCGTTCTGCCGCAAGACAGTGATCGACTCGTCAGCAGCCTTTTGGGCTAGCGACCAGATCTCTCCGATCAGCTGGCCGCCCGACTGCTTCACCTGATCAGGCAAGTCGGCATGTTGAAGGTCAACCCTGGCCCGTTCACACAAGTCGCTCCAGAACCTTTTCAATGCTTCGCCTGGAACGGACATGCTCCCTTTCCGAACAAGCTGATAGAGAGCGTTCGTTGTTGGGGTCACGCCGTACCTGAAGAACATGACAGCACAGGCTTCCCTGTAGAGATCAGCCGTGCGAGGAAACCGATCACGCAGGCAATCGATGTCTGCTTGCATCGAGGCTACGCTATGAACATTTTCGAGCATATTCCCTCCGTGAGCGATTTTGTAATACTACGTAAGACGTAGTAAAACTGGCGCACTACTCCGGAAATATGACATTACTTCTATAATGTCAGACGGAACCTGTAAGTAGTTTGTTGCCATGATTCTCCGTCGCCGTGTCCTTGAGCTAGACCTTGTTTCAACCGAATCGTGGCACATGGCCGGTATGTCGAGACAACTGCGCGACCAGCCGATCAGACGTACGTTCCGAAATGCATGCTTCCACCCTCCCCCCAGCGCCGCCGCGCAGGCCGCCCCGCCGCAGACACTCGCGCATGGCTGGCTGGCCCCGGCCGCCGTCGCCGTGGCGCTGGCCTTTGCGCCGCTGGTGCTGGAGACGTATTACCAAGAACTGGTGATGAAGATCATGATCTACGCAATCTTCGCGCTCAGCCTCGAACTACTGGCCGGCACCACCGGCCAGGTCAGCCTCGGGCACGCCGCCTTCTTCGGCATCGGCGCCTATGCCACCGTGCTGGCGGCCCCCGAGTATGAACCGGGCAATCCGCTGCTCCTGCTGGCGCTGTCGATGGCCGCCATCGCCGCGTATGCCCTGTTCGTCGGCGCGCTCAGCCTGCGAACGCGCGAGGTGTACTTCATCATGGTAACCCTGGCCTTTGCCCAGATGGCCTATTTCGTCTTCCATAACACGCCGCTCGGCGGCGGCAGCGATGGCATGTACCTGATGCTGCGCCCGGTGCTCACCATCGGCGGCACGCCATTCCTCGACTTCGAGCAGCCGCGCCACCTGTACTTCGCGGCCCTGGCCCTGCTGATGCTGTGCTACGCCTTCCTGGCGCTGGTGCTGCGCTCGCGCTTCGGCCACGCCCTTGCCGGCATCCGCATCAACGAGGGGCGCATGCGCGCGGCCGGCTTCCAGACCTACCGCTACAAGCTGGCGGCCTTTGTGCTGGCCGGCGCGCTGGCCGGCGTGGCGGGCTTCCTGTACGTGGCCAAGAACGGCGTCGTCAACCCGGAACTGCTGTCCTGGCACGAATCGGGCGCGGTGCTGATGATGATCATCCTCGGCGGCCTCGGCTCGCTGCGCGGAGCCGTGATCGGCGCGGCCGCCTTCGTGCTGCTGAAGGAACTGTATTCGTCCGAAGCATTGCTGGGACCTGCTATCGCCGCGCGCTGGCAATTGACGCTCGGCCTGAGCATGATCGCCTGCGTCGCGCTGCTGCCGAAAGGCCTGGCCGGCATCGGCCGCCGCTTCACCTTGAAACGGAGCACGCCATGAGCGCACCCCTGATGCAGGCGACCGGCCTGACGCGCCGCTTCGGCGGCCTGGTCGCGGTCGACGCGGTATCGGTCGATTTGCACCGAGGCCAAGTGCACGCCGTGATCGGCACGAATGGCGCCGGCAAGTCCACCCTGATCAACCTGCTGTCGGGCGAAATCGCCGTGTCTTCGGGCCAGATCAGGCTCGGCGGCAAGGACATCACCCGCCTGTCGCAGCCGCGCCGCGCCCGCTCCGGCGTCGGGCGCAGTTACCAGCGCACCACGATCTTCCCTGCCTTGAGCGTGCTGGAAAACTGCCGTCTCGCGGCCCAGGCCTGGCACCAGAAACCGTGGACCTTATGGGAAGGCGCGAAATCCTGCCGCGCCAGCCTGGACGCGGCGGGCGCCGCGCTGGACGCCGCCGGTTTGTCCGACGCGCTCCATCTCACGGCAGGCAGCATGAGCCACGGCAAGAAGCGCCAGCTGGAGATCGCCATGTGCCTGGCTACCGCGCCCCAGGTGCTGCTGCTCGACGAACCGCTGGCCGGCATGGGCGCCGAAGAGAGCGAACGCATGCTGGCCATGCTCGAGCGCCTGCGCACGGACCACGCCATCCTGCTGGTCGAGCACGACATGGACGCCGTGTTCCGCGTGGCCGACCGCATTACGGTGATGGTCAACGGCGCCGTGATCGCCAGCGGCGACCCTAGCGCGGTGCGCACCAATCCCGAGGTGCAGCGCGCCTATCTGGGCGAGGCGCACGCATAAACGCGCTTGATACGAGGTCCCTCTTGCTGCAGATTAGCGCACTGAACACCTATTACGGCGACAGCCACATCCTGCAAGGAGTCGACCTGGCGCTCGCGCCGGGCAGCGCGGTCGGTCTGCTGGGCCGCAACGGCATGGGCAAGACCACGCTCATCCGCTCGCTGATGGGCTACGTGCCGACGGCCTAGGGGAGTATCGCCTGGCAGGGACGCGACGTCACCGGCAGCGCGCCCGAGCGCATGGCGCGCCTGGGCATCGGCTACGTGCCCGAAGGACGCGGCATCTTCCCCAACCTGTCGGTGCGCGAGAACCTGGTGATGAGCGCGCGCCCGGGTCCCTCCGGCCGCAAGGACTGGACACTCGAACGCGTGCTGGCCACCTTTCCGCGCCTGGCCGAGCGCCTTGGTCATGGCGGGCACCAGCTCTTGGGCGGCGAGCAGCAGATGCTGTCGATCGGGCGTGCGCTGATGACCAACCCAATCTGATGATCTTCGACGAAGCCACCGAGGGCCTGGCGCCGCTGATCGTGGCCGAGATCTGGAAAACCATCGCGCAGATCGGCGCCAGCGGCATCGCCACCCTGATCGTGGACCGCAACTACCATGCGGTGCTGTCGCATACCGAGTCGAGCGCCGTGCTGGAGAAAGGAGTGGTCGTCGCGCACGGCAAGTCGGCCGACCTGCTCGCGGCGCCAGAAGTGCTCGTGCGCTATCTCGGCGTTTGAAGAAGACCAGCGCGAGGCGCTGGCACACGCCCCCCCTTAACCGACACGGCCGGCTTACTCCAGCGGCCGGCGTTGGCGTGTTCATCACGCAAATTGGCGCAGCGTCAGCTCTGCCCTTCATTGGCGGCGTGCTACATCTCCTGCCGTCCGCCCCTGCGTTCGCAATTTTCTGAAACGACATCACAGCGACCTGAAAGACATTCCAGTTCCGCTGTGCCAAGTTAGCATTGGCTCCGGCGGAACACACAGCAGCAGGTCAAACATGCCCTGTCTTTTGTTCCTTAAAATGGAACAGTTTTATCCATATTCAAGGCTTACTCTCGTTTTCTGGAACAGATACAGTACTGGCTATCCGATTAACTCGACAGGCATCAGGCCATGACTGCACCAGCTTCCTTGCAGCGCTATTCACCAACTGCAATTGCATTTCACTGGCTCACTGCCACACTGATCGTGGGAACCTTTACGCTGGGTCTGGTCATGACCGATATCTCCGGACTGACGCCGACCAAGCTCAAGTACTTCTCCTGGCACAAGTGGGCTGGGGTGACCGTCCTGATCCTGAGCGCCCTGCGTCTGTTATGGCGCCTGCGCACGCCGGCCCCGGCCTACCCTTCCACCATGCCCGCGTGGCAGCACTACGCCGCCCACGGTACGCATGCACTGTTATACGTGCTGATGTTCGGCGTGCCGCTGTCGGGCTACTTCTATACGCTTGCCGCCGGAGTGCCGGTTGTTTACTTCGGCCTGTTCCAGTTGCCGCTCCTGATTGAGCCTGACCTTGCCCTGAAGCCGGTCCTGAAATCCGTCCATTACTGGTTCAGCATGGGTATGGCCGCCATGGTCGTCATGCATGTTGCGGCCGCGCTCAAGCACTTGGTCGTCGACCGCGACGGCATCACGCAGCGGATGCTCCCGTTTTCCACACATAAGGAACACCAATGAAACCCCTACGCTATCTGGTACTTGCGTCCCTGCTCGTCCCGCTGTTCGGGCAGGCTGCGCCCCTCAAGGTCGACGCCGTACGCAGCAACGTCAGCGCCGTGTTCAAGCAGATGAATGTCCCGGTCGAAGCGAAGTTCAGGCAGTTCAACGCACTGATCGACTACGATGCCAAGCGTCCTGAGGCCGCAAAGGCGCAAGTGAACATCGCGACGGCCAGCCTCGATATCGGCGACCCGGAGTACAACCGAGAGGTTGGGAAGAAGGAGTGGTTCAACGCGGCCCAGTTCCCGCAAGCCAGCTTCGTCTCCACCGCCATCAAGCCCGGCGCCAACGGGACGCTTGCGGTCACCGGGAAGTTGACGATCAAGGGCAAGACCGCCGACGTCGCCTTTCCCTTGACCGTCAAGGCCGATGGCGGGAAACAGGTCTTCGAAGGCCAGATTCCGATCCGGCGCCTGACTTTCGGCATCGGCGAAGGCGAGTGGAGCGACACCAGCATGCTCGCCAATGAAGTCCTGATCAAATTCCGCGTCGCAGCGGGCAACCAATAATCTCAACCAAGGAAAAAAACGTCATGAACATCAAGCACATCGTCGCAGCCGCCTTTGCCATCAGCGCCGCCGGCAGCGCACTGGCCGCCGACACCTATGTCATCGAGCCGAACCACACCTTTCCGAGCTTCGAAGCGGACCACATGGGCGGGCTGTCGATCTGGCGCGGCAAGTTCACCAAGACGACCGGCAGCATCACGCTCGACCGCAAGGCGAAAACCGGCAGCGTCGACATCACGATCGATGCCAATACCCTCGACTTCGGCCACGCCAAGATGAACGAGCACGCCAAGGGTTCGGACATGTTCGACGCCGCCAAATTCCCGACGGCGACCTACAAGTCGCAATCGATCACCTTCAAGGGCGACCAGCCTGTCGAAGTCAACGGCGACCTGACCCTGCACGGCGTGACGAAACCCGTCAAGCTGACGATCAACCAGTTCAAATGCATCCAGCACCCGATGTTCAAACGCGAAGCCTGCGGCGCCGATGCCTCTGCCACCTTCAACCGTAGCGATTTCGGTATCGACTATGGCGTGCAGATGGGCTTCAACCCGACCGTGAAACTGGCGATCCAGGTCGAAGCGCTGAAGCAGTGATACGCACTCATGGCCGCCGCGCTCGCGGCGGTTGTGCTGACGATGTTCAGCCGAACAGCTTGTTGGCCGTCGTTGCGATTAGCATGCCCTGGTGGCGCGCGCCTTCCAGTTCGATCGCCGAGGGCTGGCGTTGTCCCTGTCCGCCGGCAATCGTGCTCGCACCATAAGGACTTCCGCCCACGATCTCGTCAAGCGTCATCTGCCCCTGGTGGCTGTAAGGCAACCCGACGACCGTCATCCCGAAGTGCAGCAGGTTGGTGATGATCGAAAAAAGCGTCGTTTCCTGCCCGCCGTGCTGGGTGGAGGTCGACGTGAACGCCCCGCCGACTTTCCCATGCAGGGCTCCGCGCGCCCACAGTCCACCGGTCTGGTCGAGGAAGCTCGCCATTTGCCCGGCCATGCGTCCGTAGCGCGTCGGACAGCCGACGATGATGGCATCGTAGCCCGCCAGTTCGTCGACGGTGACGACCGGCGCCTGCTGGTCGAGATTGAAATGCCCGTTGCGCGCCAACTCCTCGGAAACCGTTTCGGGAACGCGCTTGACGTCCACCGTCGCACCGGTGGAGCGGGCGCCCTCGGCAACCGCGTTGGCGAGGGTCTCGACGTGACCATACGTCGAGTAATACAGGACGAGCACCTTGGACATGTTTCCTCCTCCAGTTGGTTGAGAATGCTCCCATGAACCGGCTGCGCCATGGTTGCGTTTGTGTCGGAGCGAACTGTACACCCGTACGCATTTCGGCAGCGCTTGGGTCCGCCAGACGAGGGCCGTTACTTCATCAGCCATCGCCCGGCCATGCGGATCAGGAACGGCATCAGCAGATACACCATCAGCCCAGAAATAACCAATGCGGTGACGGCCGCCACCGCCAGGCCCGGCAAGCCCGGGGCAATCCATGCCGCGGCCGTGCGGATCGGTGGCGGGAGGAGCACTGTCAGCGGAAATACCGCCAGCGCTGACAGCATCCATTGCTTCCAGCGCTTGGGCTGGCGGCGCCCGGACGGCGGCGTGAACCAGAACTCGGCATCATGGTGCACGTGAAAGCGGTCGTCGCCGGCCAGCCAGGGTTCGGCTACCTTCAGCAGCGCCTGGCGCACCGGCGAGAGCAGCCAGGCGTGCGCTGTTTCCTTGTCAACGAAACGCAGGATGATGACGTACCTGGAGCCGGATTCGACCGGACGTATGATATCCGTCCCCAGATAGCCCGCGAAGCGCTGGTGTGCGGCTATGGCGTCGAGCAGCCAGCGCTCGTAATCAACATGGTGTTCGAGACGAACATCGTGCAGGATCACGCTGGTTGCAATGTCGTTCTCATACTGCTTCGTCATCCCTGCCTTTCATGTACCGGAAGCGCATCGCATGGGCGCACGATCAGAATGGTACGATGGCCTTGACCCAGAAGGCTTCGCCATCGGAACGGTTGCGCACACCAGACTGGCGTTCGTACTTCGCACTAAGGAACCAGCCATCCTTGCTCTGGTATTTCACGATCGGTCCCACTGCAAAGGCGCGTCCCCGGTTCGCTGGCACGCTGCTCCCTGTAACATCGTCATCGGACACCTGACGGTACACGTACCCGCCTGCGCCCACGACCCAGCCATTACCAAAGCCCCAGCCGAGCGCGTAGTCAGCGTGCAGTTCCTGACCGGACCTATAGTCGGTATCGCGATTGCGGAAATTGTAGTCGTACATCAGCTTCAGGTCAGCATTGATTCCCGATGGCTGCGCAAACGAAATCGCTACCAGCGGCTCGACATTCCAGTAGTTGCGGCCGATGTTGGCCACGTCGCCGCGTTCGTACTTCCCAGTCGGTGCGTTGACTTCGAAAGCGACGGCATAATGCAGTTTGTCCGATACGTGATAGCCAAGCGCGGCAGCGAGGTTGATGTCCCCAATCCCGGTCTTGCTCTGTGCGTTCGAACCGATGCGAACATCCACGTTCAGGAGCGGGACGATGGTGTGGAATGCCAGTTGGCCGCCGAGGACCTTCGTATCCGTTACCCACACAAGGCGCGGTACGATTCCCGTCACGTTCGCGCGGAAACCACCGATGGCGGCAGCAATATCGTTGCCGCTGTTGTCACGCAATGCCGTCGCATGGTACCGGGTGCCGTACACGATCGGATAGAAGCCCGGCGGCGGCAATGCACCTGAGAGGAAGTTTTCGACGCCGTTGGCATAGATGCTGCCGCCGCCTTCGGTGGCAAAGACCGGGCTGCATAATGTGGCAGCCAGGGCGGCGAGGACGTGCGCGGTTCGCGGCAGCATATGGCCGCAGAGGTGGTTCGTCATGGTTGTCTCCTGATTATTATTGAAATCGCCGGCGTGACGGGGAGCGCCGCGCCGCCGTGAAGGAAGCGCCTCGGAAAATCAGAACGGGTAGTCCTGCATCTCGGGCTCGATCGTCAGCCACTTGAGTTCGGTGAATTCGTCGATGACGGCACGCCCGTCGAAGCGGCCATAGCCGCTCTGCTTCGTTCCGCCGTAGGGTGCTTGTGCTTCGTTCTGCACCGTGGCGCCGTTGACGTGCACGCATCCGGCGTCGATCCGGAGCGCGACTGCCATCGCACGATGAACGTCGCGGCCGAATACCGCTGACGAAAGACCATAAGCCGTATCGTTGGCGACGCGTACCGCTTCTTCGGCGCCCTGCACCCGCACGACGGTCGTGATCGGGCCGAAGGTTTCTTCGTCGTAGATGCGCATGGCCGGCGTCACCTTGTCCAGGATCGTTGCCGGCATCACGGCGCCATCCGCCATGCCACCGCACACCAGGACCGCTCCCTTGCCGACAGCGTCGTCGATCAGCTCGTTCAGCCGCGCGCCGTTGTCGGCCGTGACCATCGGCCCGATGACACAACCCGGTCCTGCCGCCGGATCGCCCATTTTCAATGTCGACGCACGTGCGGCGAATTTGGCGACGAATTCGTCAGCGACCTTCTCGTCGACAACCAGGCGCTCGGTCGACATGCAGATCTGCCCCTGGTACAGGAAGGAGCCAAACACGGCAGCCTTGACCGCGCCGTCGATATTCGCGTCGTCTAGCACCACCAGCGGGGCCTTGCCGCCCAGCTCGAGCAGGCAGCGCTTCAGCTGGGTGGCCGCCTTCTGGGCAATGATGCGGCCGACGCGGGTCGATCCGGTAAAGTTGATCCGCCGAACGGCCGGGTGGGCAATCAGCGCATCCACCACTTCCGGCGCGTTGCCCGGGTCGTTGGTCAGGAAATTCAGGGCGCCCGCCGGCAGTCCGGCCTCGAGCAGCGCCTCTGCCACCATCAGGTGGGTACGCGGGCTAGCTTCGGAAGCGCGGAAGATCACGGTATTGCCGCATGCGAGCGGGTACGCGATGGCGCGGGCTGCCAGAACCACCGGACCGTTCCATGGCACCATGCTGAGGACCACGCCGACCGGCTGGCGCACTGTCATCGACAGGGCCCCGGGTTTGTCGGTGGGGATGGTCTCGCCCTGGATCTGCGTTACCAGCGATGCCGCCTCGCGGAACAGGTTCGCAGCCAGCATAACGTTGAAGCCGCTCCAGAGTTCCGACGCGCCTACCTCTCCCGCCATGACCTGGATGAACTCGGGTGTCCGTGCTTCCAGCGCGTCTGCCGCCTTGAGCAGGATCCTGCGGCGTTCGGTGGGGCTGGTCAGCGACCAGGTCTTGAATGCGGTGGCAGCGGACTGCGCAGCCTTGATGGCATCGTCGACGCTGGCTGCTGCAGCGGTCGTGACGACGCTGCCGGACACCGGGTGTACGCGGGCGTAGGTCGCGCCACCCGCGGCGGCGACATGTTCGTTATCGATAATGAGCTGGGTCTTCATTGTTTGTCTCCTGGTATGAATGTGGTGCAGCGGGCCTGCGCAACGGTCCAACGTGGACTGGTTGCGGAACAACGAAGCCGGCGCGGGTCAAAGCGGGTTCAACGCTCAGGCTTCGGCTTTCAGTATCTCGGCCATGCGTTCGCCAATCAAAACGCAGGTCGCCATCGTCGCCACCGAGACGATGCGCGGCATGATCGAGCTGTCCGCGATCCTCAGCTTCCTGATGCCATTCACGCGCAGGCTCGGGTCGACCACGGCGAGCGCATCCTTGCCCATGCGGCAGGTGCCGCTTTCGTGGAAATAAGTCGTCGCGCCGTTGCGGATGAAGTCGCTCATTTCCGTACCCGTCAGCTTTTTGGCAGGGGCAACTTCCCGCTTCGACAGCTTGCGCAGCGGGCCGGCATTGCCGATCTCGCGGCACATCTCGATCCCTCTCGCCAGGGCCTTGACGTCATCCGGGTGGCTAAGGAAATTGGCGTGGACGACAGGACGGTCGGCCGCTTTCGCCGAGCGCAGAGCGATGTGCCCGCGGCTTTTGGGTCCGACCAGGCCCGCGCACAGCGCCCAGCTGGTGGCAGGCGGCGCGTACTGCCTGACCACGACCTCGCTCGCATACGGCAGTTCGATCTGCACCAGGTTCAGGTCGGGGGGGCCCTGGATATCGTTTGAGCTCGGCATGAATCCGGCCGCTTCGGCGCCACTGTTGCGCAGCTCGGGCGAGGATGCCGACTCCCACAGGCAGCCCCCGTGCAGGATATGGTCCTGGAAGTTGCGTCCGACTTCCGGTGCGTGGACGACGGTCTTGATGTTGTGCTTCTTCAGTTCGGCCTGGTCACCGATGCCGCTGAGCATCAGGATCTTCGGCGTGTTGATGGCGCCTGTTGCAAGGATGACTTCCCGGTTCCCCTTCACCCGCACCGGTTTGCCATTCCTGACCAGCTCGATGCCCTCGACCGTATTGCCCGACAGTGTGAGACGGTCGACATGGGTATCCACGAGCAGCGTCACATTCTTCTGGCCAAGCACCGGGTACAGGTAGGCTTTCGCGAGGTTATGGCGCTGGCCATCCTTGATGATCTGGTTCATCAGGGCGAAGCCGGATGCCTTTTCTTCGCGCGCGCCGTTCAGGTCGTCCAGCACGGGCAAACCGAGCGAGGCGCAGGCATCGAGCATGGCAGGCGCCAGCGGCGATGGATCGCGCGCGGGCTGGCACCAGACCGGACCACCTTGCCCGCGGTAACGCGCGTCCGGCTTGCCCTGCCAGTTCTCCACGCGGCGGTAGATCGACAGTGCATGCTCGTAGCCCCAGCGCTGGTCGCCGGTTTCCGCGACCCAGTAATCGAGATCCTTCTTGAACGGGCGCGCCCAGATCGTCGCGTTAATGCTGCTGCCACCGCCCACCACCCGGCCCATGTGCTCCGGGATAGCACGGTTGTTCACGTGCTGCGATGGCACTGCAACGTCGCCCCAGTCGCGCTCCGTTCCCAGGTTAGTGAACCAGACGCGTGGGTCGGCAACAGCTGGCGAGGTGTCCCATCCTCCGGCCTCGACTACGAGAACGCTCACGTTCGGATCGGCCGCCAGGCGGTTCACCAGTGCGCAGCCGGCACTGCCCGTACCGCAGACGATGTAGTCGTAGGCGGGCAGCAAGGTCTTGGCGCGCTCCACCTGGTTGGCACGAATACCATCCAGGGTATCGGCCAGCGCCGACACGCCAGTGCCCAACAGGCCGGCAGCGCCCATGAAACGGATGAAGTCCCGCCTGTCGATGCGGCCCTTGATCAGGGATGCCTCAAGCGAGGTAAGCAGTTGTTCTTTCAAAGACACGGTCTCCTCCTGTTGTTCTGATTAGGGTGGCTGCGTATGCACTCGCGCATCGCGGCCACCTCGGATCGGATGGCTAACCCTCTTTGGGGTGACTCATCGCCCAGCGAGGGCATCCGAACAGGAACAGGTTAGGAGAGCAGAGAGTGGGCGTCTTACGGAATCGGGCCAGCGCTGGCGGAAAATGGCCATAATCGATTCAATTATGTTGTCATAGAGCCATTCAGGTATCACAATCGCGATTCTGCGATACCACAAATCACTCGGCATTCAACTCCTCTTGCAGTCGCTCTCGATTAAGTCAATGAAATTCTTTCGTCTCCTGTTGCCATGCCTGGTCGGTTCATTCCTGCTGAGCGATGCGCACGCTGCCTGCTACGAATCAACTATTACGAGTCCTTCTCCATTTATGGGGAACAATGACGAGATATTCAGGCTGGCCGACGGATCGATATGGCAGGTGAAATACGCTTACGAATACCTGTATGCCTATAGTCCCGACGTGATCATCTGTCCGGAAAAGAGCCGTCTAATCATCGAGGGCAAGCAAATCGAAGTGGCCCTGGTATCGCAAAATACAAGCAGAAAGGCAGGCGGCAACACTCGCTCGACAAAGCGGAAAAATCATCAGGTCGCGGGAGCGGAGCAGGAAGAGTCCGACGGATCGGGTACAGCAACCGCCTCCGATAATGCAGGTCTTATCGAAACCCAGATCGATGGCACTTTCTCGGGCTGGGACGGCGAAACAATTTTCAAACTTTCAAATGGCCAGATCTGGCAACAATCCGCTTACGCCTACACCTATCGTTATGCATACAGGCCGAAGGTTTTGATTTTCAAGACGGATGGCGGGTATCAAATGCAGGTCGAAGGTGTCGATCAGCGAGTACGCGTAAAGCGCCTCAATTAGTACGCCACGTTCCATCCCGCCCGTTACTGCGTTTTCGTGTGTCCGTGGGAGTTTCGCCAAAGGACTCCCGGTATTTGCGGTTGAATTCACCAAGATGCCGATACCCCCACTGATAGGCCAGTTCTGCGATGGTGACCTCGGCCTTGTTCGAGTCAAGTAATTCAGCCCTGATTCGCTGCAAGCGCAACTGCTGCACATACTGCATCGGACTCGTGTCGCTGGCCTGTTGAAAGGAACGGGTCAGCGAACGAATACTGCAGCCCGCGGCCATGGCAATATCGCTCAGCACAAGATCGGACTCCAGGTTCTGATGAATATAGTCGAGCGCAAGCCGCAGCTGTTTCGGCGATACGGTCCTGACCCTGTCATATGGCTGGCAGTGCGCATTGTGTGGCTGGACGCTCAGCAGCGTCAGCATGAGCAGGTCCTCCATGCTCGCCGCTTCCACAGCCGTCAGCGGCCTGTCTTCCGCCGCGTTGACGGTCGCGACGACATAACGCAGCAGCGCTTCCCAGCGCGCGGACGCATGGGGCAACGTCATCTGCGTCTGGAAACGCAGAGGCGCGGTTGGAATGCGGTCGTACATCTTGATGCACGCCTGCTCGAAACGCCTGCGCTCGAACCGCAGCTTGAGCACCTCGGTGTCGGGCTCGTAGCAAAAAGTCGGGCAGTCCTCTTCCTGCGCAATGAAACTGCCTCCCGCCCCGGTTCCGAGCATGGTGCGTCCGAGCGCCATTCCCGCCCTTCCCTTCACCGCCGTCGTGACCAGAATTGCCCCGGCCAGCCCTTTGGGCACGATGTCGATCGTGGTGCCGAACCTGAAGGTCGAAATCGCAACCGCACCGCACGCAGCGGCGCGCACATGCGCCGGCTCGCCAGGGCCGGCAGCCTTGGGCAGCGCGGCAAACGGCCCTTGCAGGCGCTCGATGGCACGGCGCGCTTCGTGGAGATCCAGCGTCGCAATGCTGGTGAACCGATCGGATAACAGCAAGCCTGCAGCATTGTCCGCCATACCTTCCTCCTCATGTCCGTCGCGTGCGTACCCGTGACTTGAGCCGGCCAGTCTGCGGTCGTGCGATCTACCAGCACACTAGCATCAAATTGGCCAGCGGCGAAAGAGCCCGCCACGGCGGCCCGGCAGCGGACTGCTTCGAACCTGCGCGCCTTCGCTTCAGGCGATATAGTCCGGCTGGTTCTGCGGCGCCGCATCGATAAAGGCCTGCTGCGCCATGCAGTGCGCGTAGACGGCCATCACCCGCTCGAAGCGCGACAGGTCGCAGCCCATGCGCTGTGCATTCGCCACCTGCGGCACCAGGCAGCAGTCCGCAAGCGTCGGCATGTCGCCGATGCAGAAGGCGCCGCCCGGCCCCGTTGCCAGCAGCTGCTCCACGGCCGACAGCCCCTCCTCGATCCAGTGCGCATACCACGCCGACTTGTCTGCGTCGCTCACGCCCAAGGGGCCGCTCAGGTACTTCAGCACGCGGATATTATTGACCGGGTGGATCTCGCAGGCGATCGTCTGCGCGATCTCCAGCACGCGTGCCCGGGCCAGCGGGTCGGCCGGCACCAGGCGCGGCGCCGGGTAGCGGGCGTCCAGGTAGTCGATGATGGCCAGCGACTGGGTCAGCTTGACGTCGCCGTCGACCAGGGTCGGCACGATGGCGGCCGGACTGAGGGCGCGGTAATCCGGGCTGCCCTGATCCCCGGCGCGCAGGTTGACGCCGGCGTACGCGTAGGGCAGGCCCTTGAGCGCCAGCGCGATGCGCACCCGGAAAGAGGTCGAGCTGTTGAAGAAGCTGTAGAGTTTCATGGGGTCTCGGTAAAAATCAGGCTACGGCGGTGCGTAGATGTTGGTGGGAATACCTGCCGTACATGGCGAAGATCGCGATCGAGGCCAGCAGGGCCGGAATGGCGAGCAGCAGGATGATGGTCGAGAAGCCGAGCCCCGCGCCCAGCAAGGCGCCGCCCATCATCGAGCCGAGGATGGCGCCGCAGCGGCCGATTCCCAATGCCCAGCTGACGCCGGTGGCGCGGTTGCTGGTCGGGTAGAACGAGGCGGCCAGTGCGTTGGCGCCGATTTGCGAACCGCTGATGCAGAAACCGACACCGAACACGCCCACGTTCAGGAGCACGAGGTCGGTGTACTGGAAGCCGATCAGGGCGATGAACAGGATCGCCGTCAGGTACGAGATGCCCAGCACCTTGTAGGCGTTATAGCGGTCCATCGTCCAGCCGAGCACGATGGCGCCGACCGTGCCGCCGACCTGGTACATGGCGGCGACCATCGCAGCCTTGGCGATCGGGAAGCCGGCATCCTTGAACAGGGTCGGCAGCCAGTTGGTGATCAGGTAGACGATCAGGAGGCTCATGAAGAAGGCGGACCACAGTGCGATCGTGCCGGCGCTGAGCTCCCTGGCGAACAGCTGCGCCACCGGCGAGCGCTTGACGGCGGCGGGCGCCTCGGGAATGTAGAAGTAGGCGCCGTCCAGAGCGGCCTGCGGCGTGATGCGGCGGATGATCGCCTTGATACGGTCGCTACCTGGGCGGCGCAGCACCAGGAAGCGCACCGACTCCGGCAGCGCGAACAGCAGCACGACGGCAAAGGCGATCGGCACGTAGCCGCCGAACAGCAGCACGCTGCGCCAGCCAAAGGCCGGGATCATGTGGGCGGCCAATACGCCGCCCAAGCCCGAGCCGAGCGTGAAGCCGCAGAACATGATCGTCACGACCACCGACTTCGTGCGCGTGGGCGCGTATTCCGATGTCAGGGTAATCGCATTCGGCATCGCGCCGCCGAGGCCAAGGCCGGTCAGGAAGCGGAAGAAGGCCAGCATCGCCAGCGAATCGGTATAGGCCGACGCCAAGCTCCAGATACCGAAGAACAGGACCGACAGCACCAGCACCATCTTGCGGCCGATCCGGTCGGCCATGGGCCCCGCAACGAAGGAACCGACCGCCAGCCCCACCAGGCCCGCGGACAGCAGGGGCCCGAGCTGGTTGGGCGAGAGGCCCCACTCGCTTTTCAGCGAAGGTGCGATGAAGCCGATGATGGCGGTGTCGAAGCCGTCGAGGGCGATGACGACGAAGCAGAGGAAGGCGACGAGGAACTGGTAGCCGGTGAAGCGGCCGGAATCGATCAGCTGCTGCACGTCGATCCGCGTGGTGCTGGTGCTGGACATGATGGTCTCCTGATGTCGTTATGTGGGCGGGGCAGTCTTGCGCTGCCTGCCGCCTCGGAAAGGACGGATCGACGGGGCTGGCCGCCCCGGCCCGCTTGCGAACCCGGCCTCAGCCCAGGTCCACGAATACCCTCCCGCCCTCGATCTTCACCGGATAGGTGCGGACCGCGTCGGTGACCGGTTCGCACATCGGGCGGCCGTCGCGGATGTCGAATTTCCCCTGGTGCAGCGGGCATTCGATCTCGAAGCCCTCCAGGAAGCCGTCGCACAGGCGTGCGTGGCCGTGGGTGCAGATGTTGTCGGTGGCGTAGACCTGCCCTTCGACGCTGTACAGGGCCAGGTCCCTGCCTGCGGTCTGTACGCCCATCACGTCTTCTTCAGGCACGTCGTCCAGTGCGCTGACGTCAAGCCAGTTGTTCATGTTTGCCTCGCTGTGTATTCATTTCTCAGATCGGGTAGATCAGGGAGTTCGGGATCATCTCGGTGTCGTACACGCACACCCGGGATGCGAACTTCAGGCCCTGTGGCGTGACGCGCACGCGGTCCAGGTAGCGGCCGACGTTGAAGACCGTGGTTTCCTGGCTCAGCTTGGTGCGGAACACCGCATAGTTGGTCTCCGCCTCGATCACGTCGCCGTTGTCGTCGCTGCTCACGCGCAGGATGCGCGGCAGGCCGACCACGTGGCGCTGGTAGTAGGGATCGTGAAACAGGGTCTCCTTGATGCCGTAGACGCGGTCCTTCAGCATGCCCTTGCTGATCAGGGCCAGCGTCGACAGCGGGAAGCCGCGCTCGAAGTTCTCGCGTGGCTGCACCTTGTACGTGCAGTCCTCGAGGAAGAAGTCGACCCAGCGATCCCAATCGCTGGCGTCCACCGCCGCTGCATATTCGGCGTTCAGCTGGGCCAGTTGCAGGTAAACCTGGAGATTGTCGTTCGCGTTCATCGGTCAGTCCTCCATCACCTTGCGCCAGTAGTCGTACATCCCTCGGATCAGGGTCTCGGTCACCATGTGGTCGGTGTTCTCGGTGCCGTAGCCGCCGAGTTCCGCCACCGCGCGGTGGAAGGGTTTCTGCTCGAAACCGTATTGCGACAACTCGATCACCTCGCCGTCGTCCGCCGACACGAAGCCGGCAGGGCCGAACAGGTTGGCCTGGATCAGGCGGCGCTCGGTCATTTCCGGCGTGTCGTCCTCGAAGCCGAAGTGGGTCCAGACGAAGTCGAAGGAGCCCTTGCCGTCCGGCTGGATGTGGCGGGTCGAGACGCTGTTCACCTGCTGCTGGAAGATCACGCTCGGGAAAATGGTCATCATCACGGCGGTCGGGCCGCCCCACCATTCCTCGGGCACGATGTAGAGCAGGCGCTTGTCCTGGATCTCCATGCTTTCCTTGAAACTCGTGACGCCGGCCGTGACTTCGGACTTGGCGCCGCCGGTGCCGCGCGTCGAGATCATCGCCGCATGACGGTGATGCTCGTCCATCACCAGTTGCGACTTGTTATCCGCACGCCACAGGCCATAGGTGACGAACCAGGTGTGCAGCAGGCCCGGATGATACGGGTCCTTGATGTTCTCCTGCATCAGCTTCCAGTTGCCCGGAATACGCTGGCGGTTGTAGCCGAGGATCTTCAGCTGGCGGCCGTTGAACAGGCGGTCGAAGTAGTTCAGGATGGTCGGGCCGAGATAGTCTTCCAGCGGCTCGACGCCGTGGTCGAACGAGGCGAATACGACACCGCCGCGAGTCGCGACCTTGAGCTTGGTGAGACCGTGGTCCTCGGGCTTGAATTCCTTCGGCATGCCGCCCTGTACCTTGCCGTCCTGCTTGACCCCACGGCGGAACGGCACGCCCTGCAGGTCGCCATTCAGTTTGTAGTTCCACTGGTGGTAGGGGCAGACGAATTCCTTCTTGTTGCCGTGGCGCTCGCGGCAGAACTGCATGCCACGGTGAGCGCACACGTTCTCGACCACGTTGACGGCGCCGTCCGCGCCGCGCACCATGATGACCGAGCGTTCGCCGATCACCGTGCGCTTGAAGTCGCCCGACTCCGGGATCTCGGCTTCCAGGCCGACATAGCACCAGTGCCCGTGGTAGAACAGGCGCTCCAGCTCGCGCTTGTAGACCTGGTCGTCGGTGTAGACCGAGAACGGGATCCGGTTGCTGGTCTCTTTTGATTCCCACTCCGGACGGATCGGGAATACGACGGGGATGTCTCCCATGTCTGTCTCCTTTTTTGTCGTTCTCTTAACCTGCGACTCGCACACGGATCTCGCCCAGGCCAGCCACGGACCCGACCATCAGGTCGCCGCGCTGGACCGCGTTCACACCTTCCGGCGTCCCGGTCATGATGATGTCGCCCGGTTCCAGGGTCTCGTACTCCGACAGGTAGGCAATCGACTCGGCCACCGACCAGATCAGCTTGCTGACGTCGGATTGCTGGCGCGGCTCGCCGTTCACGGTCAGGGCAATCTCGCCTTCCGCCACATGGCCGACTTCCTCGGCACGGCGGATCGGGCCGATCGGCGCCGACTGCGCGAAGGACTTGCCGAATTCCCAAGGACGCCCCTTTTCGCGCGCTTCCAGCTGGATGTCGCGGCGGGTCATGTCGAGGCCGACAGCGTAGCCATACACGTGCTCCAGGGCCTGCTCGACCGGGATGTTGGCGCCGCCCTTGCCGATGGCGGCCACCAGTTCGATCTCGTGGTGGAAGTTGGCGGTCTTCGGCGGATACGGGATCGCCACTTCACCCTCGCCGGCAACGACCACTGCGTTTGCCGGTTTCATGAAGAAGAACGGCGGGTCGCGGTCCGGGTCCTTGCCCATCTCGCGTGCGTGGGCGGCGTAGTTGCGGCCGACGCAGAAGATGCGGTTGACGGGGAACTGCTGCTCGCTGCCGGCAACCGGCAAGGTGTACACCGGGGCTGGCGCAACTGCGTATTGCATGGTGATCTCCAATATAAAGTCAGATTTTTTCTTCGCGCCACAAGCCGAGCGCCTGCTGCATCGGCCGGTCCGAGAAGCTGAACAGGATGGTCTGCGCGCCTGCGCGCAGGGTGAGCGTGTGCCAGGACGGCACCACGAAGACGTCGTTCTGGCCGAAGGAATAGGTGGTGTCGCCAATGACCGCAGTGCCCTCGCCTTCGAGGCAGACATAGACCGTGGCGTCGGTGCTGCGGTATGGCCGGGTGTCGAAGCCTGCCGGGAGCAACTGGGCAAAAGCACCGATGGTCGGCATCGGCGAGGCGCCGGTGGCCGGGTTCACGTAGCGCAGCTTGTGGCCGAAGTGGGCGTCCGGCGCCGTGCGGGCAATGCCGTCGAGTGCTTCCCTGGTCTGCGCAAACGGGTAAACAAAGACCTTGGTCGGATCCGAGGGCGACTGCTGCAGGTCCATCGGCAGCATGTTGCGCCCGTAGCGCGCCAGGGCATCGCCTTCCGGCCGCGAGGTCTGCTGCGACGCCGCGCTGCCATGCTCGGCAAAGCCGGCATCGAAGAAACGCACCGTCGGAATGTCCAGGCCATCGAGCCACACCACCGGCTCGGTGCCGAGGTTGCCGTGGTCGTGCCAGGTCCAGGATGGGGTGATGATGAAGTCGCCGCGGCGCATGGTGGTGCGCTCGCCGTCGACGGCGGTGTAGGCGCCCTCGCCGTCGAGCACCAGGCGCAGTGCCGACTGGGTATGGCGGTGCGCCGGCGCCACTTCGCCCGGCATGATCAGCTGCAGGCCGGCGTACAGCGACTGCGTGATCGACGAATTGCCACGCATGGCCGGGTTTTCCAGCACCAGCACGCGGCGCTCGGCCTCCTCGGCGGTGATCAGGCGGCCGGCCTCCATCACGTGCTCGCGCACTTCCTGGTAGCGCCACAGCGCCGGAGCCACGGGCGACTTCGGCGCCTTCGGCACCAGCGCGCCCAGCACTTCCCACAGCGGGTTCAGGTGGTTGCCGCTGATGCGGCGGTAGAATTCTGCGCGCTGCTCTTTCACGCCGGCCTGCGCGCGGTCCTGTTGGGACAGGGTCCCGCTTCCTTGCATTTCCATTCCGTTCTCCTCAGGGTCAAGCCGCTTTCGCGTAGAACGCGTCGGCGTAGATGTGTTCGACCTCGATGCCGCGTTCGCGCGCAACCAGGGTGGCGGCGTCGACCATCGGTGGCGCACCGCACAGGTAGGCGCGCCAGCCGGCCAGCGAATGCCAGTCCTGGGCGACGGCTTCGGTGACGATTCCGCTGCGCAGCGCCGGGTCGTTGCAGCCTTCGGCAACGACGACGTGCACCTTCAGGTTGGCATGCCGCCGGGCCAGCGCCGACAGCGCATCGGTGCAGTAGATATCGCGCTCGCTGCGCACGCCGAAATACACGTGGATATCGTTACGCATGCCCGACTCGAGGGCGCCGCGGACGATCGCGAGCACTGGCGCCAGCCCCGTGCCGCCGGCCACGCACAGCATCGGCCCTGCATGCCGTGTGCGCAGGTAGGAAGTGCCCAGCGGGCCGCTGACGCGCACCGTGTCGCCCACTTTCAGCTCGTTGCCGACATAGCCGCTGACGAGGCCATCCTTGACAATGCGGATGTGGAATTCCATGTCCTCGTCGCCAGGCAGGCCGGCCATCGAGTACGGGCGGATGTGCTGTGGCGTGAATTGCAGCGTGGCGTATTGGCCGGGCGAATACGCAAGTGGCTTGGCCGAGCGCAGCCGCAGGCGCACGATGTCGTGGGTGACGCGGTCGGCAGCAACCACGGTGGCCTTGAGTATCTTCGCGGGGTGGTTGATGACCTCGTCAGGCTCTGGAACCTCGATGGTACAGTCGCCGATGACGGTGCTGGTGCAGGCCAGCACGTACTGGCCGTCCTCGGCGTCGATGACGTGACCGGGATTGACGGTATCGACCACATTCCCTTTGATCACCTTGCAGCGGCAAGTGCCGCAGCGGCCAGCCGTGCAACTGTACGAGATGGGGACATCGTGCTCACGCAGGGTTGCCAGCAGGTTGGCGCCGGAGGCGGCCTCGATCACCTGGCCAAGCGGTTGAATATGCAGTTTCATGCTGTCTCCAAAAAACTTATATCTCGTTCTTTGTTTTAATTATATGAAGGGTAGTAAAATAAAAATACAAAATCCCCTGAATCTTAAATATAGATTTTATGAATGAATATGCTGAATCTGCGTGACGTCGACCTCAACCTGCTGGTGATCTTTCTGCAGCTGTACAAGGAGAAACGCGTGTCGGTGGTGGCGGACAACCTCGGGCTGACCCAGCCCGCGGTGAGCAATGCGCTCAGCCGGCTCCGCAAGATGCTAGGCGACCAGCTCTTCCTGCGCAGCGCGCGCGGCATGGAGCCGACGCCGTATGCCGTTCAACTCGCCGAGCCGATCGAGCAGGCACTGGGCGCGATCCGCGATACGCTGGACCGCCAGCTCGAATTCGACCCGACCGCAAGCACGCGAAAGTTCACGGTGGCGATGACCGACCTCGGGGAGATTCATTTCCTGCCGCGCCTGATGAAGCGCCTGGGTGAAGTCGCGCCTGGCGTAACGATCAGCACGGTGCGCAATACCGCCGTCAACCTGGCCGACGAACTGGAGTCGGGCCGGGTGGACATGGCGCTAGGACTGCTGCCCCAGCTCAAGACAGGCTTCTTCCAGCGCCTGCTGTTCCGGCAGCGCTATGTCTGCCTCTTCCGCGAAGGGCATGTGTTGGACAAGGAGACGATTTCTTTGCGCGACTTCGAGGAGGCGCAGCACATCGTGGTGGTTGCCGGCGGCACCGGGCATGCCATCGTCGACGAAACGATCGCGCGGCGTGGTGTCAGGCGCAACGTGCGGCTCAGCGTTCCCCACTTCGTCGCACTTGGCCACATCCTGTCCAACACGGATCTGGTCGCGACCGCGCCGGAGCGTTATGTGCGCGAAGGGATGGCGCCGTTCAAGCTGAAATATCTTCCACATCCGGTGCCATTCCCGGAATTCGACGTGAACCTGTTCTGGCATGCGAAGTTTCACAAGGAGCCAGGCAACCAGTGGCTGAGGAATGTGATTGCCGAGCTTGCGGACGATTAGGATTGTTCCGCCATGCTGGACAGTGTGTCCTGTCGCGCCGCGTTTATTCCGGTCCGCGCCGGGACTAGACTGTGCGTGACCTCATCACAGTTGGGAAAGCAGACATTGGAACATCAGAACGACGGCAAGTTGGCAGCCACCGGAACGACGGGGTATTCCCGACCCACGCGGACAAGCCTCCCGTTCCGCCTGTCGAGCGCCCTGGTAGTCGGCTTGCTGGTGCTGCTAGTGGCGGATCTTCACGGTGGCATGGCCGCAGGTACGGCCTTGACCTGGTCGATGGCGTCGCTGGCAGGTGCAGCCGTTTTCGTATTTTCGGACATCCTGCTGCCACTGCTGATCGTCGCAACGCCGCCAGGCTTGCTGATCCTGGCGGTCATCGGGCTGCGATCGGCCTGATACAGCCGGCTCCGGCGGACGGCCCCGACAATTAATCGGCCGGCGGCGCCATCTCCACACCCGTCGTCGCAAACCGCTCGCGATACAGTTTGGGCGTAATACCCAGCTTCTTCATGAACACCCGCCGCATGTGCGCTTCGTCGCTGAAGCAGGCGCGTGCGGCGACGGTCTTCAGCGGCAGCCTCAGATCGGCCAGCAACTGGGTTGCGCGCTCGAAGCGGCTCGCCTCGATGAATTCCTGCGCGCTCAGCCCCACCTCCTGCTGGAACACCCGGGCGAAATGGCGCTCGCTCATCATCGCCTTTTCCGCCAGCTGCGCCACCGACAGGCGCTCGTGCAGGTTCTCGAGTATCCAGTTCTGCAGTTCGCGGATGCCGGGCCGCGCGGTGCGCTCGCTGAGCAGGTAGGAGCTGAACTGCGATTGCCCGCCGGGACGCTTCAGGTAGACCACCATCTCAGTCGCCACCTCGAGCGCCAGGTCGCGGCCGAAGTCTTCCTCGACCAGCGCCAGCGCCAGGTCCATGCCGGCGGTCACCCCGGCCGAGGTCCACAGGTTGCCGGCACGGATGAAAATCGCATCGGCATCGACGTCCACGGCGGGATAGTCCGCCTTCAAACGGTTGGCCACGCCCCAGTGGGTGGTCGCGCGCTTGCCGTCGAGGACGCCGGCGGCCGCGAGGAAGAACGCACCGGAGCACAAGGCTGCCAGCCGGCCGATGCGCGGGCTTACCGCCTCAACCCATTCGATCAGTTCCGCACCTTCGGCCAGTGCGCCGTGGATGTGGCGCGCACCGACCACGATGGCGCAATCGGGCAAGGACAGCGTACTGAGCACCTTAGTCGCTTCCAGTGACATCAGGGTATCGGAGCGCACGGGGCCGAGGCGGCTCGACGCGATGCGCACGTCGTAGCCCGGCGGCCGATTGCGCCGTGCCAGGTGCAGATTGGCATACTCGAACACCGACATCGGCCCGATGGCTTCCACCGCCTTGAAGCCAGGGTAGACGACGATGTCGACGGTTTTGGTGACGGCGGCCGGCGCGGCGGTTGTGCCCTTCTCTCTCGTCCTGCTTGCTGACTTGCTCTTCATGAATCTCTTATCACTGTCGCGACCCTGAAAATACGGTCGTCGTGGCACAAAATCCTGCCATTCTCGCCGCATCCTCGCCGCGGCGCAGGGCCGGACCGGCATACTGCGTCGCATCGATATCACTCAACATTTACCGAGGAAGTACATGAAGACGAAAGCAGCAGTTGCATGGCAGGCAGGTCAGCCCCTGACGATCGAAGAAGTGGATCTGCAAGGGCCGCGCGAAGGCGAAGTGCTGGTGGAACTGAAGGCCACCGGCATCTGCCACACGGATTATTACACGCTTTCCGGCGCTGATCCCGAGGGCCTGTTCCCGGCCATCCTGGGGCACGAAGGCGCTGGCGTGGTCGTCGACGTCGGCCCCGGCGTCACCACCCTCAAGAAGGACGACCACGTCATTCCCCTGTACACGCCGGAATGCCGCCAGTGCAAATTCTGCCTGTCGCAGAAGACCAACCTGTGCCAGGCGATCCGCTCTACGCAAGGCCGCGGCCTGATGCCGGATGCGACCAGCCGCTTCTCGCTGGACGGGAAACCGCTGTTCCACTACATGGGCACCTCGACCTTCTCGAACTACATCGTGGTGCCGGAAATCGCGCTTGCCAAGATCCGCGAAGACGCACCGTTCGATAAGGTGTGCTACATCGGCTGCGGCGTGACCACGGGCGTCGGCGCGGTGTTGTTCTCGGCCAAGGTGGAAGCCGGCGCCAACGTCGTCGTGTTCGGCCTCGGCGGCATCGGCCTGAACGTGATCCAGGCGGCGAAGATGGTCGGCGCCGACAAGATCATTGGCGTGGACATCAACCCGGCACGCGAAGCCATGGCGCGCAAGTTCGGCATGACCCACTTCATCAACCCCAACCAGGTGGAGAACGTGGTCGACACGATCGTGCAGCTGAGCGACGGCGGCGCCGACTACAGCTTCGAATGCGTCGGCAACACCACGCTGATGCGCCAGGCGCTCGAATGCACCCACAAGGGTTGGGGCAAGTCCTTTATCATCGGCGTGGCGGCGGCCGGCCAGGAAATCTCGACACGGCCATTCCAGCTGGTGACCGGCCGCGAATGGCGTGGTTCGGCCTTCGGCGGCGCGCGCGGCCGCACCGACGTGCCGAAGATCGTCGACTGGTACATGGAGGGCAAGCTGAACATCGACGACCTAATCACGCATCGCCTGCCGCTCGAACGCATCAACGAAGGTTTCGACCTGATGAAGTCGGGTGAGTCGATTCGCTCGGTCGTGTTGTACTGAGAAAGCGGCTCACGCCAAGGCGTCAGAAAATGTAGTAGTTGCAACTTGCAAACTTGCAAAGAAAAGCGGAATATTGGTTTTTTATTTGCAACTACTTTTCATGTCAAAGCCCTTTATGAAGACCGCCATCGGCTTGCCGCTGGCCGTCCTGTCGCTTGTTGCAGGCGTCAATTACCTTCATTTGCAGCGCGTGGTGGCGCAGGTCGAGGCTGGCGATAGCCGGAATAATGGGGTCGAGGTATTTGCGCACTACAAATACTTCGTCAATCCAAATGTACTGGTCTACGACTTGCGGGACGTCGCCGGAATGTCGAGTCCGGTGGATGTCACGCGTGTGCTGTTGCAGTTCGCCGAACGGCAGAAGAACAGGCAGTTCGCTAACGTCGAGCTGACGTTCAAGGGCGACGACAAATTTGTGATGGAAGGCGACTACTTCCGTAAGTTGGGGCAGGAATACAGCACCCAGAACCCTGCATACACGCTCAGGACGTTGCCGCAGCACCTGTTTAAACCCGACGGATCGCGGGCATTCGGCGAGTGGTCGGGCGGATTTCTCGGCGTCCTGACCCGGCAAATGGAAGACTTCAGCAGTTGGCACCGCGCCTGGTACATCGACGACCTCGCAGCCAGCGTCAAGGGAGGCATCGCCCATGCCGACTAAGACACTGCCGCATCAAATCAGCGCTCATTCCCCCACAGCGCTACGCGGCGCAGGACTGGTAGCAGCCCTCCTGCTGGCGACGCAACTTACTGCATGCTCGTCCAGGGCGGATGGCAGTGCGACGCAGGAAAAGCTGGCACAGGCGAAGGCGAAGATCCTGGCGCTCGAGTCCGAACTGGCCCAACTGAAAGCTCGCAACGAACCTTCTTCCTCAACTGCGGCAGTGCCCGCCCCCGCCCCGGTCGCCGAATCCGCAGCCGGCGCGGCACCAGGCGCCGCGCCTTCGGAGGCTACTCCGGTAGGCCAGCAATGGGCCTACCTTGTCAACGAAGAGCAAATGACAGGTGGTATGCGCAAAACCGCATCGGTTTCCAGCACTAATACGGTCCAGTTCGGCTTTCCCTATACTGGCTCCCAGAACGGGCACCTGACACTGCGTACCGATCCCCGCTACGGCAAGGACGTGATTTTCAGGATCGAGCAAGGCCAGATTCTGTGTACCTCGTATGACGGCTGCACGGTTCAGGTCCGCTTCGATGACGAGAAGCCGACGAGGTTCTCGGCCTCGGCCGCAGCGGACCATAGCTCGGAACTGGTATTCATCGACGACTATGCACGCTTTCTTGCAAAAATGAAGAAGGCAAAACGCGTGCGGCTTTCTCTCGATATTTACCAGAACGGCCGGCCCGTGTTCGACTTTGACGTCAGTGGGTTCGATGTCGATAAATACCAAGCCAAAAAATCGTAAGAGCGTAGCGCTACACTGTCATAAGTAGCGAGTTCTTCCTATGGCGTAGTTTAATGCCTAGACTGGATTAAAGTCGGACTAATCCTGCGCCTCGAAGACTTCGTCCCAGCACGTACTGCGGCTAGAAAAGCATTCAAACTCATAGGCACCATTGCATACGGACCGCAAGTCGAGCTTGAATAGTTTGGCTCTGAGATAGAGCGCTCGACAAGGCCTCTTGTTGACTACTGAATTCGCGGTCAGTATGATGCACGCATACGGACCGACTAAGTCGTCATCTGCGTAAGCGTTAACGTCAACCAACGCACTGTTTGCATCCGCCTCTTGGCGCGACAGCAACGTGCGAGGTATGTCATGCGTATTCTTCATCTGCCCCTCAAAGCGGCAGTTCGCTTTCCATTCAGCTTATACATCGGCATCATTTTCATTGGCGCGAATCTTCGTGCGCCAATTACTAGCTTGGGGCCAGTACTTCCAGACATTCAAACAGCACTTGGCTTGAGTGGTTCGGCCGCCGGCTTGCTCAATTCGATACCGCTGCTGGTTTTCGCTATCTTGTCTTTGGTCGCACCTTTATTAGGAGGCAAGTACGGCAGCAGCAGGGTTCTCGGCGCCGCGCTGCTGGCCATTGCAGGAGGGACAGGGTTACGGTCGATGCCCCTGGACGATGCAGTTTGGGCTGGTACCCTGATGCTCAGTGCAGGCATCGCGTTTGGAAATGTATTGTTGCCGGGCTTAGTCAAACGCGAATTTCCCCATCAGGCGCCGATGCTCATTGGCATGTATGCCGCTGCGATGGCCACCGTTGCTGGGATTGCGTCGGGACTAGCAGTGCCTATTTCAGGCCTGTCCGGCTTGGACTGGCGCTGGTCAATCGGCATCTGGGGCATTTTTGCTCTTGTGACGCTAATCGTCTGGATCCCGCAACTGTGCCGCAAGAGGCAAGATACGGTCCCGGTGGCAACTCTGGTCGACCCAGCCGTTTCGGTCTGGAGACATGCGATCGGCTGGCAGGTTTCACTGTTTTTTGCATTGCATTCATTTGTTTTTTATTCGGTCATCGACTGGTACAGCTCTTACGCAGCGTCCGTGGGCATTTCTGCAAGCCGAGCCGGCATCTATCTGCTGGTGTTTCAGGTCGTTGCTGTAGCAACCAATCTGGGGAGCGCGGCGTTCATCAAGCGCGCCCATGATCAGGTCGCGCTCGGATTTATATGTGGCCTGCTATTGTTTATTGGCAGTGCAGGCCTGCTGGTTGTTCCGTCGTGGAGCTTGCTCTGGCTGATCATCAATGGATTGGGTGCTGGCATTGCAATGGTCACGAGCCTTTCCTTGTTTGCACTGCGCACACATCACCATCAGCAGGCCGCGGAACTGTCCGGCATGGCGCAGTTCGTCGGCTATTCCGGCGCGGCTCTCGGCCCTCTGCTGTTTGGCATTGCGCATGATGTAACCCGCAGCTGGGCCGCGCCGTTGCTGATGCTGACCGCTTGCAGCGCGTTGGTGATCGTATTTGCGTCCCTTGCTGGACGGCGTCGCCATATCGAATGACTCAGGAGCAGACTGCTGGGTGGAATTGGGTTTGCGATTTCGATCTCCATTACCACTCTCGCCTTCGTAGGCAAGCAGAAGTGATTGTTGCGTCGAAAATGGCAATCGTCACAGCTGCAGTGGTTGCAGGCAGACTCGGATTCGTGTGACCAAACTTCAGAGGGGCGGCACTCGAATCCGATAGTGCCCCTGATAAGATGGATTTGGAATGGGATTTACGAAATTTAGGGCTGCCGATCGTTTTCCAGGAGGCCCACCTGATGCTGAGGCAGACGTTAAAATACCAACGCTCTCGGATCAAGCTGTGTAAAAACACAGAGCCGCCGATGCGGCGACGATATCCAACCTACTGGAAACAGCCACAACGGCATTTTATCGATACCGAAAATGGTGAAGAGACCCTTCAAAAATACAGGTCGAGCGTTTTTGCACAGCTTGATCAATAGCGAACGCAAGCAGCGGCGCGCAATGTGCGTTCGCTCAATGCGGCGCCGGTCTACCACCGTGTATCGGAAGCAGACGATGCGCCATCGGCGGCAGTGTTTATTTTAGAACCCGCTGGATCAGCATGACCACAGCACCCGCCACTCCGACGCCCCCCACCACCCAGAAGTAATCCAGCCCCGCCAGCAACGTCGCCTGCTGCCCCAGCATCTGCGCCAGGCTGGCTGTCGCCACGGCAGCCGGCTGCGCCGCCCCATGCTGCGCCAGCGATTCGGTCAGCGTCTGCAGCGCATGGCCGTATGCCGGATCGCCGGCC
>Ga0265780_10001772_pt1 | contig 29926 bp, 25 predicted proteins | sample P1T30metagenome_FD_192432 | JGI IMG/M metagenome (GOLD analysis project Ga0265780, IMG submission 192432) | Plant litter microbial communities from East Loma Ridge, Irvine, California - P1 T30 | ecosystem: Environmental > Terrestrial > Plant litter > Unclassified | place: USA: California... | reverse complement strand
TGAAGCTGATCCCGAACTTGACGGGGGTCAGCGCGATCCCCTTCTTGAGCACGGTGTTCGCCGCGTTGAACGCATCGACGCCCGCGCGCCGCATGTCGTAGCGCGCCGTCTGCCGCAGCCGTGCGACGATGTCGGGCGCGATATTGTCCGCGACGGTCATGCCGTAGGGCGTGACGTCGCGCCCCGGACCATAGAGATTGGCGATCCGCACATCGAGCGGATCGAGACCCAGCGCGCGCGCGACCGCATCGAGCACGCGCTCGATCGCGATCATCCCCTGCGGCCCGCCGAATCCGCGGAACGCCGTCGCCGAGACGGTGTGCGTCTTGAGCCGTTCGGACACGATCTCGACCGCGGGCAGCCAGTAGCAATTGTCGGCATGGAACATCGCGCGGTCGTTGATCGCGGGGGAAAGATCGACCGTTGCGCCACAGCGTGACGCAAGCCGCAACTGCAGCGCGAGAATATGCCCCTCGGCGTCGAATCCGACGGCATAATCGATCCGGAAATCGTGCCGCTTGCCGGTCATCGCCATGTCGTCGTCGCGGTCGCAGCAGAATTTGGCAGGGCGCCCGGTCTTCGCCGCGACCAAGGCGGCGGCGGCGGCGAACAACGCGGCCTGCGTCTCCTTTCCGCCGAACGCACCGCCCATCCGGCGCACCTCGACCGTGACATCGGCGGAGCTGAGCCCGAGCATATGCGCAACGAGATGCTGGACTTCGCTCGGATGCTGAGTCGAGCTCAGCAGATGGATCTGCCCGTCCTCGCCCGGCGTCGCGACCGCGACTTGCCCCTCGAGGTAGAAATGATCCTGCCCGCCAAGATCGAACCCGCCCGACAGCGTATGCGGCGCGGTCGCCAGCGCCGCCGCCGCATCGCCGCGCGCCATCCGCTGCGTCGGTTCGATCAGCGACTCCGCCGCGCGGGCATCCTTGATCGTCAGCAGGGCGGGGCGCGCTTCGTAATCGATCCGTCCGAGCCGCGCAGCCTTGCGCGCGGCGGTACGGCTGGTCGCGGCCACCAGGAACACCGCCTGCCCGACGCAAAGCACTTCGCCGTCCGCGAGCAGCCGGTCGTCATGCGCGACCGGGCTGACGTCGTTCGCGCCGGGAATGTCCGCAGCGGTATAGACTGCGACCACGCCGGGCGCGGCGCGCACTTCCGACAGGTCGATGCCGGTGATCGCGGCATGCGCTTGCGTGCTCTGCCCGAAGGCGAGGTGGAGCATCCCCGGCGGCTCGGTCCCGTCGTCGGCGTAGGTCGCAGCCCCGCTGACATGCAGTCGCGCGCTATCGTGCGGCGGGGCGCGCGTGTCGCGGGTTGGCGCGCGGACCGGCTGGGCAAGGTCGCGCTCAGCCATCGATCGTCTCCAGATCGAGCACCGAGACGGTCTCCCCGTGCGCCTTGTGCCACAATCGGCGGAGCAGATTGCCCGCCACCTCCAGCCGATACGCGCTCGATCCCCGCACGTCGTCGAGCGGGGTGAAGTCGCTGCGCAGCGCATCCGCCGCGCGCTCGACCGTCGCGCGGGTGAAGTCCGTTCCCGTCAGTGCGGCTTCGCATGCCGCCGCGCGCTTCGGCGTCGCGGCCATCCCGCCGAAGGCGACGCGCGCCGCCGTGATGCGCCCCTCGCGGAGCGTTAGCCTGAACGCGCCGCATACTGCCGAAATGTCGCTGTCGAAGCGGCGGGTGAGTTTCGAGATATGAACCAGATCGTCGGGGCCGGGGCGCGGAATCCACAGGCTTTCGACGAACTCGCCCGGCCGCAAATCCTGCTCGCGATAGGCGATGAAATAGTCCTCGAGCGCGATCGTGCGGCGGCCCGCCTTGCTGCGCAGCGTCAGCTCTGCGCCGAGCGCAATGAACGCCGGGGGACCGTCGCCGATCGGCGAGCCATTGGCGATGTTGCCGCCGATCGTCGCGGCGTTGCGCACCTGCAATCCGGCAAAGCGCCGCGTCAGTTCGCCCAGATCGGGGTGGAGCCGCGCGAACGCCGCATGTGCCTCGGCATAACGCACCGCCGCGCCGAGCCGGATGCCGTCCGCGTCCTCGTCGATCTGGCGCAAGGCGGGGATGTCGCCGATGAAGATCGGCGCTTTTATATCGCGCAACTGCTTGGTCACCCACAGGCCGACATCGGTCGCGCCTGCGACGAGGCACGCATCAGGATGCTCGGCGAGCAGATCCGCCAGCGCTTCGGGCGTGCGCGGTGCATCGGCGCGCGCGTCACCGAGCGCGTGAAGCTGCGCCAGCAACGCGGCATCGTCGCGGATCACTGGTGCCGCCGACTCGCCCGCTGCGAGGATCGGGCCGTAGCCGGTGCAGCGACACAGATTGCCCGACAGAACGTCCGCGACGGGCAGTGTCGATCCCGCCGCGCCGATGCAGCGCGCGTAGAGCGACATGACGAACCCTGGCGTGCAAAAGCCGCATTGCGCGCTGCCGTTCTCCGCCATGCACGTCTGGATCGGCATCAGTGCACCGTCTGCATCGGCGAGGCTTTCGACCGTCAGCAACGCCTTGCCGTCGAGCATCGGCAGGAACTGGATGCACGCGTTCACCGCGCGCCAGGCAAGCGCCGTCCCCGCCGCATCGGGTTCGCCGACCAGCACGGTGCACGCCCCGCAATCGCCCTCGGCACAGCCTTGCTTGGTGCCGGTGCGGCGCGCGGTGTAGCGCAGGTGATCGAGCAGCGTCGCGGTCGGGTCGACGCCCGTCAGCGCGACCGTTTCGCCATCGAGGAGGAAGCGCACGTCCATCTCAGCTCCCCCGATAGGTCGAATAGCCAAACGGCGAGACGAGCAGGGGGACATGGTAATGGCCGTCGTCGGCAACCCCGAAGTCGATCGCCACCACGTCCAGAAACGGCGGATCGGGCAGGGCAACGCCCGCCGCGCGGAAATAGGCGGCGACCGCGAAGTCGAGGCGATAGCGACCGACCATGAGCGCGGGCAGCGCGGGACAGCGGCCATCGGCGTTGGTGATGCCCTCGAACAGCGTTTCGCCCTTGGCCGTGGTCAGCCGCACCGCGATCCCGGCGGCGGGGCGGCCGTGCGTGGTGTCGAGCACGTGCGTCGAAAGGCTGGTCATGCGGCTGCCGCTGTCTGGGGGGTGGGGAGGGGGAGCGGCCATGCGCCGACGAACTCGGCTTCGTCATAGGCGAGCAGGTCGGCGATCAGCGCGGCGCGATCGTCGAGGAAGAGCTGATCCGAAACCCCGCGCACCAGCCGTGGCAACGCCGCCTGCAACCCCGACAGCGCCGATGCCGACAGGCCGAGGCTGATCAAAGCGCCGTAATGGAACGCGAACAGCCCGTGCATCCGCGCCGCATCGCCGTCGGTGCGCGGGAGAAGCTCGAACCCAGGTCCCAGATAGGGATGCGCGTCGATCAGCGCGTTGGCGCTGCCCTCAGGCGGCGTAAAGCGGTCGCACCAGCGCGCGACGCCGTCCGCCACCAGCCGCAGTTCGGGGCGCAGCGCGGGGTCGCTGACGAGCCCGGTCGACAGAACGAGGAAGTCGAAGTCATGGTCTCCCTGCGGCGTCGTCACGCGCGCGCCATCTGCCGTCGCGGCGACCGAAAGCCACGGCGCGCCGAGGTGGAGCGTGAACCCCGGCCATGCCGCTGCGCGCGCGAAGGTGTCGTTGGTCGGCGGCTGGTTGTGCCCGAGGAACGCCGCCATCACGGCATATTTCTCGCCGTCCGAAAGCGCGGGATAGCGCCCGGTGAAGCCGACGCGTTCCATGAAGCGGATCGGGTTGATCCGCGGCAGCACGCTGCGCCGGATGAAGACATGCGCTTCGGCAACCCCCGCTTGCAGCGCGCAATTGGCATTGTCGAACGCCGATGCGCCGCCACCGAGGATGCCGATCCGCTTGCCCGCGAGCCCGGCGTAATCGATCGCCGCACTGGTATGCGCGTACAGCGTCGGCGGCAGCGCATCCTTGATCATCGCGGGCACATGCCATTCGCCGCCGCCCTGGATCCCGGTCGCGAGGACGACCTTGCGCGCGAGCAGCGCGGGCTGTCCGTCGAGATGCAGCCGGTGCAGCCCGTCCGCGAGCGGTTCGATCAGCGTCAGCCGCGTATCGTTGCGCACGGGCAGCGCGAGCACGCGGCGATACCAGCGCAGATACGCCATCCAGTCGCCGCGCGCGATCTTGTCGAGCGCGTCCCAGCCCGCGCGGCCATGCTGCGCCTCCCAGAAGGCGCGATAGCTGAGCGACGGAATGCCGAAGTCGATCGGGTTGAGATGCTTGGGTGTGCGCAGCGTGATCATCCGCGCATAGGTTTCCCACGGCCCTTCGAACCCCGCCGGGTTTTCGTCGATGACGAGGATGTTCGAGACGCGCTCGCGCAACAGCCCAAACGCCGCCGCCAGCCCGCTTTGCCCGCCGCCGACGATCACCACGTCATGGACATGCGTGCCCTCCACGCTGCGTGGCCGGGTCCAGTCCGCTCCACCGTGCCCGATCAGCATCAAATGCCGCCGCAGTTCCGCCTCGAGCGCGGGCAGGCCGATTGCGTCGCTCATCGCATGTCCTCCAGTCGCAGTCTGACGATCTCGCCGATTTCGCCGAGCGCGGTCGCGATCTCGCTGTCGCGGTCGTGCGCGAGGCGGCGTTCCATCGCGGCGAGGATCCCGGCCTTGTCGGTCCGCCGCACGCAGATAATGAAGGGAAAGTCGAACCGCGCCTTGTACGCCGCGTTGAGCGCGTGGAAGCGCGCATAGTCTTCGGGGGTCAGCCGATCGAGTCCGGCGGATGCCTGCTCCGCCGCCGACGCATCGGTCAGCGTGCGGTCGATCGCCGCCTTGCCAGCGAGTTCGGGATGCGCGCGGATCAGCGCGAGCTGTTCGTCGCGCGACGCGGCGGCGACCACCGCGATCAGATCGGCATAGCGATCACCCGACGACGGGTTCGCGTCGGCGCGTTGCTCGACCCACGGGCTATGCTCGAACAGTGCGCTCAATGACTGTCCCCTTCGAGGCTGACATGCGCCGAGACGACCTTCCAGCCGTCGGCGAACTTGACCCATGCCTGGCTCTGGCGTCCACGCCGGTCGCTCCCCGCGCGGAAGAATTCGGCATCGGCGGTGGCGAACCCCGCGGCATAGACGGTGATCGCAACGCGCCCGAGCTTGCGTTGCGGCGAACCGCCGCGGCCTTTGCGGAAGGCGCGGATCGCGTCGATGCCGTATAGCACTTCGCCGACCCCGTAACGGTTGGTCGTCGGCGCGGCGTGGAACAGGGCGTCCATCGCCGCGACGTCGTCGGCCATCAGCGCGCGTTCATAGGCGTGGAACGCTTGCGTCACTTCGCCGAGCAGCACCGGATCGTCGATCGGGATGTCCGTCATGCCGGGTGAACCTCCCGCCAGTGGCGCGCGATATCGATCCGGCGCGCGATCCACGCGTCGCCAGAAGCAAGCACATGATCGACGAAGCGCGCGAGCGCGCGCGCGCGTGCCGGGCGACCCGCGATCCGCCCGTGCAGGCCGATCGACAGCATCCGCCCGCCTTCCTCGCGCAACTGATCGAAGCTGTCGCGCAGGTAGCGGAAGAACTGCTCGCCCTCGGTAAAGCCGTTGAGCGCGACCATCTTCATGTCGTTGGCGTCGAGCGTATAGGGGACGATCAGTTGCGCAGCGCCGTGGCGCCGGTCCCAATAGGGCAGGTCGTCGGCATAGCTGTCGGCATCGTAAAGGAACCCGCCCTCCTCGGCGACGAGCCGCGCGGTGTTAGGCGAGGTCCGCCCCTGATACCAGCCAAGCGGGCGGCTGCCGGTCAGCCGCGTGTGGAGCGCGATTGCCTCGGCGATATGCGCGCGTTCGGTCGCTTCGGGGACGGTCTGGTAATCGATCCAGCGCAGGCCGTGGCTGGCGATTTCCCACCCGGCGTCCTGCATCGCGGCGACGACCGCAGGGTTGGCCTCCATCGCCTTTGCGACCGCGAAGGCCGTCACGGGCACACCGCGCGCGGTAAACAGCCGGTGCAACCGCCAGAACCCCGCGCGCGCGCCATATTCGTACAGGCTTTCCATCGCCATCGCGCGATCCGGATGGCTGCCCGCGCCGACCATCTCGGACAGGAAGGCCTCGGACCCGACATCGCCGTTCAGCACCGAATTCTCGGCACCTTCCTCGTAATTGACGACGAACTGCACCGCGACGCGCGCGCCGCCGGGCCAGCGCGGATCGGGCGGGGTGGCGCCATAGCCGATCAGGTCGCGCGGCGGCGTCATGCGTCCCACGCCGCGATCGCCGCCTCGACCGCTGCCCCTGCGGGCAGTACGAACCCCTCGCGGCGCAGGCACGCTTCGAGCGCACCGAGCGTGATCAGCACCTTATGCTTCATCGCATTATAGCCCATCGCGCCGAGCCGCCAGATCCGCCCCTGCAACGGGCCGAAGGCGGTGCCGATCTCGATCTCGAACTGGTCGCGCATCGCGGTGCGGACGCGCTCGCCATCGACGCCTTCCGGGATGTAGACGCCGGTGACGTTGGTCATGCGGTGCGCATCGTCGCCGAACACGCGCAAGCCCATCGCGCGCAGCCCCGCGGTCATCGCGCGACCCGCGGCGGCATGGCGCGCGAACCGTGCGTCGAGCCCTTCGCCCAAGGCCACGCGCGCGCATTCGCGTGCCGCGTAGAGCATCGAGGTCGCCTCGGTATGATGATTGAGCCGCTTCTCCGACCAATAATCCATGATCATCGCGAGGTCGAAATAGTTCGACCCGATCCGCGGCCCCACGCCATCGGCGATATCGGCGCGGCGGATGCCCTGTTCGACATGGCGGCGCGCGGCGATGTGCGCGGCGGCGGCGTCCGACAGCGTGATCGGCGCAGAGCCGGAAGGACCGCCGAGGCATTTCTGCAAGCCGCCCGTCACCACGTCGATACCCCAGCGGTCGGTCGCGATCTCCATCCCGCCGAGCGTCGCGGTCGCATCGACATAGGACAATGCGCCGGCCGCGCCGCACAGCGCCCCCAGACCTTCGAGCGGCTGCGCCATCGTCGTCGACGTGTCGCCGTGGACGGTCGCGACCACCTTCGGCGCGAACTGCTCGATCGCAGCGGCGATCGCGTCCAGCGGCACGGTCTCGCCCCACGGTGCATCGACCGTCTCGACCACCGCGCCGATCCGCGCGAGGATCTCGGTCAGCAACAGCCCGAACCGCCCGAAATTGACCACCAGCACACGGTCGCCCGGCACCACCAGCGACACCAGCGACGCCTCGATCGCGGCCCGCGCGGTGCCGTCGATCAGCATCGTCCAGTGGTTGCGCGTGCCGAACACCGGGCGGTACAGCGCCATCACCTGGTTCATGTAGCCGGTCATCTCCGGGTCGAACTGCCCGAGCAGATCCGCCGACATCGCGCGCAGCACACGCGGATGCGCGTTGACCGGGCCGGGGCCCATCAACAACCGCTGCGGCGGATCGATTTCGCCGAACAGGTCGATCCCGTCATTATTCGGCATGCGCCGCTCCCAGTCGTTCGATGAAGCCGAGCATGACGCGCAAAGCGACCTCCGCATCGGCGGGGTGGACATGCTCGGCGGGATTATGGCTGATCCCGCCCTTGCAGCGGACAAACAGCATCGCGGTCGGGCACAAAGCGGCCATCACCATCGCATCATGCCCCGCACCAGAGACGAGCCGCCGCACGTGTTGCCCCGCCGCGACCGTCGCCGCGTCGAGCAGGTCCATCAGCGCGGGATCGCACGGACTGGCGGGAAGATCGTGAATACGCTCGATCGAAAACCCGAGACCCCGCGCGTCGGCAATGGCGTGAATCCGGTCGAGCATTGCCTCCGCCGCCGCATCACGCCGTGCGGCATCGCCCGCGCGAACGTCGAGCGTGAAGCGCACGTTCCCGGCGATGACGTTGGCAGCGCCCGGCGACGCCTCGATCGTGCCAACCGTGGCGACCAGATCCGACGCGGCAGCGCGTGCGATCGTCTCGACCGCAAGCACCATCTCCGCAGCACCCGCCAACGCATCGCGCCGGAGCGGCATCGCGCACGTCCCGGCATGGCCCGCCGTCCCGATCACCTCGATCCGGTAGCGCAGTTGCGCGGCGATCCCGGTCACCGTGCCGACCGCAAGCCCCTCGGCCTCGAGCACCGGCCCCTGCTCGATATGCGCCTCGAGATAGGCGAGCGTCGTGCCCGGCGCGCGCGCCGCCGAGCGGTAAACCGCGAGATCGATCAGCTCCCCCAGCCGCACGCCGTCGCCATCGCACAGCTCGAGCGCGCCCGCATCGAGCGTCCCCGCAACCGCGCGGCTCGTCAGCATGGCGGCGGGGAAGCGCGAGCCTTCCTCGTCGCCGAACGCGATCACCTCGATCGCAAAGGGCAGGCGGCCCCCGGCGAGCGCCGCGACGGCCTCGATCCCGAGCAAGATGCCGAGCGGCCCGTCATAGCGTCCGGCATCCCGCACGCTGTCGATATGACTGCCGATCAGCAGCGCGGGCGCATCGGGTACGCCGGCTTCGTAGCGACCGATCAGATTGGCGGCGGCATCGCGGCGGACCGTCATGCCTGCCTCGGTCATCCATGCGGCCACCACGTCCAGTGCGGCGTGGAAGGCCGGCGTCAGATAGCCGCGATACAGCCCCTCCGCCGCGTCGCTATACGGCGCGACGCCGAGCATATCGCACCGCGCCACCGCGCGCGCGCCGCCGGGGAGGGAGGTGGTCACCATGCCGCCACCTGTCCGTCGCTGCGCGGATCGGTCGCGCCTTCGAGCAGCCCGTCGGCGGCGCGGACGATCGCCCCGGCATGACCCATCGTCGCGTTGGGCGGCCCGATCCGTTCGACGTCATGCCCCGCGGCGGCAAGCGCATTGTAAAGTTCGGGTGCGAAGCCGTCCTCGATCTTGAGCGTCGTGCTTGCCTCGCCCCAGGTCCGCCCGAGCAGCCAGCGCGGCGCGCTGATCGCGTCCTGCAACCCCATGCCGAAGCGCGCATAGCGCGTGAACAGCGCCGCCTGCGTCTGCGGCTGGCCCTCGCCACCCATCGTCCCGTACGCCATGACGCGCCCGTCATCGAACCGCGCGAGCGCGGGGTTGAGCGTGTGGAACGGCTTGCGGCCGGGGCTGAGTGCATTCCACCCGTCGCTCGCGAGCAGGAACGAGCTGCCGCGATTCTGCCAGGTGACTCCGGTCTGCGGCAGCACCAGCCCCGATCCGAACTCGAAATAGGTCGACTGGATCGCGCTGACCACGCGACCGTCGGCATCCGCCGCGCCGAACCAGCAGGTGTCGCCCAGCGCCGCGGGGCGTGGCCACGGCAGCGCGGTGGCCGGGTCGATCCGCGCCGCCAGCCGGTCGAGCGCGGCGGGATCGTCGAGCAGGCCCTGCACGTCGAAATCGTGGAACGCCGGATCGCCGATATGCCGGTCGCGCAGCAGGAATGCCTGTTTGGTCGCCTCGACCAGTCCGTGGACATGATCGAAACCGTCCCCGAGCGCGACCTTCAGCCGGTCGAACAAAGCGAGGATCAGCAGCGAGGCGAAACCCTGCGTCGGGGGCGCGCTGTTGTAGAGATCGGCGTCGGTGATGCGGGTGTGGAGCGGCGTGGGGCGGGTCGCTTCGTGCGCGGCAAGATCCTTCGCCGAAACCGGGCTGCCGAGCGTGGCCAGATCCTCCGCCAGCAACGCCCCGAGCGCGCCGCGATAGAAACCCTCCGCTCCATCCCGCGCCAGCATCCGCAGCGTTGCGGCGAGCGCGGGCTGGTACAGCCGCTCGCCTTCGCGCAACGGCCGTCCTGCGGGTTCGAAAATCGCGGCATAGGCACCGGGCTGGCCGCGCAGCTCTGCACCCTTTGCCGTGGCAATCGCCGCCCCGCCGCGAGTCACCGCGACGCCATTGTCGGCATGGAAGATCGCGTCGCGCAGCAACCGATCGAGCGGCAATGTTCCACCCCCCTGATCGAGCGCGGCGGCCCAGGCGGAGATCGTCCCCGCCACCGTATTCGCCGCCAGCGGCCCGCGCGTCGGCACGCCCGCATGGCCCGCATAGAGCGCCAGATCGGCGCTCGCCGCCGCACAGCCGCAGCCATGAACCGCGTGAACCCGCCCGTCGGGCTCGGCGACCAGCCAGAAGCCGTCGCCGCCGATCCCGGTCATGTGCGGATAGACCACCGCGAGCGTCGCCGCGACCGCGACGCTCGCCTCGATCGCAGTGCCGCCGTCCTGCAACACCCCCAAACCGGCTTGCGCGGCGAGGTGGTGTGGCGCGGTCACCATGCCGCGATAGGAGCGGACACTATGTTGCATCAGTCGGGCAACGCCGCGACGAAGTGCCGCACGACATCCGCCGAATTGATCGAGGCGAGCGTCATGAAGGTCGTCATCTGGTTCGACCCCGCATCGCCGCCTGCGAGATCGGACAAGCTGCGGAACACGATCACCGGTACGCCATTGGCAAAGGCGACCTGAGTCACCGCGCCGCTTTCCATGTCGAGCACGCGCGCCTTCCACGCCCCGAACAGATAGTCGCGGAAGGCGGCATTGTCGGCATAGACGCCCGCGCTGACCCCCGTGCCGCCGATCACGATCTTGGGCTGATGTGCCAGGCACGCGGCGGGACGCGCCGCCGTCGCCGCGCCATCCTCGACGCAGCGCCGCAGCGTGATCGACCCCGCCACCTTGCGCGCGAGTGCGAGCAGCGTGGGATCGGCGGCGAGCAGATAATGCCGCTGCCACGCTTCCTTCGCATTGCCGACGCGGACGCCGCGCGGGAACATCATGTCCCACGCCGCGGGGGCTTCGGGGTCGACCGCCTCGGGCGGGATCCAGCCCTGCGGTCCCTTGCGGGCGAAGGAGACCTCGAGATACTGGCCCCATTGCTCGGGCACGATCACGTCGCCAATCGCGAGCGACGGGTCGACCCCGCCCGCGATCCCCGAGAAGACGATCCGCTTGACGGTAAAGCGATCGAGCACGAGCTGCGTGTTCATCGCCGCATTGACCATGCTGACGCCGCTTTGCGTCAGCAGCACGGGCTTGCCCGCCATCGTGCCCGTCACGAAGACGAGGCCGTTGATCTTCTGCTCGACCGGGGACTCTACCGAGCGGATCAACGCATTCCATTCGGGCAGGAAGGCGGTCATCACCACGGTGCGCGGGGTCGTATCGCGGGTTTGCGCCATCGCAGGCACGGACCCTGCGAACAACAGCAGGAGGAAGAGGCGGCGGATCATACGGGTCATGCGGCGGCACTCATCCAGAAGAAGCGAACGACGAAGAGCGCGGCGAGCAGCAGCAGGAACCAGTCCGCGGTCGTGATCCGTCCGCGCACCAGCTTGAGCACGGCGTGCGCGGTGATGCCGAAGGCAAGCCCGTTCGCGATCGAGAAGGTCAGCGGGATCATCGCCACCGTCAGGAAGGCGGGGATCGCGGAATAAGGATCCTCCCACGCGACTTCGGTAATCGGCAGCAGCATCAGCCCGCCGACGATGATCAGCGCGGGCGCGGTCGCCGCAAGCGGGACGATTTGCGCATAGGGGGCGACGAACATCGTCAGCAGGAACAACACCCCCGTCACCACCGCGGTCAGCCCGGTGCGCCCGCCCGCCTGCACGCCCGCGGCGCTCTCGACATAGGAGGTGACGGTGCTCGTCCCCGCCAGCGCGCCGACGATGGTCGCGACCGCATCGGTCATTAGGATTCGGTTGAGGCCGGGAATGCGGCCCGCGGCATCCATCAGCCCGGCGCGCTTGGTCACCGCGACCAGCGTGCCGATATTGTCGAACAGGTCGACGAACAGGAAAACGAACAGGATTTCGAGCAGCCCGAGCCCGTGCTTGCCGCCGACCCCGAACACACCCGCCAGATCGAGCTGGAACGCGGTCCCGGTCAGCGCGGTCAGGCTGTACGGTTCGGGGCTGACGACGACCAGCCCGGCGAACCAGCCGACCAGCGTCGTCGCGACGATCCCGATCAGCATCGCGCCGCGCACGTTCCACACGCTCAGCGCACCGATCGCGAGCAGCCCGAACAACGCGACCGCCGCGCCGGGGGCCTTGAGATCGCCCAGCGCCACGAAGGTCGCGGGATTGGCGACGATGATGCCCGCATTCTTCAGCCCGATGAAGCCAATGAACAGCCCGATCCCCCCCGCGACCGCGGCGAACAGATGCGCCGGGATCACCGCGACGATCATCTGGCGGACCCCCGTCAGCGTCAGGATCAGGAACGCCACGCCCGAAATCAGCACGCACCCGAGCGCGACCGGCCACGGCACGCCCATCTGCTGGACGACGGTGAAGCTGAAATAGGCGTTGAGCCCCATCCCCGGTGCAAGCGCGAGCGGGGTGTTGGCGACCATCCCCATCAGGATCGACCCGAACGCCGCCGCAAAGCAGGTCGCCGCCGCGACCGCGGCAACGGGCATCCCGGCCTGACCGAGGATCGCCGGGTTGACCAGCACGATATACGCCATCGTCAGGAAGGTGGTGAACCCGGCCAGCACTTCGGTCCGGGTCGATGTGCCGCGCTCGCTCAGCCGGAAATAGCGGTCGAGCCCGTTCGGGGCGGGTAAGCCGGTTCCCGGATCGATCGGTCTGGTCGTTTGCGTCATCGGCTGTCCCCCTGAAATGCTTCGCCGGGTGCGCAGACGCCGGTCAGTCCCCGTTCTTCCAGCATCTCGGCGAAACGGAACAGCATTTGTTCGCCCCCCGGTCGCCCGATCAGCTGCAGCCCCAGCGGCAATTGCCCCGGCCGCTTGAGCGGCACGGCCAGCGCGGGCAGTCCGGCGAAGCTGATCGGCTGGCTATGCACCCCCAGATCGCGCCGCGCCGGGGTCCGTTCGCCATCGATGACGATCCACGGATCGGCGATCGTCGGCGCGACGCACGGGGTAGCGGGGGCGATCAAAATGTCGTGCTCGGCGAACACTGAAGCGAGCGCGTCCTTGAACGCCGTGCGGAACGCTTGCGCCCGGTCGTACAAGCCATCCGGCAGCAACGCACCCGCGAGCAACCGGTCGCGCGTTGCTGGATCGAACCGCATCGCATCCCCGCGCGCGAACGCCGCGCGGTGGACGGCACCCCCCTCGAACGCCGTGATCAGGAACGCCGCCGAGCGTGCGCGGGCGACATCGCCCAGATCGACCATCGGTGCATCGGGCGCGATCGCGTCGATCGCGGCCTGTTGTGCAGGATCGAGGTTGACCGCGAAGCGACCGCCCAATCGGGCGACGCGAACCGGGCCGATTTCGGTGTCGGATCGACCAGAACCGGCGCGCAACACGTCCCAAAGCAGCGCAAGATCGCTCGGCGATGTCGCAAACGGACCGATATCGTCGAAGCTTTTGGCGAATGGGAACACCCCCGCCATCGGCAAGGCGTCGTGCGTCGGCTTCAGGCCGTAGATGCCCGTCAGGCTGGCGGGCACGCGGATCGAGCCATTGGTGTCCGATCCCAGCGTGAAGGGGAGCAGCCCCGCCGCAACCACCGCCGCCGATCCGCCCGACGATCCGCCTGCGATCCGCTTGGGATCATGTGGATTGCGCGTGGTGCCATGAACCGCGTTGATCGTCGCGAAGCCGTAGGCAAACTCATCCATGTTGAGCGTCGCGACCAGCACCGCCCCCGCCGCGCCAAGCCGCTGAATCGCCACGGCATCCGTCGTCGCAGGCACAGCCCCGGCGTAGAGCGCGGACCCCGCCGTCGTCGGCAAACCGGCCACGTCGAACAGATCCTTGACGCCATACGGCACCCCCGCAAGCGGCCCCGGATCGCGCCCGGCGGCAATCGCAGCATCGACCAGCGCCGCCTCCTGCCGTGCGCGCTCGGTCAGCACGCGCGTCACCGCGACCAGCCGGTTGTCGTCCGCCGCAAGCGCCGCAAGGCAGTGATCGACGACCGCCGTAGCGGTGGTCCGCCGCGCGCGGACCGCGGCGGCGATCTCGGTCGCGTGCTTCACGAGGCGACCCGCGGGGCATCGCCGAGCAACCGTGCGGCGTGGTCGTCCAGCACCGCCAGTGTCTCGATGACGCCGGGCAGACACGCGTCGGGCACCGTAAATCCCCGCCGTTCCGCGGCAATTTCAATCTCCGTGCATGTGCGTGGCACCGCAGTGTCTTGGACACGCGTGCGCCGAGCGTGTCGCCAGCCAAGCACGACAGCCGCGATCATAGCGGAACCGGCCAGCCACGACAGGACGCGATCGATCGAAAGGGGCGTTCTGGCGGTGGGCGACATGGGGCCGTCATGGCGCGCTTTACCTGCACGATCCAACATAATGACCGGCATGGATCGTTGCAAAAAAGCGTGCACCCCTGACACGCCGGAGACCCGTATGCGGCATCGGAACCGTGGCGCGGTCCTTCGGTTCATCCTGCGGCGTCCCCGGCTGAACGGTCTGGGATACCGTTCTGCGGGCTTCGCCCCTAGGGACACACGGATTGGCGGAGACGAATGCATGCGGTTTGTAATGGGGATGATGGCGCTTGCGCTGCTGACGGCGGCGGCACCGGTCGAGCCACCGATGGTCCGTGTGCGGCTCGAGACGTCGGCGGGACCGATCGTGATCGCGCTCGACACGCGCCACGCGCCGAAGACCACCGCCAATTTCCTCGCCTATGTCGACGACCAGCGGCTCGACGGCACCGCTTTCTTCCGCGCGTCGCGGCGGCCGGGCAAGCCGGGGCTGGGGTTCATCGAGGGCGGGATCGGCACCGATGCGCGCCGCCGGCTCGGCACCTTGCCGCTGGAGCCGACCAGCAAGACCGGGTTGCGGCATGTCGACGGGGTGATTTCAATGGCGCGCTATGACGCGCTGGATTCAGGGACCGCCAACTTTTCGCTGATGTCGGGGCCTTTCCCCAACATGGACGCACGCCCCGGGTCGCCCGGCTATGCGGTGTTCGGCAAGGTCGTGACGGGAATGGAGGTCGTCAAACGCATCCTCGCGATGCCGACGAGCCAGGGTGGTGAGGGCCCGATGAAGGGGGAAACGCTGCGTCGCCCGGTATCGATCGTGCGGGCGGTCCGGCTGGACGGGACACCGCATCCGACCGGGCGGGTTAAGGTGTGGCAGATGCTACCGCGGAAGTGATGGTCGCTCGCCCGCAACGTCTTCTTCCCCGGCGAAGGCCGGGGCCCAGTCGCGCTGATCGGGGAAACATAGCGCAAGCGCCAGCAATCTACGGTTTCTCACCTGGGCCCCGGCCTTCGCCGGGGAAGAAGGTTTTTTCTATGATCACTAGCGCGCAACGGGCGGTTGCAGCAGATCCTTATACTGCCGCGGCTGCGAGCGGAGATACTGGTTGGGGGCAACCACCGTCCCGCCGAGCGCCGCGGCAGCATGCCACGGCCAGTGCGGATCGTAGAGGATCGTGCGCGCGAGCGCGATCATGTCCGCGTCCCCCGTGCCGACGATCGCCTCGGCCTGTTCGGGCTCGGTGATCAGCCCGACCGCAACGACCGGTATCCCGACCGCCTGCTTCACCGCGCGCGCGAGTGGCACCTGATAGCTCGGCCCGACCGGGATCTGCTGCCCCGCATCGAGTCCGCCACTCGACACATGGATCGCCGAACAGCCCCGCGCTTCGAGCGCTTGCGAGAAAGCAACGCTGTCCTCGATCCCCCAGCCGCCGTCGACCCAGTCGGTCCCCGACAGCCGCATCGTGACCGGCTTGCCCGCGGGAAACACCGAGCGCACCGCATCGAACACCTCGAGCGGGAAGCGCATCCGGTTCTCGAGGCTGCCGCCATAGTCATCGTCGCGCTGATTGGAGAGCGGCGACAGGAACTGGTGCAACAGATACCCGTGCGCACCGTGCAACTGAACAAGGTCTAGCTCGAGATCCGCCGCGCGCTTGGCCGAGGCGACGAACGCGGCGCGCACGCGCGCCAGCCCATCAACGTCGAGCGCGAGCGGCGGCGTGTCGTCCGATCCGAACGCAAGCGCCGAAGGCGCGACCGTCTGCCAGCTCTTGTCCGAACCCGGCGCGATGTGCGCACCGCCGCGCCACGGCAGGTCGGTCGACGCCTTGCGCCCGGCATGTGCGAGCTGGATTCCGATCGGCATGTCCGAATGCCGCCGGATGCTGTCGAGCGTCTTGCCGATCACCGCCTGCGTCGCATCGTCGTACAGGCCGACGTCGGCGTAAGTGATGCGTCCTTCCGGCACCACCGCCGCCGCCTCGATCGTCAGCAATCCTGCGCCCGACAGCGCGAGCCGACCAAGATGGATCAGATGCCAGTCGGTCATGCAGCCATCAACCGCGGAATATTGGCACATCGGCGCGATGACGATGCGGTTGGCAAGCGTCAGCCCGTCGATCGTCAACGGTTCGAAGAGGCGGGGACCGGGCATGTGCGTTCCTTTACTTGGCGACCGCGACGACGTCGGTCCGTGCTGCGGCGAGATAGCCGCCGCAGACGAACACCAGCGCACCAATGACATTGCCGACCGAAACGATCGCGAGATTGCGCGCCATTCCCGCAAGATCGATCGAGGGATTGTCCACCAGCAGCCCGAGCGTGAGTCCGGTCATGTTGGCGACCGAATGCTCGAACCCGGCTGCGACGAAAGCGAGCAGGATCCACGCCATCGCGATGCACTTGGCGGCATCGCCTTGCATTCGTGCCGCAGTCCAGATCGCGAGACAGACCAGCCAGTTGCACAGGATCGCGCGGCATAGCAGGGCGAGCGCGCTCGCCTCGACCTTGTGCGCGGCATAGGCGTGGAACATCGTGTCGGCATTGGCGAAGATCGCCCCGCCGCCACCCGCTGCGAACACCAGCGACAGGATGACCCCGCCGACGAGGTTGCCGACCCACACCACGACGATCAGCAGAAACGCGTCCCATAAGGTGATGGTCCGCCGCGCGAGGCCGAACCCCAGATACATGACGTATCCGGTGAACAGCTCGGCCCCCGCGAAGGCGGTCAGGATCAGCCCGATCCCGAAGGTCGCGCCCATCACCAGCGGGCGGACGCCCGCAGGCAACCCCGAACCCGTACTGAGCGCAAGGATCATCGCAATCCCGATGTACGTGCCCGCCAGCATCGCGCCGGCAAAGAACCCTGCTGGTGATCGCCGCAGCGCCGCCGCCTTGGTGGCAGCGAGTTTGGCGTAGATATCGATCGTCGGGGCGTAGTTGCTCACGCCGGCACAGGTTTCGACCGACCGACGACGCCCGCACGGACGACGGCGAATTCGGAACCCAGGTCGCTCCCGGTGGCACGGACCGTTACCGGCACCGACTTGTACGACGGGGTGAAGCTCTGGGGATCATGGTCTTCAAGCGCGATCAACGGTTGGGTCTCCGGATAATAGGATGCACAGCATCCCTCAGGCAGCGCGTAACGCACGATTGTCAGTTTTTGTACCACGCGATCTGCGCGGGCGAAGTCGAGCGCGGTCGCAATGTCGACCAGATCGCCTTCGACGAACCCCATCCGGGCGATATCGCGTTCGTTCATGAACAGGATGTCGCGTCGACCGAACACGCCGCGATAGCGGTCGTCGAGGCTGTAGACCGTCGTGTTGTACTGGTCATGCGCGCGCAGCGTCGTCAGCCGCAGAACATCGGGGTCACCGTTGGTCGAATCGTCCTCGAGCGTCGGGGTGCAGAGGAAGTTCGCCTTCTTGGTGTCGGTGTTCCACACCCGCAGCGCCGCGCTGTTGGTCAGATGGAACCCACCCGGCTCACGGACGCGACGGTTATAGTCCGAGAAATCGGGGAACACCGCCTCGATCTTGTCGCGGATCAGGTCGTAATTGCCGATGAACGCGTCCCAGTCGATGCCGCCCTTGCCCTTGAGCGTCGCCTTGGCGATCTGCCCGACGATCCAGATCTCGGACTTCACGTTCGCGCCTGGTGGCTTGAGGAAGCCGCGCGAGGCGTGGACCATCGACATCGAATCCTCGACCGTCACCGACTGCGGAACACCCGCCTGCTCGTCCGCCTCGGTGCGGCCGAGGCACGGCAACACATAGGTCGCCTTGGCCATCAGCAGATGCGTGCGGTTGAGCTTGGTGGTGATGTGGACCGCCAGATCCATGTTGCGGAACCCCTCGGCGCACGCCTGCGGATCGGATGAGGCGATCGCGAGATTGCCACCGAGGCAGACGATCGCCTTGGCCTTGCCGTCGCGCATCGCGGCGATGCTCTCGACGACCGAATGGCCGTCCTTGCGCGGCGGTTCGAACCCGAACACGTCGCGCATCCGGTCGAGGAAGGCGGGCTTGGGCCGCTCGGTGATCCCGACGGTGCGGTCGCCTTGGACATTGCTGTGCCCGCGCAACGGACAGATGCCCGCGCCAGGCCGCCCCATGTTGCCACGGAGCAGCAGCAGGTTGGCGATCTGCTGGACGTTGCTGGTGCCGGTGCGCTGCTGCGTGATCCCCATGCCGTAGCAGCAGATCGTCGCCTTCGAGACGGCATAGATCTGCGCGACGCCTTCGAGATCGGTACGGCTCAATCCGCTGCCGCGCTCGATCGCCTCCCATGTGGTTTCGCGCAGGTCGGCGATATATGACTCGATCCCGGCGGTATGCTCGGCAATGAAGTCATGGTCGAGCGTCGGCTCCGCTGCTGCAGCGCCTGCTTCGTTCGACGATCGCGCGGCATCGTCGAGCGCGACGAGGGCCTTGGCGATTCCCTTGATCGCGGCGGCGTCGCCGCCGACCTTCACCTGCAGATAGGTCGACGCGATCGGCGTCGAATTGCCCGTCGCCATTTCGACCACCGACTGCGGTGATTCGAAGCGTTCGAGCGAACGTTCCTTGAGCGGGTTGAAGACGATGATCTTGCCCCCGCGCTTCGACACTTCGCGCAGCGTCGCCATCATTCGCGGATGGTTGGTGCCGGGGTTGTGGCCGAACGACAGGATCAGGTCGCTATGATCGAAATCCTCGAGGCTGACCGTGCCCTTGCCGATCCCGATCGACTTGGGAAGGCCGACCGACGTCGCCTCGTGGCACATGTTCGAGCAATCGGGGAAGTTGTTGGTGCCGTACAGCCGCACGAACAGCTGGAGCAGGAATGCGGCTTCGTTCGAGCACCGACCCGAGGTGTAGAATTCGGCCTGGTCGGGATCGGGCACGGCGGCAAGCCCCGCGCCGATCTCGGCGAGCGCTTCGTCCCAGCCGACGACTTCATAATGATCGGTCGCGGCATTGTAACGCAGCGGCTCGGTGACGCGGCCCTGATCCTCGATCCAGTGATCGCTCTCTTTCCAGATGTCGGAGACGCTGTGCTCGGCGAAGAACTTCGCCCCGATCTTTTTCGCGGTCGATTCCCACGCGACGGCCTTGGCGCCATTCTCGCAGAATTCGAACGAGCTGGTGTGCTTGGGGTCAGGCCAGGCGCAGCTCGGGCAGTCGAAGCCGTCGGGCTGGTTCGACTTGAGCAGCGTCTGCGCGCCGCTGGTGACGATCTGCTGCGCCTTCAGCGATATGGCGACCGCTTTCAGCGCACCCCATCCGCCGGCGGGGCCCGTGTAATCCTTGATGCCGTCGGGACGTTTGGTTGCCACGGTCGTTTCTCCAGCGCGACCCGAAGTCGCGGCGATGGGGGTGGGGGCGGGCATGCGCACACGCCCGGATAAGACGGCGTTATGCGACCGAGGCATTCGCGCAAAGGCGGGATTTCCGCAGTTGGTGATCGGGTTAATTCGTGGAACAGACCGGCTGCGCGCGCATTCCGACGTTCAGCAATCGTACGACATCAACCGGCAATCGTGGCGTGACGAAACGGCCTAGTTGCGGTTGCGGATGGCGTTCTTGATCGTACGGGCGACCTGCAGGAACGGTTGCAACACCGTGGTCGTATCGCTGGCACCCAGCGCATGAATATCGGTACGCGACGATTGCTGATGCGCGATATGTGGAGTCGCCGCGAACGCACGCATGTCCGGACGTGCGGCGCGGAACCAGGAATAGGCACCGTCGACGTGCATCGGTCCGCCTTCGGGGCTACCGGGTTCGCGCGTCAGGATCGCTTCTAGATACGGGACCAGCGCGTCGATCGCACGCTTTGAAAAGGCGATGAAGTGCGCCAGCAGCAATTCCTCGTCCGGGGCAACCGCGGACAGCGGGCTCGCGGTCTCGGTCGCGGGCGAACCGCCATAGAAGACATCCCATGGTTCCCGCGCCAGCGCCGCCAGCGTCCCGGGCAACCGCGTCATCTCCTTGCGCGAGATCGCGACGTCGTCTTCGAGGATCAGCAGCGATGTGGCACCGGCGCGCTTCGCCGCTTGCAAGGCACCGAGGTGGCTCAGGAAACATCCCCGCGTGCCGATCGTGGGAAATCCGCCCGCGCTGTCCGGCCGGGTAGCGTCGTGGAACGCAATCGTGCGACCGTCAATTTCGGCGCCAAGGTTCCGCAAGGTAGCCACGGCACCCTTGCGGCGATCCGACCGGTGCGGAAGATTGATGATCCGCACCATGTCGAACGTGGAGGAGAGCGGGTCGAGCGACCTCTGCTGAGCCCTTGCCACTGATACGCAACCTTTCAAACACGCGGCGTACAACCCGCTTGAAATGTGCCGATACCGTCTCGGCGCGCCCGAGGCTAGCAGGAACGGATTAAAGGATGGTTCCCCCCGCGGGGAAATGATCTCGACGACGATCGGGGAAAATGGTGCTGCCGGTGAGGATTGAACTCACGACCTCAGCCTTACCAAGGATGCGCTCTACCACTGAGCTACGGCAGCAACTCCACTTTGCAGCGGAAGCGGCGTAAGAGACGGATGAGCAGGGAATGTCAAGGAGCACATGCACAATGGCCGACACAAAAAACGAAAAGGCCGACCGATTGGCAGCGGCGCTTCGCGAAAATCTGAAGCGGCGCAAGGCGCAGGCCCGCGCGGCGGAACCCATTCCGGCCCCCGCGCCGCTCCCCGACGACGTTACGCAATAGGCGCGCACTTCTCCGCAAGCCAGGCGCGCTCCTCGGCGTCGAATGCCGGGCTCAGCACCGCAAGCACCTCGGCGTGATAGGCGTCGAGCCACGCACGTTCGGCGGTGCTCAGCAGTTCGGGAAGGATCATGCTCCGCTCGATCGGGCAGAACGTCAGCGTCTCGAACCCGAGGAACGGCGCACCATCCGAAAAATTGCGGTCCTCGACCAGCAGCAGATTCTCGATTCGGATGCCGTATTCGCCCGCCTTGTAATAACCGGGCTCGTTCGAGAGGATCATCCCCGCGCGGAGCGGCTCGGCCGGGCCGCCGCCGGGGTAGAAGGGCTGCGCGATTCGCTGCGGTCCCTCATGCACCGACAGATAGGCACCGACCCCGTGGCCGGTCCCGTGCGCGTAATCCAACCCGACCTGCCATAATGGCCGGCGCGCGAAGCCATCGAGCTGCCCGCCGGTCGTCCCCGCCGGGAACACCGCCGTCGCAAGCGCGATATGGCCCTGCAGCACGCGCGTGAAGCGATCGCGCATCTCCGCGGTCGGCGTGCCGATCGGCAGCACACGTGTCACGTCGGTCGTGCCGTCGGCATATTGCCCACCCGAATCGACCAGATAGAGCTGCCCCAGCTCCAGCCGCGCGTTCGATTCGGGAGTCGCGTGGTAATGCGGGCTCGCGCCATGCGCCCCGGTTGCCGAAATCGTGTCGAACGACGTGTCGAGCAGCACGCCGGTCGCCTCGCGGAACTGTTGCAGCCGCGCGACGCAATCGAGCTCGGTCAACCCGCCCTTGGGTGCCTCCGCCTCGACCCAGCGCAGGAAGCGCGCAAGCGCGGCCCCGTCGCGAACCGATGCCGCGCGGTGCCCGGCGATCTCGACCGGGTTCTTGGTCGCCTTGGCGAGCAGGACCGGATCGCGGCGCGCGAGCACGGTCGCGCCGCCACTTTCCAGCGCATCGAAGATCGCCGCGACCGCGCCACTTGGGTCGGCGGCGATCGTCTTGTCGGCATAACGCGCAAGCGCTTCGGCGAATGCATCGCGCGGATGCAGGCGAATCGCATTGCCCAGATGCTGGCGCACCGCATCGGTAAGCTTGTCGGGCGCAATGAACAGGTCGGCGGTGCCGTCTGCAGCGACGATCGCATAGGCCAGTGCAACCGGCGTGTGCGCGACGTCACGACCGCGCACATTGAGCAACCATGCGATCGAATCGAGCGCGGTCAGCACAACCGCGTCGGCGCTTTCGGCGGCGAGCCAGTCGGCGATCTGCGCACGCTTGGCGGCGGAGGTCGCTCCGGCGCGATCGTCGTCCTGTACACCCAGCGGCGCGGCGGACGGAGCGGGTCGGTCCGGCCACACCGCATCGACCGGGTTGGTGTCGACCGCGACCAGCTCGGCACCCCGTGCGGCCAGCGCCGCGCGCGCTTCCTCGACCCAGGCACGGGTGTGGAGCCACGGGTCATAACCGATCCGCGCGCCGTTGGCGGCATTGTCGCCCAGCCATGCGGCGACGCTCGTCTGCGGCACCGCGACGAACTGCCAGTCGTCGGCCGAAACCTGCTCGCGCACCTGAAGCGTGTAGCGCCCGTCCGTGAAGATCGCGGCTGCTTGCGGGAGGACGACCGCGCTCCCCGCGGATCCCTGGAACCCGGTCAGCCAGGCAAGGCGTTGCGCATAGCCACCGACATATTCGGACATGTGCTCATCGGTCAACGGCACGACGAAACCGTCGAGCCGGTCGCGCTGGAGCTGGTTGCGCAGGGCAGCGAGGCGGGCGGAATGGGTAGACATCGGCAAGGGTCTTTCCGGAGGGTTACAGCGGGGATCTGAACGCCGGATTAGGCCAGCCGCGCCCGCGTTGCGAGCATCAAGCGACGCGCGACGATCCGTCGCGCGCCATTTTCGATGTCAGGCGGGGTGGACCATCGGACGATCCGGGATCGTCAGGACGCTCACGGTGCCGCCGCCGGCGTCGGGATGGACCCCGAACTGCGCATTGAGCTGCCGTGCCAGCGCCAGCGCGATCTTGAGGCCGAGGCTGGTTGCCCCGGCGACGACGAAACCATCGGGAAGCCCCACACCATCGTCGGTCACGCGCAACGTGATGCCATCGTGCGCGCGGCTGAGGGCGATATGGATCACGCCCGTCGTACGATCGGCGAAACCGTGTTCGTTGGCGTTCGCGACCGCCTCCGCGAGGATCAGTGCGAACGGAATGAGTGAATCACCATCCAGCGTGATGCCCGGTTCGACCGAAATATCGTAACGGATGCCGACGCGCCCGTCCGATTCCGCCAGATCGTTGACGAGACCCTGCAGGAACGCCGCGATATCGGTATTCTTGCCGTCGATATCGTAAAGTTGTCGCTGGATCCGACCGATGAGCCCGACGCGCGTGGCGGCATCGTCGAGCGCCTTCTTGGCAAGCGCATGATCGACCCCACGCCGGTGTAGCGAGAGCATCGCGCCGACCATCTGGATATTGTTGGAGACGCGGTGCTGAAGCTCCCGGAACAGCAATTCGTTGCGTTCGGCCAGCCGCGTGCTCTTCTCGGCGAGGTCGTGGCTGCGTTCGCGTTCGCGGCGCAGGCGGTGGTTGGCCTGCTGCATCCATTCGACGAGCGTGATGTCGACCACCACCACCGCCACGTAGAAACCCATGGCAAGTGCCGTGCCGGGTACCACCGCGAAACTGCGATGCGGGGGAATAAAGTAATACCACGCCATCAATCCGCACAGCACGGCGGAGAGCGTGCCCGGGCCACGCCCGAGCAGGAACACCGACAGGATCACCGCGGGGAAGAAGGTCAGGAACGGGAAGCCCGGCGGAAACCACGGGTCCAGTCCGCTACGCAACAGGCACGCCCCGACCGACAGGCCCGCAGCGAGCGCATGGCGCAGCACCGGCCGGCCGGACAGCAACGGCAGCCTCTCGAGGAAGGTGACCGGGTTGCTCGGCATTACGGCATTACGGCTTGCGAACACTTCGGTGGCTGAGAAAGAGAGCGATCGTCCGAATCCCTTCCGGCACACATCGAACATCGGTGCGCAAGCGTTCCTATCGCATACGCCAGCCACACACTGCAACAATAGTTGTTACGCCCATGACCGACATCGATGACGCGGAGCATCCGCGCGGCCGGGCCGAAAATCCCGACCATCCGGCCGTCCGGCGGCGGTCGTCGGCTCTACAATGGGAAGCGGTACAACCGCAGGATGGCCGGATCATTATGTCGATTGCAAAGCGTCTACAGCTTGGTTCGGGGCTGATCGCCGCGATCGTCCTGTTGTCGATCGCAATCGCGGCCTACAGCATCAACTTCGTCAGGATCGGCGGCCCGGTCGCGGAGCGGATCCAGTCCGCATCGGACTACGTCGCCGACATCCTGCCGCCGCCCGCTTATGTGCTGGAACCCTTCCTCGAAGCGACGTTGCTGCTCGATCATCCCGAACAGGTGGAACAGCGCGCCGCGCGCCTGGCGACCTTGCGCAAAGTGTATGACGAGCGTCAGGCCTATTGGAAAACCGGCAACATCAGCCCCGAACTCGGCGCAGCCCTCACCCATGATGCGGACGTTCCCGCGCAGCGCTTCTGGCAGCAGGTCGCGCGGCTCGAAACCGCGGCGCGCGGCGGCGATGCTGCCGCGATGCGGGACAGCTACGCCGCGCTCGCCAGCGCCTATGCCGAACACCGTACCCAGATCGACCGTGCGGTCACGCTGGCGACCGACTATCAGGCCAATCTCAAGCGGGACGCCCACCGCAGCGTGACCATGGCGTCGGGCGCGCTGCTCGCGCTCGCCTTGACGATCCTGGCGCTTGCGATCGGTGCGGGCATTTACCTGACGCGCAAGGTGATGGCTCCGCTCGAGGAACTGATCCAGACGACCACCGCGCTCGCGGGCGGGCAGGACTGTGCGGTGCCGCATCTCGGGCGCCCCGACGAACTCGGTGCGATGGCGCAGGCCGTCGATGTCTTCCGGCGCAGCGCGCAGGCGCGTGCGGCGCAGGACGCGCGCATGGCGGCCGAGACCGCAATGATCGCGGACGGCATGGGGGAAGTCCTGCGCCGAATGGCTGCGGGCGATTTGCGTCACAGCAATGCGATCGAATTTCCCGCGAGCTACACCGGCGTCAACCGGGATCTGAACGATGCGGTCGAGACGTTGCGCAAGATGGTCTGTACGGTGGTGGAGACGACCAACGAGATCAACGGCGCGTCGGGATCGATTGCGGGGGCGACCGAAGAACTCGCCCGCCGCACCGAGAGCAGTGCCGCCGCGATCGAGGAGACTTCGGCTGCGGTCAATCGCATGGACCAGCGCCTGCGCAGCATCGCCGATGCCGCGCGCAAGACGTCCGAGGGATCGCGCCAGACGCTGCACGCGGCGAGCGAAGTCCGCATCCGCACCGATGGCGCGATGGAGGCGATGCACCGCGTGGCCAGGAGCACCAGCGGGATCGACGACGTGATCGAGGGGCTGGACAAGATCGCCTTCCAGACGCGCGTCCTCGCGATGAACGCGGCGGTCGAGGCGGGACGTGCCGGGGATGCCGGTCGTGGATTCGCGGTGGTCGCGGATCTGGTTTCCACGCTGGCGATGCGCGCCGAGGAAGAGGCCAAGCGTGCGCGAACGCAATTGAGCGCTACGCAACAGGAGGTGACCGTCGCGGTCGAGGCGGTCGGGCTGGTCGATGGAGCGCTCCAGACGATCCTGACGCGCTGCACAAAGGCCGCCGAACTGACGCAGGGAATCGCCGACGACAATGTCGCGCAGGCGACGGCGATCGGCGAGATCAACAGCGCGGTTTCGCAGCTGGACCAGATCGTCCAGCAGAATGCATCGATGGTCGAGCAGACATCCGCCGCCGCGGCGGGGCTTGCGCGCGACGTGCGGACGCTGGCCCGTCATGCCGCGGCCTTCCAATATGATCTGCGGACCAGCGACGTTCCCGTCGCCCACGAACGGCGCAAGTCTCGCGCCGGATCGTCCGCGGGCAGCCGTGCCGACCGGCGCGCTCCGGCACAGCCCGTTGGGGTCGGGGAATTGCTCCCGGCGTGACGCGCCGCCCGGCCCGGGCGGCTCGACTTGCACGGTGATGGCGGGGTAGGGATCGCGGATGACCGAATCCACGCCCCCCGTTTCCGATCTTCCCGCAATCCCGGCTCCCCCCGTCGCCGAGCAGCGCCCGCACAGCTTCACCGCGCACGGGATCACGATCGAGGATCCCTATGCCTGGATCAAGGACCCCGGCTATCCCGAGGTGACCGATCCCGACGTGCTCGCCTATCTGGCGGCGGAAAATGCCTATTTCGAAAGCGTAATGGCGCCGCACCGGCCGCTGGTCGACCGATTGTACGAAGAGATGAAGGGCCGGATCAAGGAAGACGATTCCTCGGTCCCGCAGAAGGACGGCGACTGGCTGTACTGGACCGCGTTCGAGACCGGCGGGCAATATCGCAAATGGTGGCGTCGCCCGGTCGCCGCGGGCACCGACACGAGCAAGGACGAACTGATCCTCGACGAGCCGGTGCTGGCGGAGGGCAAGGAATATTTCCGGCTCGGCGCCTTCTCGATCAGCAATGACGGGCGGCTGCTCGCCTATGCGATCGACGACAATGGCTCGGAGCGGTTCGAGATCCGCGTCAAGGACCTGACCACCGGCGAGCATCTCCCCGATGTCATTCCCGGCATGCTGTCCGAAATCGTCTGGACCGCGGACGACAAGGGCTTCCTCTACGGTCTGGCGAACGACCAGTGGCGCACCGACAACGCGCGGCTGCATTGGCTCGGCACGCCGATCGCGGACGATGTGGAACTGTTCAAGGAAGCCGACGAGGGCTTCCGCGTCGGCGTCAGCGAGACGAGCGACCGCAAGTGGATCGTGCTGTCGAGCGGCGACCATGTGACGAGCGAAATCTACCTGCTCCCCGCGACCGATCCGCTCGCGACGCCGCTGCTCGTTTCGGCACGCAAGGTGGGGCGTGAATATGACGTCGACATGCATGGCGACACTTTGTTCATCCACACCAACGACACCGACCCCAATTTCCGGCTGTGCACCGCGCATATTTCGGCCCCTGGCGAATGGGTCGAGAAGATCGCGCCGTCGCGGCATTTTTACATGACCGGAATCGACTGTTTCCGGGACTTTTTCATCGTAGATGGGCGCGAAGACGGGCTCGATCAGATCGAAATCCACCGCTACGACGACACGATCGTGCCACAACGGATACGGTTTCCCGAGGCAAGCTATGACGCGGGGCTCGGCAACAACCCCGAATATGCGATGGACGTGCTGCGCGTCGGCTATGAATCGATGGTCACGCCGGGGACCGAATATGATTACGACGTCGCGACCGGCGAGCTTACGACGCTGAAGGTACAGGAAATTCCCTCGGGCTATCAGGCCGCCAAATATCGCACCGAACGCCTCAAGATCACCGCACGCGACGGGACCGAAGTGCCGGTATCGATCGTCTATCCCGCCGACTTCCCCAAGGACGGGTCGCGCCCGTTGTTCCTTTATGCTTACGGCGCATATGGTTACGCGATCCCGCCGGGCTTCTCGACCGGGCGGCTGTCGCTGCTCGATCGCGGTTTTGCCTATGCCATCGCGCATATCCGCGGCGGCGACGATCTCGGCCAGCAATGGTATCTCGACGGCAAGCTCGACAAGCGCGCGAACACGTTCAACGATTTTGTCGATGTCGCAAAGGGGCTTATCGCAGACGGCTGGACCGCGGCGGGCAAGATCGCGATCGCGGGGCGTTCGGCGGGCGGCGAACTGATGGGCGCGGTGGTTAATTCCGATCCCGAGCTGTGGGGCGCGGTGATCGCCGACGTGCCGTTCGTCGACGTCCTCAACACGATGCTCGACGCCGAACTCCCGCTGACGCCGGGCGAATGGCCCGAATGGGGCAATCCGATCGAGGACAAGGCGGCGTTCGAGCTGATCCGCGGCTATTCGCCCTACGATCAGGTCAAGGCGCAGGCTTATCCGCCGATGTTCATCAGCGGCGGGCTCAACGATCCGCGCGTAACCTATTGGGAGCCCGCCAAATGGGGCGCCAAGCTGCGCGCGACCAAGACCGACGACAACGTGCTGTTGCTCAAGACCAATATGGGCGCAGGGCATGGCGGCAAGTCCGGGCGGTTCGAATCCTTGCGCGAAGGCGCGGAGGAACATGCGTTCGTCTTGTGGCAGCTCGGCGTAGAGGGGTGAGCCAAGCCGGCGGCGTCGGTGTCCCCGCGAAGGCGGGGATCCAGGGTGAAGGGTGCCGTCCTCGTTGCTCTGGGCTCCCGCTTTCGCGGGAGAGCAGTCATGCCAGGGACATGCCGCACGCGTGACGATCGAAACGATTATCCAGCATTACGGCCTCTTGGCGCTGTTCGCAGGAGCGGGGATCGAGGGAGAAACGGTCGTCGTCGTCGGTGGCGCGCTTGCGCACAAGGGGCTGTTCTCGCTGCCCGGCGCGATGGCAGCTGCGGCGGCGGGGTCGTTCGTCGCGGACCAGATCTTCTTCTCGCTCGGCCGCTATTTTCGCGAGAAACCGTGGGTCCGGCGCGCGCGCGAGAAACCGGTGTTCGAACGTGCGCTGGGGATGCTCGAACGCCATCCGATCGGCTTCATCTTCGCATTCCGCTTCATCTACGGCTTCCGGACGATCAGCCCGGTCGCGATCGGAACGACCAAGGTCTCGGCAAAGCTGTTCGTCGCGATCAATCTGGTTGCAGCAATCGTCTGGGGAGTCGTCTTCGCCACGATCGGCTATCTGTTCGGGCACAGCTTCGAAAAGCTGATCGAGCGGTTTGTACCTGGTAAGCATACGATCCTGATCACCGGCATCGCCATCGTCGCAGTCGCGGTACTGGTCGGCACATGGCGCTGGTGGCGCGAGCGACGCACGGAGACGATATGACCCGCTTCACGCTTTCGATCACCGCGACCCCCGACGACATCGACGAACTCGGCCACGTCAACAATGCGGTGTGGGTGCGCTGGATCCAGCAGATCGCGGTCGCGCATTGGGAGGCGCTTGCCCCGCCCGAACAGCAGGCGGCCTATGTCTGGGTCGTGACTCGGCACGAGATCGACTATCGCGGCAACGTCGCGGCGGGCGAGACGGTGACCGGCGAGACCTGGGTTCCCGAACCACCCACGGGGTCGCGGTTCGACCGGCATGTCCGGTTCCTTGGGCCGGACGGGAAGGTAAAGGTACAGGCGGTCACGACCTGGGCGCTGATCGACCGCGCGAGCGGGCGGCTGCTGCGCGTGCGAGACGAGATTGCAGCGCCGTTTTTGTCCAGCTGACGGAACCGCTTGGCGCCTCGGGGGCTTGAATGGAGGAATCCCGCCAAGGAAAGGCCCGCGATGCTGGAACATCTCCCCCATTGGTTGGGTGCCGCGTTGCGCAGCGTGCGTGCCGGTGCCGACAAATTGACGATCACCCAGCCGGTGCTCGGCAACAACTACACGACGATCGAGGTGACGAGCCCTGCCTTCGCGCAGGAAGGCCGCATCCCGCCACGCTTCACCGCAGACGGCGAGGGCGTTTCGCCGCCGCTGACCTGGGGTGCGGTTCCGCCGGGGACGCGCAGCGTTGCGCTGGTCGTCGAGGATGCCGATTCACCGACACCGGCACCGCTGGTGCACGCGATCCTCTGGGGCTTGCCTGCGGATGCCGGGCGGATCGAAGAGGGTGCGATCAGGGCAAACGCGCAGCCCGATGGTGGCGACGTCGGTCGCAACTCGTATCTGTCCGAGGGGTGGCTCGCGCCGGATCCGCCGACCGGTCATGGCGATCATCGCTATGCGTTTCAAATCTTCGCGCTGGATTGCGCGGCAGAGGACATCGGTGAAGCACCGGGACGCGGCGCGGTGCTCAACGCGATGGCGGGCCATGTGATCGGTGCTGGGTTGCTGGTCGGGCTGTATTCGCGTGGCGAACCGGCGGATGTAGTCCCGGGTGGTGGCGCGCCTGTGGTCGCCTGACATCCTGCGGGGCGCTAGATCGGGTTTTACCCCTCCTTGCCTCCCCGGCGAAGGCCA